>OJPD01000349.1_pt1 | contig 37158 bp, 36 predicted proteins | sample 1598371 | NCBI WGS metagenome assembly OJPD01 (sample SAMN03922478, study PRJEB24848) | human gut metagenome | isolation source: stool sample | host: Homo sapiens | place: Germany | collected 2010-11
GTTGGGGGCAACATATCAAATGTTGAATATGTATTGACCACTGGTTGATCTCCTACAATAAAGAAGTCTTCGTTTGTTCGGAGCAACACGGCAGAAAAATTTTGTGCTATATAAATGCCAACATTTGTAGCAAAAATCAAAGACAGTGGAATCCACATATTGTCTGGGTGAATATCACTAAAAAAGGGATTTTCTTTTAGACACTGTGTGAGAACTTGTACTATTCTATTTCGAATAAGTTTTGTTCTAAAATATTGATTACACAAATAAAATGTGAATTTATCCCGACTGTCTTCATCACACCAGAAACTGGTGTCTTCCTGTTTGAGCTGTTCTAAAAAAGGAATTCCCATACCCTCAATTTGTCCATGCAGTTTCTCAATATACTCAATAGCCATGTTTGTCAATGCTTGCTCAGGGCCTTCTGCATTGTGCTGCTTAATTTGAGGCAAAAAGGGAGCCACTATAGTAGCCAAATCATAAGGGACACAGTATAATTCAAGCCACCTTTCATTGATTTCCTTTTGTATGTTTGATGCTTTTCGGTTTGCTATCATAAGAATTAGACGTTTTTCTTTTTCTGATAATTCTTCTGCCTTATAAAAATAATTTTCATGAGCAACGTTAAACAAGGAGGTAGTAAAAATTCTGTTGTCTCTAAGGCATGCAATCTTCCCGGTTGTAGAATGATTACTTGCCCACGGTGCCAAATAATGTCGCCATACATAATGTTGTTTCTTAGTGACTTGATTCATAGGGCCATCTCCATCTCATAGCTAACTAAGTCAGCTTTTGCAGGTTGTACATCATGAGAAAAAAGGTGTAAATCATTTTAGCGTAATGTATAAGCGGTCGGGCTTATTTGACTCCTCTCTACCTTGCCACAGCCCAATTTACAAGAAATTTCTTGCAATTCAGAGATATAGTCTTCTGAGCAGTTTATTCCGGCGACAATTTTACTTGTTTTTAATCCTACCGATGTAAGCGAAGCACCTATTCCTTTTTGACTTCCGATAGGATAAATAATACGATATTCTTTTTCGTGAGACCACGATTGGTGTTTCATAAATAGTTGTTGTGTAATAAGCATTGCGTAAAACTCAACCTCGGGGTTAGTGGAGGCTCCCGCCTGGGTCATTTTTTCAAACTCATGATAAAAGTTAGCAAGTATCGAAGCAAGTGCTATTCTGTCTTGCTCGTAGGACACCTTATGGATAGAATCCTTTCCAATAACATCATATTCAACGCAATATCCTGCATAATTGTTGGCGTAGTATGCCCACATTGGGAGACAATCAAATGAATTTCCTGATAATGATGCCACGCCAAAATTTCTTAAGGTTTTTCCCATTAGTTCTTCAAACGCATCAATCGCTTCACTTGGATAACCAGATTCTTGCAATTTCTTTCTATCAACATACATGCAACTAAATTCGTAAGGATCATTTAGTGATTCTATAGAAGAAATCCAAAGTTGTTCCTTTTCCAATGTTTGAAGTTTTATCCTATTTAATTCAAGATTGTCGTTAAGTGAAATAAACTTAATAAGTTTGTCAGGGATAGACAGTTTTCTTATTTGCTCAGCTTTTTCAAACTCTCTGTCTTTAAGTAACGAAAAATAATCATTCATAATGCAATTGAACTCCTTCAATCAAAATCAGTATATGAAAAGGATATCACAAAACAAATGATTGTGCAATCGGGAGGCTCACTTGAGCAAGTGATTACTACATTGCAGTCAATTTGTATACTCTGTTTTAATGAGTCCTTTCATCTCCTGCACCTTATCAAAAGTTTCTTGGTCTATGATTGGCTCATGAGCGTTCTCTATCTGTACCATTTCTAACTGCCCTCTGTTTTTGATTTGCCTCCCGGTCAGGAAATCTGGCGTAAAAGTTTTTTGCATGAGTACCTGACCAATGTACTTTTCGTTGCTCAACATCCTGTCAATGGTTGAGGTACTCCACTCAGCCTTTCCGGTAACGGTTTTGATACCATGTTCCTCCAGATACCGTTTTATCTTTCTAACTCCATTGCCATGGATATACAAATCAAAGATTTTGCGGACAATCTCGGCCTCCTCTGGAATGACCCGCAGCACACCATCCTTGCCCTTAGTGTAGCCCAGAAATTGAGTATGGTTCAAGACGACTTTCCCACTTTTCATGCGGTGCCGAATACCGAACTTGATGTTCTCGCTGCGGGCATGGCTCTCGGCCTGACTAATTGCCGCATACTGTTCGATAATACTATCGCTGGTGGTCAATGTGTTAAATCCGCCTGCCTCTATATACATTCCGATGTTCATTTTCTTCAACCTCCTGATTTGCTTAATTGTCTCAACGGTATCTCTCCCGAAGCGGCTCATGGACTTTAATAGGATCAAGTCAATCTTTCCTTTGTCACAATCTTTCAGTAGTTGCCGGTAACCTGGCCTCTTGTCGGTGCGAGTTCCAGAGGCAATATCATAATAGATCGCTACAAACTCCCACATGGGATTGTGCTGAATGTAGTCGGTGTAAAAAGCTATCTGAGTTTCTAGGCTTCGTAGCTGTTCTTCATGAGTTGTACTTACCCGGCAATAAGCGGCTACTCGCAGCCTCTGCATCCATATTGGCTGGTTGGCCTTTGAGGGTGAAATCTCAACAACATACTTTGGCATAGTAACGCCCTCCATGATGTACTTTTATCAAGTATATCATGGAGGGCACAGTAAATAAAAAGCTACATTTTGCCCTTGGCGGTCAAGGTCAAAATGTAGCTTTTAACATGGTGCGGCTGGGGGGATTTGAACCCCCAAGCTTTCGCCGACGGATTTTAAGTCCGTTGTGTATGCCGTTCCACCACAGCCGCGCACCGTATTCTATTATAACGGCAGAATGGGACGCAGTCAACGCCCGGCATGCTTACATCAGCGGCGCAAAGATGCGCAGGATGTCCTGGAAGATACGTTTGGGGGCGCTTACGGCACAGGCCTCCGGCGTGATGGGGACGCATTCGGCAAGCACGTTGCGGAAGTCATCCCGCACGGCGGCGACCACACTGCCTCCATAGGCGGCCACGCCGCATTCATAATGCAGGTAGAGACTCCGGTAATCCAGGTTGACCGTGCCAACGGTTGCGACGCGGTCGTCTGAAACGAAGGTTTTCGCGTGGTTGAACCCATCCGTGTATTCGTAGATCTTCACACCTGCCCGGATAAGATCCCGGTAATAGGAACGCGTCGTGATATGCACGAGCCGCTTATCCCAGCGCTGCGGGGTCAGGATGCGTACGTCCACGCCGCTTTTTGCGGCGAGCGTCAGGGCGGAAATGATCGTATCGTCGATGATGAGGTACGGCGTGCTGATATAGACGTAGTCCCGCGCGTTTTGGATGATCTGCATATAGACGTGCTCGCTTACGTTTTCAGCGTCGAGCGGGTTGTCCGCATATGGCTGCACGTAGGTGCCCGGCTCGTAGGCGGGCAGGGGCGGAGCTGCCTGCGGCCGGAAGGAGAGACAATCTTCCTTGGAACCGGAGGAGAAACGCCAAAGCTCGAGAAAGATGAGCGTCAAGCTCCATGCCGCCTCCCCGGAAAGGCGGATCGCCGCATCGCGCCAGCGGCCATGCTTATCGTAGGCGTTGATGTATTCATCCGCAAGGTTTGCGCCGCCGGTAAAGGCAACCTTGCCGTCGATGGAAGCGATCTTCCGGTGGTCCCGGTTGTTTTGCAGCGCGGAGAGCACCGGGGCAAACGGGCTGAACACCTGGCATTGAATTCCGAGCGACTCAAGGTATTTCGGGTATTCCCGCGGTAGGGTCAAAAAGCAGCCCATGTCGTCGAACATCAGGCGCACATCGACTCCGTCCGCCGCTTTCTTTTGAAGAATGTCAAGAATGGAATTCCACATGATCCCTTCTTCAATAATGAAGAACTCGAGAAAGATGTAACGCTCCGCGCGCGGCAGTTCTTCTAGGAGAGCGGCATAAAAGCTTTCCCCTGAAGGGTAGTAGGTGGAAACCGTGTTCTTATAGATTGGGAAACCCGCAAAGGATTGCAAATACCGCTGCTGTGTAGCGCAGGCGGGGTAGGCGTGCGCCGCTTCGGAAAGGAGCGCGTCATCCCGCTCAAAATGCCCTGTGGATTCCGCGCATGCTTTCTTGAGCCGCCTACGCACATAAGCGCTGCTTGCCTGGCGCGTCGCAAGCAGATAAAGGAGACCGCCGAACACAGGGAACACGAGCACCATGAACAACCAGGTCATCTTGAAGCCAGGCTTGCCGCGTTCGTTGATCACATAAATGCCGACGCAGATGCTGATCGCGGAAAGAAGGAAGGAGATCCACTTGGATACGGCGAGGCTGGATTGGATGAAAAAAAGCAGGAGTGCAAGCTGTACGACCAAAAGCACGGCAACAAGAATGCGCCGCGCCATAGCTTTGCGGATCCACTTATGCTTTCTCATTTGCGCTTATCCTGAGCAGCCGCCTTCAAGAGAGCCGCTGCACGCCGATGCCGATGAGCCCCGGGCCGGTATGGACGCCAAGCGCCGGGCTGACCTGTGTGCGGATATAGGACTGCGCGGAGTGGATAAGGTCCGCAAGCCGCGCTTCCACATGCGCCGCAAGCTCCGGCACGCCGCCGTGCGCGACTGCGAGATGGTAAACGTGGTTCTTTGCGTACGCTGCCGCGTTTTGGAGCGCAGCGGCCAGCGACCGTTCGGCGCCGCGGGCTTTCTGCACGGTGTAATATACGCCGTCGTCGTTGCAGGAGATGATCGGGCGCACGTCGAGCAGCGAGCCGACCGTTGCTGTCACGCGGCCGATGCGGCCGCCTTTCGCCAGGTATTCCAGCGTCGGCAGGCAAAAGAAAATCTTGGTGTTTTTCACGAGCTTGCGCAAAGCGGCCTCGATCTCGTTTGCGGAAGCGCCGTCAGCGATCATCTCGGCCGCACGCATCACGGCGAAGCCAGCGCCGATACCGATGTTCTTCGTGTCGATCATGCGGCAATCCAACTCGGGGACGTCACGCGCGGTAATGCGCATGAGGTTGAAGGTGCCGCTGAGCGCGCTCGAAATGGAAATGACAAACAGCGTCTCATACCCCGCATCCCGGATTTCCTGCATCGTGTGAAGGACGCCTTCAGAGGAGGGGAGGGAGGTTTTGGGAATTTCGCGGGGCAGGCGGCGGTAAACCTCCTCCGGCGCGATGGTCACCCCGTCAAAATACAGCCCGTCGGAGAACTGGATGGCGAGCGGTAACGTGTAAATGCCGTGCGTGCGGGCGAATTCTTCCGGCACATCGGTGCCGGAATCGGTCAAAATTGCGATTTTGCGTTCGTTCATGGCGTTCCTTCCTGACTCCCTAGCGCGCTGCGCCGGGTTGGGTTAACAATCATCTCCTATTATAAATTGTTTTTTCCATTTAAACAACTGGTTGGGAAAAATGTTGCAAAGGGTTCGCAATTCCGCGCGGATGGACGAAAAACAATTTTCTGTTGTGCGCGCAATGGGTTTGGATGTATAATTATACTTAAATCATCAAACGGGCGGGCGCGGCAGTTGCGCCCCGAACACCGCAAAGGAGCAAGTTTATGGAGATCAGGATCGTAAAAACTACGCAGCCGAAAGCCAAGCCGGATCCGGCGGCCCTTTCGTTTGGGACGGTCTTTTCCGACCACATGTTTTTGATGGAATATGACGGAGCGGAGGGCTGGCATGATGCGCGCATCGTGCCGTATGCGCCCATTCCGCTTTCGCCTGCGGCAGCCGTGTTTCACTATGGCGCTGAGGTGTTTGAGGGGCTGAAAGCGTACCGCACGCCGGGCGGCGGCGTGCAGATGTTCCGGCCGATGGAAAACCTCAAGCGCATGAGCGACTCCGCAGAGCGCATTACCCTGCCGCAGTTTGATAGGGAATTCGTTCTGGAAGCCATGCGCAAACTCGTCGATCTCGACCAGGACTGGGTGCCTTCCGCGCCAGGCACGTCCTTGTATATCCGCCCGTTCCTGTTCGCAACAGATCCAGACCTTTCGCTGCATGGCATTTCCCACGCGGTGTTCTGCATCATCACCTCGCCGGTGGGCAGCTATTATAAAGAAGGCATCAACCCTGTGCGCATCATGATCGAGACTGAGGATGTGCGCGCGGTGCGCGGCGGCACGGGCTACGCCAAGTGCGGCGGCAACTACGCGGCGGCAAACCGCGCGGGCGCGCGGGCGGAGAAACTCGGCTTCTCCCAGGTGCTCTGGCTGGACGGTGTGGAACGCAAATATATCGAAGAGGTAGGCAGCATGAACGTGATGTTCAAAATCGCCGGTACAGTCGTGACTCCGAAGCTGACCGGCTCCGTGCTGCCGGGCATTACGCGCAGGAGCTGCATCGCGCTGCTTCAAGAATGGGGCGTGCCGGTGGAGGAGCGGCTCCTGAGCGTGGACGAGCTCGTTGCCGCGATGCAGGCGGGCACGCTGGAAGAAGCCTTTGGCTGCGGCACGGCGGCGGTGGTTTCGTCCATCGGTGAGCTGCATTATGGCGATGTGAGCGTTGTGGTGAACAACAACGCGGTCGGTCCACTCACCCAGCGGCTTTACGATGAGATCACGGGCATCCAGTCCGGCAAGGTCGCGGACACGCACGGCTGGGTATACCGCGTATAACGTGCAAATCCATAAACACAAGGCCGGTGCCTCTTGAGAGAGGCGCCGGCCTTTTCCGGATTATGCCGAATTGGATTTTTAAATTAAATAGGAACGCATCTCCTCCGCGACGCTCGCGTCCGGGAACTGGGCGCGCGCTTCCTTGAGCAGTTGCGCCTCGTCGCAGCCACCGCCCCAAAGGTGGGTGCAGACAAGCCGCTTCACGGCCGCCTCCTTTGCGATGCGCCCGGCCTCCGCCGCAGTCAGATGCGGCGCAACACCGCCGCCTGCGCGATCCGCTTCGGTGAAGCAGGTGTCCGCAAGGAGAAGGTCCGCCCCGGCGCAAAGCGCGGGCAGGTCGTCCCGCCAGCCGGTGTCGCCGGTATAAAACATGCGTCTGCCGCCGTGTTCTATGGAGAACGCATAGGTCGGCACGGGGTGCGTCATGCGGTGCAGCGTGATGGAAACATCCCCGATGCGGGCACGCAGCTTGTCCCGCGCCACCGTGACGTCGTATACGCCGGAGCTTGTCAGCAGGCGGTATTCCTCCTCCGGCGCGTCGGGTGCGATGACGGCGAGCGGCATGGGGACGTCCCGGCCGCGGGCCTTATACTGCTGCAGCGCATAGCGCAGGATGAGCAGGTCCCCCATGTGGTCACTGTGCAGATGCGAAAGGAGCACCACGTCAATCTGGAGTGTGGGCACCAGTTCAAGCAGGCGGGAAAGCGTGCCGCTGCCAAGGTCGAGCAGCAGCCTGCGCCGCCCACATTCGAGCAGGTAGCCTGAGCATGCGCCGCCGGGCGCGGGGAAGGGGCCGTATTTTCCGAGGATCGTCAGCTTCATGGGGTGTTACGCTCCGTAATAACATTATATAGGATAATCTGCGCCAAAATGCGCTTGAATATCCCTTCCCAAAATGATACCATAAGCAAAGCGTAAAATGCACGGGAAAAGCGGAGAAGTCCCGGTTGACAGGCCTGTTCCCCGTGTGTTACAATGCTTTGGTGAGCCGCTCCGCGTCGGCTTTGTAAGCGTGGGTTTCCCAACGCCGAAACGCGGGCGAGATTGGTAAGAGGAGGTGCAGGACATGTACGCTATTATCCGTACCGGCGGCAAGCAGTATAAGGTGGCGGTTGGCGATGAGGTTCTCGTTGAGAAGCTCGACGCCGAAGTCGGCGCTGAAGTCGCGTTCGAGGTGCTGATGCTTTGCGGCGAGGAAGGCGTTCAGGTCGGCAAGCCCGTGGTTTCGGGCGTGGCTGCCAAGGGCGAAGTCGTCGAGCATGGCAAGGGTAAGAAAGTCGTAGTCTTCAAGTATAAGCCCAAGAAGAACTACCGCAAGAAGCAGGGCCATCGTCAGCCGTATACCAAGGTCAAGATCAACGCGATCGGCTAAGGCATATGACGAGGGTGACAATCTTCCGCCAGAACGGCAGGATCGCAGGCTTTTTGGCAGACGGGCATACCGGCTTTGCCGAAGAAGGGGAGGACATCGTTTGCAGCGCGGTGAGCGCGGTGACGCAGACGGCTATACTCGGCCTGACGGAGGTGCTGAATCTTCCGGCCGCAGTCGAAGTGCAGGATGCGAGGCTATCCTGCATGCTCGAAAAGGGCATCGCGGAGGCGGACTGGCAAAGGGCGGAACTCATTTTGGAAACGATGACGGTGGGGCTACGTTCCATCGCGGATTCCTACGGTGATTACATCAAGATAATCGAAAGGGAGGTGTAACACGATGATGAAGATCAATCTGCAGCTTTTCGCGCACAAAAAGGGCGTGGGCAGCTCGCGCAACGGCCGCGACAGCGAATCCAAGCGTCTCGGACCCAAGCGGGCGGACGGCCAGTTCGTTCTGGCCGGCAACATCCTGGTTCGGCAGCGCGGCACGCATTTCCATCCCGGCAACAACGTTGGCATTGGCAAGGACGATACGCTCTTTGCAAAGGTTGACGGCGTAGTCCGCTTTGAAACGAAGCGCATGGGCCGCAAGCAGGTCAGCGTTTACGCAGAGGAAGCCGCTGCGAACTAACGGAAACGTTTTTTGAAAGCCCGTTCCAAACCGGAATGGGCTTTTTCATTGGAAGCGGGAGGGTAAAGGATGGTAGCGTACCGGAAAATCGAACCGGCGGAACTGACGCCGGCGCTCTTTGCGGGCTTTGCGCGCCACCAGGAGGTGAAGCGCTGCTGGCGTAAGGACGATGGGGCCTGGGTGCTCAGAAATATCGCGTTTACGGAGGAGTGGGACGCTGCGGATTATGCGCATCTGATCGAATGCCTGCGCGGTACGCTCGCGGCGGGCGGCTCCCTCACCGGCGCGTTTGAAGCGGGTAGGCTCGTGGGGTTTGCCTCCGTGGAAGCGAAGCGCTTTGGAAGGGAAAGACAATACTGCCAGCTTTCAAGCCTGCATGTTTCCTTTGAAAGCCGGGGCAGGGGGATCGGGAGTAGGCTCATCCAATGCGCCTGCGCGGCAGGCCGTGCCCTTGGGGCGGAGAAACTTTACATTTCCGCGCACTCCTCGGAGGAAACACAGGCGTTTTACCGCGCGATGGGCTGCGTGGAAGCAGCGGAATACGATCCGGCGCTCACCGCGGCTGAGCCGTGCGATTGTCAACTGGAGCTCGCTTTAGCCGGAGGTGGCGGGCATGTATGAAACCGTACTTTGGCGGGATGGCGTGCTGACCGTTTCAGGCATAGAACGCCTGGATTTGGGCCGGACGCTCGCCTGCGGCCAATCCTTCCGTTGGGAAAAGGCGGGGCAGGGCTGGTTCGGCGTGGCCTTCGGGCGCGGCGTATACGTGGAGGCGGAGAGCGGGACGCTCCGCGTATTCCCATGCGCGGAGGAGGATGCGCCGCTCTGGCTTTCCTATTTTGACCTAGCGCGGGATTACGGGGCCATCGAAGCGCAGCTTTGCGCGGACGCGCGGCTTTGCGCCTGCGTGCCATATGCCTCCGGCATCCGCGTGCTGAACCAGGAACCCTTTGAAACGCTCATCACCTTCATCCTTTCGGCAAACAACAATACGGGGCGGATCGCGGGGATCGTCGCGCGGCTCTGTGCCTGTGCGGGCGAGCGTGCGGCGATGCCGGACGGCCGGGAATACCGGCGCTTTCCTGCGCCGGAGGCCGTCGCGGCGCTCGATGTAGAGGCGCTGCGCGCCATCGGCGCAGGTTATCGCGCGCCCTATGTGCTTGAAAGTGCACGCATGGCGGCGGATGGGTTCGACCTTGAAGCCCTGCGAGGGATACCGCTTCCCGAAGCGCGCAGGGCGCTTGCCGCGTTCCCAGGCGTTGGGCCGAAGGTGGCGGACTGCATCCTGCTGTTTTCCCTCGGCCACACGGACGCCTTCCCGGTGGATGTCTGGATCGGCCGGGCGCTCAAAATGATGTTTTTTGACGGGGAAACGCCCGGCCGGCGCGAAACGGAGCGTCTCCTGCGCGAGCTTGGGCCGATGAGTGGGATCATCCAGCAATATGTTTTTCATTATGCCCGCGAGCGAAAGCTGGCGACGAAGCGGGAAAAGAAGGAAGGTTAACATGGAACGCGCCAAAAAGCATGGCCTGAGCGGCAATGCATGCAAACGCAACTGCGGTATTTGACGGAATCGCACCGGGCGATAAAAGCGCCGTTTCATCGGGAACTTCGGTTTGACACGCGGGATGCTCTGCTCTAAACTGTTGTACTTAGTAAGTATACAAGAGGTGAGATCCCTTTGGAGCAGCTTATTCCAGCGTTTGAGATGATCGGCACGGTCGCGTTTGGGATCTCCGGCGCATTGACGGGCATCCGAAAAAACATGGATTTGTTTGGCGTGATGATCTTAGGCGTGGTCGCTGCATGCGGCGGCGGCCTGGTGCGGGACATGATCCTGGGGATCGCTCCGCCCGCGTTGTTTGAAACGCCGAAATATGTTGCCGTTGCCGCTGCTACGTCGGTCGTTGTGTTCATCCCATGTATCCGGCGCTGGCTGATGAAGAAGAGCCACCACGGGTTTGAACGCATCTTGCTGCTGATGGATTCCATTGGCCTTGGCGTGTTCACGATGGTCGGCATGCGGGTTGCGTATGGCTGCGGCTATGATTGCGGTGCGTTCCTTGCAATTTCAGTCGGCGTGATCACGGGCGTAGGCGGCGGGCTGATGCGCGATGTTTTTGCGGGCGACAGGCCATATATCTTCGTGAAGCACATCTATGCCTGCGCTTCGATCCTCGGGGCGGTTCTTTTTGCAGTGCTGCGCGGCTGGTGCGGCGATGCGGCCGCGATCCTCGCAGGCGCTGCGCTGATAATCCTGATCCGCCTGCTTTCGGCACATTTCCGGTGGAGCCTGCCCCGGGCGCATGAAATGGAAGAAGCATAACGGAAACACATCGGCGCGCACTGCGGAACGTTCCGCGGCGCGCTTTTTTATTTTTGGCCGCAATTTCCAAAACTCGTGCATATTCGATGGGATTCGTGGGAATTCTAGGAAGGAAGCGGATTTTGCGGGGCGAATCTATTTGTGATATTCCATATATCTATGCGAAAGGGGATGCATGTATGCAGATAAAAACCCAAAGGGACGGCGAGACGCTTGCCGTGCTTCTCACGGGGGAGCTGGATCACCACAGCGCAGCTCCCTTGCGCGTGGAGCTGGACGCGCTGCTTTCCGACCGTTCGATCCGCTGCCTTGCGCTCGATCTGCGCGGCGTTTCGTTCATGGACAGCTCCGGCCTTGGCGTGGTACTTGGGCGCTACAAGGTTTTGAAGGAGCGCGGCGGCAGCCTGCGGATCGCGGGCGCATCGCGGCCGGTCGAGCGGATCTTGAAGATGGCGGGCGTTTATGCGCTCTTGGGGCAACAGGATGCTGAAAGGGGAGAGGGACATGTTGGATAACGAAATGCACGTCAGCTTTTTGGGCGTGTCGCAAAACGAATCGTTTGCGCGGATGGTAGCCGCGGCGTTTGTGTCGCAGCTTAACCCTACCATCGAGGAGTTGACGGACATCCGCACCGCCGTGAGCGAAGCAGTCACGAACGCGATCATCCACGGCTACAGCGGAATGCGCGGCATGGTCATGATGGACTGCGCCATCGCCGGGCGCACCTTCACCGTGACCGTGCGGGACGAGGGGCGCGGCATCCCGGATGTGGCGCTCGCCATGCAGCCGTTTTACACCAGTGTCCCGAACCTAGAACGCTCCGGCATGGGCTTTGCCGTGATGGAGGCGTTTATGGATTCCGTGACGGTGGAATCCGAGGTGGGCCGCGGGACGACAGTGACCATGAAAAAAGAAATCGCGGCGGTGGGGTGCGATGAATGAGAACGCGCCGCTTGCAAATGAGGAAACAAGAGAACTGATCCGCCGCGCACAGCAGGGGGACAGCAGGGCGCAGGAGCGGCTTACGCTCTGCAACACTGCGCTTGTGAAATCCATCGTAAAGCGCTATATGAACCGGCATGTGGAGTACGACGACCTGTTCCAAATTGGCTGCATGGGGCTCGTGAAGGCGATCCGCAACTTCGACCTTTCCTACGACGTACGCTTTTCCACTTATGCGGTCCCGATGATTGCGGGGGAGATCAAGCGTTTCCTGCGGGATGACGGGATGATCAAGGTGAGCCGTTCCCTGAAAGAGCTTGCGGCGCAGGCTGCGGCCGCGCGGGAGCGGCTTTCCGCCGAACAGGGGCGGGATGTGGGCGTTGCGGAAATCGCGGCTTCGCTCGGCGTGGACGCGGAGGAGGTCGCGGCGGCGCTCGAGGCCGCGCGGCCGCACATGTCTATCTATGAGCCCGCCTATGGAGACGATTCCGACGCGCTGATGCTCGACCGCGTGCAGGACGGCGCGGACGAGATGGGAGACACGCTCAATCGCGTGCTCCTCAAGGAGTTGCTCGGCACGCTGGAACCGCGGGAGCGGACGATCATCCTGCTGCGCTATTTTTCGGACAAAACGCAGAACGAGATCGCCGCGCAGATGGGGATCTCGCAGGTGCAGGTCTCGCGTCTGGAGAGCAAGATTTTACAAAAGCTGCGTGAAAGGGCAAAATAAAAAATAGAGCCAGAATTCATTAGAATGCCGGCTCTGTTTTTGATCCCATTGCTTTTACCGCCCCGCGGCCTTATTTACCTGCGTGGCGTGCTCCACATCCGGCAGTTGGCCGACGTGGGAAAGGCTGCCGCTGAAAAACATGCAGGCATGGCCCGCCATCTCGTTGGCGGCGACGGAATCCTCCCCATGCGGGTAGCCCTGCAGCGAAGCGGCGATGAGCCTGCTGTCCACGGAGAGGACGACAGGGCGCTTGGAGTAATTGAATTCGCCGCCGAAGGCCTCCTTGTAGGCGGCGGTATCCACGGTGTCGGCGCATTCCATTTCCGCGTGCATCTCGCCTCCGCAGAATACCATATCAAACTGCGCGCCAGTGTTGTAGTCGGTCACGGAATAGGTCTGCCCTTCCATGAGCAGCGCCTTGACCTCGTTCCAGGGGACGAGCTCTCCTGTGACACTCGCCGCGCCGGAAAGCTGCTGGCCGATGGGGATGGAGGCTGCGATGTCCACGCGCTTGGCGCTCTGCTCAAACAGGAACGCGCGGGATTGCTCCCCCACCGTGCCGTCTGCGATGATGGGGAAGCCGGCGGCGTCCGTCTGGTTCTGCTGGAACTTTTTCGTTGCCTCCACGGTCATGCTCTGGAAATTGCCCGTGGGCTTATAGTTGAAATACCCGAGCTCGCGCAGGCGGAGCTGGATGCGCACCACCATTTCGCCCGTGGAACCATAGCTGATGAGCGCGTTCGCCGCCTGCGGCGTTGCAGAAGGCGATGGGCTGGGCGAGGCTTCCGGACGATCGGAAGGGGAGCCCGCCGGGCTGGCGGACGGGGTGGGCTCGGCAAGGGCCGCCGGATAGGCCGCGAATAGGAACAGCGCGGCAAGCAGGAAAACACAGCACTTTTTCATGCTCTAAGTATAGCATAAAGCGGCTCCGTTTTGTATAAAGTTTTTGTTACGGCGCATCCGTCGGGATCAGGTTGAGCATATCCTCCTCGGAGGCGACGTTTGTGTATACTTCGGGTACGTCGCCCACGATGATGCTTTCTGCGATGGCCGCTTCCGCCCGCACGGAGATTGTCTCCGAAACGCCGGGCATTACGAGCCGCACGGAGGCGGTGAGCAGGAGGTTCACGCGGTAGAGCGTCTGGTTGATGCCCGAGGAGACGAATTCCGAATGGAATTCGCTCTGCACGCTGCCCGCGGGGCTGAAGGTAACGTTGACGCTCGGCCCCTTGCCGGCGAGGAATGAGATCCCCGTGATCGTGCCGATGGGGATCGAAATGCCTTGGTCGCCCATCTGCGCGATGCGCTCCTGCGCCGCTTCGGCGCAGTCGGCGGCCAGGATGTTCATCTTATGCGTGTTGGCTTGGAGCATGTAAACGCGTTCGCTGCTCTCATGCACCTGGATGAGGCGCGCGTAATTTGTCTCGTCGCCCATGGATTCGAGGATCGCGTCGTTCATCGCGCGCGCAGCGACGGAGCGGATCCGCGCGATGGCAAGCGCCGTCATCGCGGGGCGCATGTTTGCGCTCAGCAGGCCGATGGCCACGGCCAGCAGCAGGATAAAAAGCATAAAGAGAAGCAGCGCGATCCGCAGGGAGCGCCGCTTTTTGCCTACGGCGCCCGGGCGGGGCGATCCCTTTTCCATATGACGCCTCCTTCCGGCAGGATTTTGTGAATGCGGTGTTAATTCATTCTATGCGTAAACGCAAATATTGAGCCTTTCGGCTGCAATGTGTTATAATAGGCTTGGATGGTTATAAGGAGATTTATGGAAAAGATAGAAAAACCGATAAACAAACCGCCGAAGCCTTCCTTCGGCGCGCGCATCCGGGAAACTGCAGAGCGCCTCGGCGCGTGGCTCAAGGGCACGCTGCGCCGGGAGCCGGAAGCGCACGAGGACGAAATTTTTGTGGAACGCAGGCGGCAGCGCCCGTTTGCGCTCGCCGTGCTTTTCACGACGCTCAAGGTCATGTTCGTGTGCGTATTGGTGCTTGGGTGTGCCTGCGTTGGGCTCGTACTCGGCGTTGCAAAGGCGTACATCGATACGACGCCGGAGCTGGATGTTTCGCTCCTCACCAAAAGCGACAGGACTTCCTACATTTACGATAAAGACGGCAACCTCATCACCACATACGCGGGCCTGACCTACCGCGACTGGGTGAACATTGAGGAAGTGCCGGATATGCTCGTCAACGCGGTGATTGCCGTGGAGGACGTGCGCTTTTACCGGCACAACGGCGTGGATTACAAGCGCCTGTTTGCGGCGGTGGTCGGTTCGCTGAGCGCTTCGAGCGACGCGGGCGGCAGCACCATCACGCAGCAGCTTGTGAAAAACAAGCTGCTCACCAACGAGGTTTCCTACCGCCGCAAGATCCAGGAGGCTTATCTGGCGCTTGAGGTGGAGAACACGATCCAAAAAAGCGACGTGCTCGAAGCATATTTGAACGACGTTTACCTCGGCAGTTCCAACTATGGCGTGAAGACCGCTGCGAAGGACTATTTCGGCAAGGAGCTTTCAGAACTGACCATCCGTGAGTGCGCGATGATCGCCGGGATGATCCAGGCCCCTAATCGGACTGACCCGCGCAAGAATATGTACGAACGCTTCTATGAGTCCGGCGAAAACAAGATGGACGTCACCAACGAGCGCACGGACACGGTCATCGAAAAGATGTACGACGCGGGCTTCATCACCAAAGAGCAGCGGGACGCCGCGCTTGTGGATACGGTCCATGTCCTGAAAAAATCGCAGCGCACGAGCACGGACGATATGCTTTATTTCGTGGAATACGCCACGCAGGATGTCGTGACGCACCTGCTTGCGCAGCGCGGGCTGCTCGACACCAAAACAAACCGTGCAGCGATCGAGAACGAACTGCAAAGCGGCGGCTACAGCATCTACCTGACGGTGGATACGGAGATGCAGCACACCGTGCAGGACACCCTTTCCACCTGGGATAATTATCCGAAACTTGCGAACAAAAACGCCTCCACGCGCGTGACGACCACGAGCGACGGCACGGAGATCGTGGAGCCGGAGCCGCAGGCAGCGGCTGTCGTGATCGACTATAAGACCGGCGAACTGCGCGCGATCGTGGGCGGCCGGGATGCGCCGCAGGTGCTACGCGGCTGGAACCGCGCTTATCAGAGCGAAACGGAGGTAGGTTCCAGCATCAAGCCGTTGACTGTCTATGGCCCGGCGCTCGATCTTGGCCTTTCCCCTGCGTCTGCCGTAGCGAACCTGCCGCAGGCCATCGAGGGCTGGAATACGGAAACGGGGTATCCGAACATTGGTAGCGAGCGCTACATCGGCCTCATTTCCCTCCGGCGCGGGCTCGTGTCCTCGCTCAACGTCGCGGCGGCGCGCGTGCTGATGGAAACCGTCACCACGCAGACCGCGGCGCAATACCTGGTGAACCTCGGCGTGGATTCCAGCCGCGTGAGCGAGACGGGCTCCGGCCTTGCCCTCGGCACGACCGGCATCACGCCGATCGAGATGGCGGCCGCATTCGGCGCGATCGGCAACACGGGCGAATATCTGGAGCCGCTCTCCTTCACGCGCGTTGTGGACGGCGAGGGCCGGGTGCTTCTCGACGCGGACGAAGTTCGCGCCTCGCGCCAGGTCTTTCAGAAAACGACTGCTTACATGCTCGTCGACATGCTCACCGACGCTGTGAAGACTGGAACCGGCACGAGCGCGCAGATCGACGGCATCACCGTCGCGGGGAAAACGGGTACCAACTCGGATTACGGCAGTGCATATTTCGCGGGTATCACCCCGTATTACAGCGCTGTGGTTTGGGTGGGCCATGACTCCTACGATCAAAAGCTCGCCTCCGGCTCGACAGGCGGCAAAGTGGCAGCGCCGCTCTGGCAGGCCTTTATGAAAAAGCTCCATGAGGGCCTTGCGGATAAGCCCATCATCGATGCTTCGCCCGTGGAACTTGGGCTTGTACGGCGCACGGTCTGCGCCGTATCCGGCAAACTTGCGACGGAGGCCTGCGCGTTCGACGCGAACGGCCTCCTGCCCATCACAGACTGGTTTGACAAGAGCGCCGCACCCACGGAATCCTGTGATATGCATGTGCTCACAAGCGTCTGCATGGATTCCGAGCAGCCCGCATCGGCCTATTGCACCAACGTGCAGACGAAAAGCGTTATCCTGATCCATCCGGGCTCCTATTTCGCGTCCTTTGATGCGGCATTGCTGGGGACATATCTGCCCAATGCCATCCTCACGAACATCCCGGCGGAGCAGTATAGTCTCTACGCCTCTGCAACGACCTGCCCGCTGCATTCTTATACCGGCGGCCTGGGCGGCGCCGGCGGGAGCGGAATCAGCATCGGTGGCAGCGGGGGTACTTCAAGCATGGTTTCCGCTGCAAACGCACTCCTCGCGGATGTGGAGGCGTACCTCGCTGCAGCGCAGAACCTCTCCGAAACGGATCGGAGCAACCTCATCTCGCTTTCGGATACGCTTTCTGCATACCTAAATGCGAACCTGTACGAAATGGCCGCAACATATTACGAACGCCTGCGCTATACTTACGACATCATCTACGCGGAGAACCCGCCGGTGGCGGCAGTCCCATAAAGAGGCGCGCATGGAAGGGAAGCTCCCAGCGCTTCTGGCGCTCTATGAAGCGGAACGCATGCGGCTGAATACGACGCCTGTCAAACGGCCGGGCGAGCGCGGCCGTCCCGTTTTCGGCGAAGGGCCGCTCGCCCCGCGGCTGATGCTCATTGGGGAAGCGCCCGGTGCGGAGGAGACCCGGCTCGGCCGCCCGTTCATGGGCAAGGCAGGCAAGAATCTCGATGCGCTGCTTGCGCTTGCGGGCATTGCGCGCGAAAGCGTATTTGTGACGAACGCGGTGAAGTTCCGGCCGGTGAACGTGAAGGCGCGCGGAATTTCCAACCGCACGCCAACTCCGGCTGAACTGCGCGAGAGCCTGCCGTCTCTGGAGAAAGAAATCCTGCTTGTGCGCCCAGCGCTTGCGGCGACACTTGGAAACACGCCGCTGCGCGCGCTGTGCCTGCTCGCCGGGGCGGCGCCGCTCCTGATCGGGGATGTGCACGGGAGAATGCAAACGCTTTTGATCGGCGGTACGCCGCTTTGCGTATTCCCGCTGTACCATCCGGCGAGCGTGATTTACAACTCAACTTTGCTGCCTGTGATGGAAGCGGATGCAAAGCGCCTTGGCAGCATATTAAACGAAACGAAGGAGGCTTGAACGTGAAGCGGAAAACGATTGTCCTGCGGGCCGCGGCGCTTCTGCTCGCGCTCCTGGCGCTGCCTGCGGGCCGCCTTGCGGCGCATGCGGAAACGGAAGCGGAGAAGATGGGCCAGGTGATCGCGGATAAGGTGAACCTACGGGAAGGCCCAAATACAGATTCAGATATTCTGGCGGAGGTGCCGGGCGGCACGGCCGTCGAGGTGCTCGATCAGGATGGAAATTGGTATCGGGTTCTCTATAACGGCACGGTTGGCTATATCCGGCAGGATTACCTGTTCGTCAATTCCACCGGCAGCCGGGGCGCGTATGTGAAGAGCGACGGCGCCGTCCTGCGGGGAGGCCCTTCGGCGGATTCCTACCTTGTAGCGCAGCTTTCCGCAGGGCAGGGCGTCAAGGTGAAGGCACTCATCGGCGGCGAATGGTTCTATGCGGTTGTGAACGACCAAACAGGCTATGTGCACCGCACGTATCTGGAGATCACATCCTCGAGCACTGCGTCCATCGGCATGCTCAAGCAGGGCATGGAAGGGGAAGAAGTCAAAAAGCTGCAAAATGCGCTGTATGACCGCGGCTTCTTGAGCAAGGCGGATGTCACGAGCGTTTTTTCCTCCGAGACGCGCAAGGGCGTGTTGGAGTTCCAACAGGCGTGCGGGCTTTCGGCGGACGGCATTGCCGGCCCGGAAACGCTCAATTCAATTTATGACAGCAGCAACAAGATCGAAAAGGCGAACGCGGATTTTTACAAGCTCAAAGGTACCGTTGTGCTGCTCGATTGGTTCGAGGGCGGCTCCGAGTGGCTCGCCAAGGGAGCGAAGTTCACCGTGACCGACGTGCGCACAGGGAAGAGCTTCCGCGTGCGGCGCTTCGGCGGTTGGTATCACGCGGACTGTGAGCCGATCACGAGCTACGATACCGGCATCATGAAGAGCCTCGAAGGGTTCTCATGGAACCGGCGGCCGATCTGGGTCACCTACAATGGCAAGACAGTTGCAGCCAGCATGCATACCATGCCGCATATGGCGAACCCGACGCCCTCCAATGGGTTCGACGGGCATTTCTGCATTCACCTGTATGGCTCTAAGGTGCACGAAAACAGCAAGGAATGCCCTCGCCACCAGGCCTGCGTTTATGAGGCCTACAAGGCGGGGCGCGCATAAAGACAAAGGATGAACAAAGGAGCGGCCTCCGGGGTTTCCGGAGGCCGCTTCAGCTTGTCGAAAAAGTCTCGTTGGGATTGTCAAGGGCCGCAGCCCTTGACTTTTAATCGCGAGCAGCGACCTGTGCGGTGCGAGCGAAAAGCCTTGCTCCGCAAGGGTTTCTTTACACGGAGCGCTGGCCGCGCCAAAGGCGCAAGCGCGATGTGTAAACCTCGATCAAGTGGCATCTGCCACTTGATCGACAGCATGGAGCGGCCTCCGGGGTTTCCGGAGGCCGCTCCTTTTCCCGTCAATCGCGGGGCGCCTGCGGGGGATGGATGGCGTAAAGCGCGCCATAGTGAAGGGATTCCGCGTCGTCCAGCACGGCGGATGGCGTGAGCCCGGTACATTCCGTCGCGGATGCGGTCGTCTGGCGCAGCCAGAACGTGCCTTCTGTCATGTCGTTTTCGCCGGTCTTGCTTTTTTTCTTTTCCATAGTTCCACCTCCGGTATATCCTGCGCTTGCCCTTAGTGTTCAGCCGCAGCCTGCGGCGTATGCGCCGGAACACAGTGGGAAAAAGCGGTATATTTGGCGCACAACTGCAAATCCTTAGCCTAGGCTGCTTGGAAGAAATAACGACCGGGAGGATTTGAAAATGATACTGGATCGGATCATACACTTTTTCCGCTTTGACCGGCAGGACGGCGAATATGAACTGCTTGAAACGGAGCGCGGGATTCCGGGTTTTACGGCGGGCAAGCAGGCGGAAACGCCGTTGCTGGAGCAGGAGGATACACGGAAAGTCTGCCGGACGCTTGCCGAAAATGAGGAGCGCCTACGCCTCGGGTTCCGAGCGGACATCAACCCGGATCTGATCCTCCGGCCGTTCATGCTCGGCGGGAAAATACCTGCGCTGCTTGCATACCTCAACGGCATGGCGGACGCGGATCAGGTGAGCGACTTTATTTTACGCGAAGGTATGCGCCCTCGCTGCGTGGATCAAGCGGAAGGTGCGCTTGCCCAATATGCGATCGAAAACGTGTTTACGATGGGGGAAGCGGAACAGTCCGATGCCTGGGCAGAGGTGAAAAAAGCCGTCATGGAAGGGAGGACTGTCGTGTTCTTCGAGGGCTCGGAACAGGCGGTCCTGATGGATACGCGCGGGTTTGAGCACCGCAGCGTGACGGAACCACAGGCGGAAAAGGTAGTGCATGGGCCGCAGGAGGCGTTCGTCGAAAACCTGCGCACAAACATCACGTTGCTGCGCCGCATCCTGCACACGGAAGACCTCGTGTGCGAAATGCGCGAAGCGGGCGGGGATAATGGGATCCGCCTTGCGGTGCTTTACCGCGAGGGTGTGACAAACATTACGCTGGTGGAGGAGGTGAAGCGCCGGCTCGCGCATGTGGATACCCGCGTAGTGATCGGAATGGGAATGCTGGAGCAGCTGACGGAAGAACATTCCCTTTCGCCGTTCCCTCAGCTGCTCCAAACGGAGCGGCCGGACCGGACGGCGTCGCTGCTGATGCAGGGGCATGTTGTAGTGCTGCTCGATGGGAGCCCGTTTGCAAGCGTGATGCCCGCGACGCTCTTTACGCTCATGACCAGCCCGGAGGATATTTACCTGCGCCGTGCGCAGGGGACGACGATCCGTGTCGTCCGCTATATCGGCGCAGTCATCTCCGTCCTGGTGCCTGCGTTTTTTCTGGCGCTCGCCCTTTATCACCAGGGGCTCTTTTCCACGGAGGTGCTCACGACCGTGATCGCCTCCCGGAAGATGGTGTTTGCGCCGATCGGCGCGGAGATGATCTTCCTTCTCATCGTGTTCCAACTCATCCGCGAGGCGGGCATGCGCGTACCTGGCAACATCGGCCAGGCGATCGGCATCATCGGCGGGCTGATCCTCGGGCAGGCAGCGGTTGCGGCGAACCTTGCAAGCTCCGTGGTGCTCATCGTCGTAGCGCTCACAGGGCTCGGCAACTTCTGCATCCCGGATTATTCCACGCAGCTTGCAGCGGCTTTTTTCCGCATTACGCTTACGATCGCAGCATGGATGGGAGGCTTGCTTGGCGTGGTTTGCCTTGTGACGGTCTATATGGCGTGGATGGCGTCGCTCAAATCCTATGGCGTGCCGTTCCTTGCACCGTTCTCTCCGAAAGCGCATTCCCAAAAGCCGATGATTTTCCGGGGCCGCATCACGATGCACCAGCAGGCGGAGGATATTTTAAACACGCGGGAGGAAGGGCTATGAACCTTTGTCAAGGCAGAATTGGAAAGCAGGAAGGAGCGAACCTGACAGGAATCGCTCTGGTAGCGAGCGCGATCTTCGTGATGGATATTACGGAGAAATACCAATATGGCAATGCGACTTATGTTTCGTTCCCTGGTGCGATCTTTTTGGCGTTCGTGCTGTTTTTGCTTCTTGCAGAGACAATGCGAATTTCCAAACAGAAGGATCTCCCGGCGCTTGTGGACTATGCGCTGGGAAAATTTGCGGGGAACGTGCTTATGGCGGCTGTCTGCGCATTCCTGTTCATCAACGCGTATTGCCTGGTTTCGCGCTTTGTGACAATGGTACACGCGTTCGTGTTCATGCAGGTCACGCCGTTCCCCGTGCTGCTGTGGATCGTCCCCGTGGTGGTGTACATCGCCTTCCGCGGCCTCGAGTGCATAGCCAGGATAGCGAAGTGCTTCGGCGTACTGCTCGGCGTTGTGCTGCTGTTTGAACTTCTGCTCCCGGCGCAGGGCTACGAGAGCTACCGGCTCTATCCGCTGCCGCTCGACCATTGGGAGACGATTGCGGCCGATGCGTTTACGGGAACCTTTACGACAGTTCCAGCGCTGCTCGCACTCCTTTGCATGGCCCAGGGAATGCAGGGCGCCGGCAGCGCGAAGCAGGCCGGGACGGTTGGGGCGCTTGTGAGCATTGCGCTTGTCGCACTCGTGCAGCTCGCAATCGGGATGACCTATACTTACACGGAGCTGCAAACCATGTTCATCCCGCTCTACCGGTTGAACATGAAGCTGATTCAGGAGAGCTATTTCTTCCGGCTGGATAAACTGATGCTGTTCCTCTGGCTGATCGGCGCAATCATCGCAAGCGCTTACTACCTGTATGGAGCCTCGTTTCTGTTTTGCCGCCGGTGGAGCCGCTACGACGTGCGCCCGGCGGTAGTTGCCGCAGGCGTGATGCTGCTCTGCTGCCTCGCGGCAGAGCATTCGGGGCAGTATGAAGTGGTACAGGGCGCGTTCCACTTTGTGCAGTCTTTCGGGGCGTGGTTTCTCGTCGTGCCATTCGTGGCCGCAGCGGTGGCCGCGCTGATCAAAACGTTTGTGAAAAGGAGGCGTGCGAATGAAAAGACAGCATAAAAGACCAGCGTTGCTTCTGTGCATACTGCTGATCCTGCCGCTTTGCGCGGGCTGCTTGGAAGCGACATCCCTGGATGAATACGGCTATGTCCTGGCCATCGGCGTAGACCAGGGAACGCAGAAAAAATTCAACGTTTCCTTTTTGCTACAAAAAGAAGGGGAATCCCAGGAAGCGCAGACTGGAGCCGGCTCCTATATCGTTGCGGCTGAAGGAGACAACCTGTTTGACGCGATCTTGGTGGCGCACGTTGGCGTTCCCTATGTGCTGAATTTTACGCGTACGAATTTCATCATGTTTTCCGACCAGGTCGCTTCCTCTGCGCTAATGGATGAGTTCCTGAGCATCTCATTCAACTCGATCAAGCTCCGCCAATCGGCTAAGCTGGTTATCGTCCGGGGAGAATGCCTGGAATATATGGAAGGCCTTAGCTCCGCAGATGTTCCAAACGTCGCAAAACAGCAGTACAATCATTTCCAAGCCTATGACCAGGAGGGCGTTATTCCGATTACAAACTATACGGTATACCAGGAAGCGGTCAGGAGCAGCCGGTTCGATGTAGCTATCCCGGCCGGCCGGCTGGATAGCAGTATCTCTGCGGAATCGAACAGCGAAGAAGCCAAGCAGCAGGGAGGGGGCACGCAGACGAACGATAAGGACACGACGGACGGCGTTAAACGCACAGGCGGACTGCGGTCCTATCTCTATGGGAGCGCGCTTCTTGACGGAAACCGCTTCGCCGGTTATCTGAATAACGAGGACACGGAGATTCTGCTGCTTGCAATGGGGCAGTTTAAAAACGGTACCCTCAGCGTAACCGATGAGCTTGGGACGGTAACATTCCTGCTGAAAGCGATCGGCAAACCAAAGGTTCAAATAAGCCTGGGCGATGCGCCGCATGCCGCGATGGAACTTATGCTATATGCTGAAATTGGGCTTGACACCAGCGGCAATGCCGAACAGCGGTGGAATGGCGAACTGAAGGGGGAATTGGAAACATATATCGTGCGGGAACTTGAACGTGTTTTCGGGGCGTGCCAAGCGCTCAACTCCGATGCGATGCGCTTCGGCTGTTATGCAAGCAAGCAGTTTTCGAGCGTAGAAGCCTGGCGGGAATACGTCTGGAAGGAGAAATACAAGAACATGACGGCGGAATTTTCGGTAGGCATTCACCTGAATGATAGGGTGATTTCATCGCACATGGAATGAGGAGCGAAATATGGCAGCGGTTATTATTTTAAGCACAGCGGGGATCGCTTACTGCGCGTTTTACCTTGTATATTGTATCAAGCGGGCACAGCTGCGGGATGCGATTGGAGCGGCTGCACTCTGCCTACTCGCATGCGGCGCGCTGGCTTTTAGCGTGCTTTGAGTGCGTTTATTCTTCCGGGCCAGCCCCGCCGGCGAGAAGCGCGGCCAGGCGGCGCTGTGCCGCCTCCCGCCGTGCCGCCGTATATGCGGCGTCAACGGCGTAGAAGCCATTCCCTGCGGGGATGAGCGCGTCGCCTTCCACTGCGGCGGCAGGCAAGTAGGCGCGTGGCAGCAAAACGGTTTCGCCATCCTTTTCACATACGGCAAAAGCCTCTTCAAAGCGGTCAATGATCATCGGCATACACACGCCCCCTTTTGTTTTTTACGGTTCGAGGATAACACGTTATCGTGCATATCGCAACAAAAATTAAGCCCATCCCAGCCAAAATCCTGTTCCCTAAGCGCGGCGGATATGCTACAATAAATTGGGATACGGGCATTGCGGGATGCGCTGCGTTTCACATCGCATGAGAGGAGAGCGGAGATTATGCGTCGTTTATCATATGGAGAGCAGGCGGTTACGGCGGAATTGCTGGAAGAACTGAAACGCAAGGCAATGCTGATGGAGGATGAGCTTGCGATCGAAGGCGGCCGCCAGTTTGAACAGACGGGCCGGCTCAACGATCCGGGGCTGTGCGAAATGAGCATCGAATATGAAAACCTCCGCATGGATATTGAGACCATGGAGGGAATTCTGCGGCAAATCGAAGAGACGGAAAACGGGACTGAGAAAAGAAAGAAGAGCACATAAATTAAAAATTGGTGAACTGTGCGCGCCACTGTTCCTTTTTTGCGGATAAATATTGTATAATAAACTTGGTGTGTAGAAACCCGAAAGGAGAGAAAAGCGCTTTGCCTTTTGATGTGCTAAAAGCGATTACGAGCGGCTTTGCGCAAGTCCGGCCGGAGGACATTGTGGACATTGCCATCATTGCGTTCTTCCTGTACAAGCTGATCATGCTCACGAAGGAAACGAGGGCGTTCCAGCTGCTCAAGGGAATCGCCTTTCTTTTTGTCGCCGCGATCGCAAGCGACCTGCTGCAATTGCAAACGCTCAGCTGGGTGCTCAACTCGGTGCTCGCCTCCGGAATCGTGGTGCTCGTGGTGCTGTTCCAGCCGGAGCTACGGCGCGCGCTGGAACATATCGGCCGCGGGAACCTGTTTAAAAACGGGCTGCTCCAGCCGGGCTTCAAGCCGGAAGAGAACGAGATTGTCAGCGAGATGCAGCTCGCGCTTCTGAGCCTTGCCAAGCGCCGCGTAGGCGCGCTCATTGTCATCGAGCAGCGCACTGGCCTTGGCGACATCATTTCGACCGGAACGCGGATCGACGGCGTGATCTCCGCGCCGCTGATCGAGAACATCTTTGAGCCAAACACCCCTCTGCATGACGGCGCCGTGATTATCCGCGACGGGATGATTACCGCCGCGGCCTGCTTCCTGCCGCTTGCGGAGGACATCGCGGTCGCGCGCGAACTCGGGACGCGCCACCGCGCGGCGCTCGGCGTTTCCTCCGTTTCGGACAGCATCACGATCGTGGTCTCCGAGGAGACGGGCGTCATTTCCTTTGCACGCGAAGGCAAGCTCGTGCGCTATATCGACCAAAAGGCGCTTCATGACCTTCTGGAATCCATCTTTGTCGGCAAAGAGGCCGCCGGCACGCTGAATATTTTCAAGCGGAGGGCGAAGCATGAAAAATAGCGCAAACAAGGGCCGCTTCTGGGAAGCGCTGAAGCTGGGCCTGAAAACTTTCTTTACAAAAAATATCGCCATCAAGGTGCTCTCACTTGTATTTGCGATGCTCCTTTGGGGCTATGTCCTCATGACGCAGAACCCGGAGCGGGTAAAGACGATCCCGAACGTTCGGGTGAGCATCGAGGGGGAAGCCGACCTGACAACGCGCCGGCTCACCATCCGCGGGGATCGCGCCGCGCTCTTGGACGACGTTTCCGTGCGCGTCCGGACGCAGCTTACTTCCTATGCAGATCTTTCCGCGGACGACATTACGGCGTCCATCAGCCTGAGTAACATCAGCACCGCCGGCACGCATCCTGTCACGATCAACGCGCATTCCTCCAATGGGCAGGTGGTGAGCGTTACTCCGAGCCAGATCGAGGTGGAGATCGACACACTGGTGTCGCGTGCGGTGCCGGTCGAAGTGCGCAAGGAAGGAAAACTGCCGGATGGGTATTGGGCAGGCGACGTGCAGCTGAGCAGCTCCGTGATCATGCTCGAAGGCGCGGCGACCGACCTTGCGCGAATCACAAAGGCTGTAGGTGTGATCGACCTGACGGACCGGACGGAGAGCGTGAACCACTCCATGATGCTCACCCTGTATGATGAAGCCGGCAACGAGGTCAGCTCATCCGTTTTGTTCGGCGGGATGCCAACCGTTGTCGCAAGGCTTGAGATTCTGCCGAGCAAGCTCGTGCCGATTGATGTTGACGCTGCGATCGTCGGCCGAGATGCATTGCCGGAAAATTTTGAGATCGTGAGCGACGGCACCTCGCTCGAAGGCAACCTCGTGCGCATTGTAGGCGATGCGGACGCGCTTGCGAAGGTGACTTCGCTTTCCCTTGAAACGCTCGACGTGACGGGCCTTACGGAAAGCGTGCAGCAGGAACTCGCGGTCATTGTGCCGGAGGGCGTGCGCATCATCGGCGACTCCATGGTGAATTTGCAGGTGACGATCCGCGAAAAGACGGATACGATTGCCCTGACGGAGCTCCCGATCGAGATCGTTGGCCTTGCGCGCAAACAGAAAGCATCGCTCAGCGAGGAATTTGCCGGGATCACCCTGAGCGGGCGTGTCAGCCTGCTCGCCGGGATTACGCGCGGGGACATCGTCGTCTATGCGGATGTGACGGGCCTTGCCGCGGGCACGTATGAGGTGAAGCTCGCGGTGCAGATCGACGGGGAGGATCTCCCCTCTGAGCTGCAATGCGCCTTCACGACCGCCGACACCGTCCATGTTACCATTGAAGAATAAAGGACAGCGCATGGCATTGATTCTATCCGAACTGAAATTACCGCTTCATGCGGAGGAGTCCTCGCTCAAGGAATTTGCGGCGAGGGCTCTTGCTATGCCCGAAAGCGCGATCCATGCACTGCGCGTGAACCGCGTTTCGCTGGATGCGCGCCGGAAGGATGACATCTGCTTCCGTTACACCGTGACGCTTACGCTTTCCGGGAAGGACGAAGCGCGCGCGCTGCGGCGCTCCGGCGCACGCGTCACCCCCGCGCCGGAGGGAGCGCCCCGCGCGCTCACGTTTGGCGCGGAGCCGCTGCCCGCGCCCATCGTCGTGGTGGGGATGGGCCCCGCGGGCCTCTTTGCGGCATATCTGCTCGCACAAAATGGATACCGGCCAGTCGTGCTCGAGCGCGGCAGGGACGTCGACGCCCGGCGGGCGGACGTCGCGCGGTTTTGGGAAACCGGCGCGCTCGACGAGACGAGCAACGCCGTGTTCGGCGAAGGCGGCGCGGGCACGTTTTCCGATGGCAAGCTGACCACGCGCATCAAGGATCCAAGGGCGGCGGAGGTGGTTTCCATCTTCGCGCAGCATGGCGCGCCGGAGGAGATCACGCGCATGGCGAAGCCGCACATCGGCACGGACAAGCTGGTGCAGGTCGTAAAGAGCATGCGCCTTGCGATCCTCCGCATGGGCGGGGAGGTGCGCTTTGAAACGTGCTTGACTGGTTTGGAACGGCAGGAGGGAGCTTTGCGCGCGGTCTATGCGGAAAGCGCTGCCGGGCGGGAACGCATCCCATGCGCGGCGTGCATCCTGGCCACCGGCCACGGCGCGTCCGACACCTACCGCATGCTGGCCGAAAGCGGCCTTGCCTTAGAGGCGAAGCCATTTGCCGCAGGCGTGCGCATCGAGCACCCGCGGGAGCTGATCGACAAAAGCCAGTTCGGCGCGTTTGCAGGGCATCCGCGCCTCGGGGCGGCGGAATACCACCTTGCGGATCAAAGCGGCGGCCGTGGGGTATACACTTTCTGCATGTGCCCTGGCGGGTACGTGGTGGCCTGCGCGTCCGAACAGGGCGGCGTCGTCACAAACGGCATGAGCCAGTATGCGCGGGACGCGGAAAACTCCAACGCGGCAATCGTCGTGCAGGTGGATGCGCGTGATTACGGCGCAGGCGACCCGCTCGCCGGGCTGCGTTTCCGCGAAGCGCTGGAACGCGAGGCCTTCCGCCTCGGAGGCGGCGGCTTTCTTGCGCCTGCCGCGCAGGTGGGCGACTTCCTCGCCGGCCGCGCGTCAAGCGGCTTTGGCGCCGTGCGGCCGACATATACGCCCGGCGTGCGCGTGTGCGACGCTGCGGTCTGCCTGCCCGGCTTCCTGGCCGCCGGCGTGCGGGATGGCATCAGAGCCTTTGGCCGCAGGCTGCGGGGGTTTGACATGCCGGAGGCGGTCGTCACTGCCGTGGAGAGCAGGACGAGCGCGCCCGTGCGCGTCCTCCGCGATGCAAATGGCGAAGCGAAGGGGCTTTCCGGGCTTTATCCTACGGGGGAAGGCGCGGGCTATGCCGGCGGCATTGTCAGCGCGGCGGTGGACGGTATGCGCGCGGCGGAGCTCGTCATGGCCCGCTTTGCGCGGCCATAGCGGCGGCGTATGGCGAATTCCGGCCATTTTGCAAGAAACGCGCTCGCTGTGGTACACTATATAGCAAATACTGGAAAAGGATCTTGTTTTATGGATAGAAAACGGGGAAAGCGATTGCTTTTCATTTGTATTCTGGCCGCCTGCCTCGCGCTGTTCGGGGCGTGCGGCAGCGAAGCTCCGCAAGAGCCGCATGTGGATCTGAGCGATCCCGTCAGCGGCGACGGCATCTATACGACGGCGGAACTTATGAACTTCATCGAAAACGGTGCGTCCGATACCGCGACGCTCGGCGCGTCGATCGACCTTGGCAGCGAGATCCTGCGGATCACGAAAGCGCGTGGCAGCATCACGATTGTCGGGAACGGCTTCAGCATCACGGGCAACGGGGATTGCGTCATCCGTCTGGAGGATGGCTGCACGCTCCGGCTGGAAAACGTGAACCTCGTCGGCGGGCGCAACGCGATCGGCTGCCTTGGGGACGCAGCGCTCGGCGGCAGCGCCGGGATCAGCAGCGTCGCCCACTGCATCACAAGCGTAGGTGATCTTACCATTTTGGAAAGCAGCTCTTTCACGCTTTCGAGCAACGTCGGCTGCGGCGTAAAGGCGAAGGGCCTTTCCCTCCTGCGTGGGAGCGGGATCACCGCAAGCGGCGCGCTCGGCGCGGTCAGCATCGCGGGGGACGACCTGCTTTTGAGTGAGAATACCACGCTCATCGCGGCGACGGATGAAAACTACAACGCGCTCAAGTGTGAAGGTACCCTTGTGATGCGCGAGGGCGCGCTGCTGCGCGTAACGAACAACGGCGAATATCACGGGGCGGAGATTCACGACCTTTCCGTAGAAGGCGTTGCGACGCTTGAGGCGGTTGGCGGCGCGAAGGGCGTTGGCGTGTTCCTGTTTGAACAGGAGGCGGACGTTTATCTCGTTGGGAGCTGCACGCCGGAGCTGCGCTTTGAGGTGGGGGATGGAAGCGTGACTTTCGTGGCGGACGCTTCGGAGATCCCGGAGCCCGAACCGGAGGAAGGCGAGGGGGAGGGCGCGGAGCCGGACGCCGCACCGACGGAGGAACCATAACGCCTGAAGCGTCCGGGCGGCAGGCATAGCACAGCGTGAGGAAGGAGTGAGTTTATGGCAAGGCGGAAACAGACCCGGCGGAAAAGCCGCCAGGCGGTGCGGCGGCGCAAATATGTCATTCGGAGGATCGTGGTGCTTATGGTGTTTCTTGCCGCGCTCGCTGGGCTTACGTTGCTGCTCCTCCATATTTTCTCCGGCGACATCAAGCCGGGCAGCCTGCCGGAAGGAAGCCCCACGCCGGATGTTTCGCCCACGTTTACGCCGGAACCTACGCCCACGCCCGTGCCGGACCTCCCGGCGGGGCTTACGATCGCTCCGGCCTCCCCGGAGACACTTTCCGGGATCGGCTTTTCCACGGAATTGATGTACAACCGCGATGAAACGGAAACCTTTGCGCGCACAGAACCCATGTCCTTTGGGAAGTGGGACGAATATACCGCTGTGCGCGGGGTAACGACCTATGGCGGCAACAACTATCGCAACACCTTCACCCATGGCACACAGACCGTCCCCAACAGGACGCTCACGCGCGTGTGGGACAAGAGCATCGGCACGCTTGACCTCGGGGAGGACGGCGCCTGGACCGGTGTCGGCTGGACGGGGATGCCCGTCCTCGTGCAGTGGGATGACGAGGTGCGCCCGTTCCTCGGCGTTTACGATGAATTCAAGAACAAGGATGGCTTCACGGAGGTCATCTATCCGGCGATGGACGGGAATATCCACTTCCTTGAACTTTCGACCGGAAAAGCCACGCGCGACCCGATCGACCTTGGCGTTGTGATGAAGGGAACCGCCACGCTCGACCCGCGCGGGTATCCGCTGCTGTATATTGGCCAGGGGGCCATGAGCACGAACGAAGAGGGGACGCGCGGTGCGTGGTTCCGCGTGATTTCGCTGATCGACAATGAGGCGATTTGGTCCTTTGGCGGGCGCGACCCGTTCTCGCCGCGGGAATGGCAGGCCTATGATTCCTCCGCGATGGTGAACGCCGAAACTGATACGCTCATCGCGGCGGGGGAAAACGGCGTGCTTTACAGCGTGAAGCTCAACAGCGTGTTCGACCGCGTGAACGGCACGGTCACTGTCAGCCCAGACCCGCTTGCCAAGTACCGCTATACGGCCAACGGCTATGCGGATTCGGACGACAGCCGCCAATGGGGCATCGAAAGCTCGCCCGCATTCTGGAAGAACTATGCCTTCTTTACGGACAATGGTGGCTATCTCCAGTGCGTGGACATGAACACGCTTAAGACGATGTATGCGGCGGACATTACGGACGACGGCGACGCGGGCGTTGTTTTGGAAGAGGATTACAAGGCGGGCACGCTTTACCTATACACAGCGAACGCGGTCAACACGCAAAGCGGCGTCGAGAACGGCTTTGGCAAGAGCTGGCATAGGAAGATCAACGCTCTGACCGGCGAGACCGTCTGGAAAAAATCCTGGGACGCTTCCAATGGCAGCCGCACCACCAACGGCGGCACGCTTTCCACACCGCACGTGGGGCGCGGCTCGATTTCCGACCTCGTGATCTATAACTCTGCCTCTGTGCCCGTGATGGTGAACGGCGAGGCGGTAAACGGGGGGCGGATCGTGGCGTATTACAAGAGCTCAGGTGAGGTGGCTTGGACGTATGAGCAGGCGGCGGATTACTGGAGCTCGCCGGTCGTGATCTATGACGCGGCGGAAACCGCGTATCTGCTCCAATGCGACCGGGGCGGCATGCTGCGCATGCACGACCCGCGCACCGGCGAAGTGCTCTCGGAGGTGGATCTTGGCTCCCGCATAGACGCGACGCCCGCTGTGTTCAACAACATGCTCGTTGTCGGCACGCGCGGTTCGGGCGGCAGCGGGGAAGGGCAGAAGATCATCGGCGTGCGCATCGGCTGATTCAAAGCAGCAACGCCGAAAGCAGGAGGCCCAGCCCATAGGAAGCGGCGCTGCAGGCGAGCGAAAGCGCGAAGAAGCGCCGCTCCTTCCCAAAGAGGAGCCGGAGCAGGCAGCCTTCCGCCAGCACGATGAGCGCCTCAAACAGGAGCACGGTGGGCAGCGGAAGCGGCCGCCTGTTACGTATTGTTTCACTTAGAACCAGGTTCAAAAACGGATTGGTCAAAAGGTTGCAGAGGAGCAGCGCACGCTGCTCCTCTTTGCGTTTCAGGTAGCACAAATAGGCTGCGCCCGCCTCGGCGAGGATGGCGATGTTTATGCTTCGTCTTTGGATCGCACGCACGATGAAAAACACCGCAGGCGCACGGATCATCAGCGGCGCGCGTTCGCCTTGGAAGGCAGAGAACCAAAGCGCGAAAAAGCAGGTAAAATCTACCGCAAAATGCGCTGCGGCATGCGCCAGGAGCCGGGGGCTTTATGCGATGCATAGGCAATACTCCTTAACGGTTTTTTGCGGAAAGATGGCTGAATCCAGCATATCATAAATCGTTTGTGAAAAGAATTTGAAATTCGCTGAATTGATTGGCGTTCCGCTGCGTTTTGCGGTAAGATGGAATGCAAAAGAAGAAGCCGGAGGAAACGGGTTTTGGCATATATATCGCTGAAGGGTGTAACGAAGACCTACCACATGGGCGAGGTTGCGATCCATGCGCTTTCGGGCGTGAACTTTGAAATGGAAAAGGGGGAGCTTTGCGTGATCGTCGGCCCATCGGGCGCGGGCAAGACGACGCTTTTGAACATTCTGGGCGGCATGGACAGCTGCACCTCGGGCGAGATCGTTGTGGACGGCGCGCACATCGAAGCATATGACCGGCAGAAGCTGACCGCCTACCGGCGGGACACGGTCGGCTTTGTGTTCCAGTTTTATAACCTTGTGCAGAACCTGACGGCCCTTGAAAATGTGGAGCTTGCAGCGCAGATCTGCCATGCGCCGCTTCCCGCGGAGACGGTGCTCCGGGAAGTCGGCCTAGGCGAGCGCCTTTCGAACTTCCCGGCGCAGCTATCCGGCGGCGAGCAGCAGCGCGTTGCGATCGCGCGCGCGCTCGCCAAAAACCCGAAGCTCATGCTTTGTGACGAGCCGACCGGCGCGCTCGATTACCAGACGGGCAAGCAGGTGCTCAAACTTTTGCAGGACACCTGCCGCAAAGCGGGCATGACGGTAATCATCATCACGCACAACTCTGCGCTTGCGCCGATGGCGGATCGCATCGTGCATGTGAAAAACGGGACGGTTGCTTCGATGGAGATCAACCGGAAGCCGACCCCGGTGGAGGAGATCGAGTGGTGAGCCTATGCTGAAAAAGGGCCTTCTGGTCAAAAACCTGCTTTGCGAGATCTGGAAAACGCGCACGCGCTATCTTTCCATTTTTGCGATCAGCGCGCTCGGCGTCGCGTTCTTCTCAGGCATCCGTGCCACGAGCCCGGACATGAAGGACGCGGGCGACACGCTGTTTCAGGAAAGCAACCTTGCGGACATCACGGTGATGTCCACCGCCGGCCTCACGCCGGACGATATTGAGGCGCTGCGCGCTATAGAGGGCGTGGAAGCGGTTTCCCCGGGGCTGTTCGTGGATGCAATGATGCAAACGGGCGGCGGCGAGGAGAAGAACGTGCGGCTGCTTTCCCTGCCCATTCAGGAGAAGGAGAAATATGGCCAGCTGATCGACCTGCTGCCATCCTACGACATTGACCCCGCGCCGGAATACGAGATGAATACGCTCGAAATCAAGGAAGGGAGGCTGCCGGTTTCGGATAGGGAGGCGGCGCTCGATGTGAAGCTCCAGGAGGATCTCGGGCTCGCTTTGGGCGATCACGTCACCTTTGAAACAAGCGGCGGCACGGCGACGCTGCGCGTCGTCGGCTTCGTTTACAGCCCGAAGTATGTAAGTTTAATCGAACGGGGGCTGAGCACCGTTGGCAACGGCAGCTGCGCGGGCTTCGCCTACGCTTCGGGCAACGCGCTCACGCACCTTGGTACGAAGCTGCCAATCCTTGGCCTGCTGACGGCGATGTATACCGAGGCGGACATTGTCATCAGCGGCAAGGAAGGGCTTTCCGCGTTTTCCGATGAATACGCGGACTTGGTAGACGCGGTGAGCACCCGGATTGAGGCTTATGCGGAAACAGCCTCCGGCACCTGGTATATCCAGGACCGCAGCGCCAACCCCGGCTATTCGGATTATTCCGAGAACACGGAGCGCATCGCTGCGGTGGGCAATGTGTTCCCTGTGATCTTCTTTGTTGTGGCGGCGCTCGTGAGCCTCACTACCATGACGCGCATGGTGGAGGAACAGCGCATTGAAATGGGCACGCTCAAGGCGCTTGGCTACAGCACCGCCGCGATCATGATGAAGTACGTCGTGTATTCCATCAGCGCCTGTGTCCTGGGCGGCTTCCTTGGCGCGGTGGTCGGTTTCAGGCTGCTGCCGTATGTGATCATCTCCGCGTATTCGATCATGTATCGCCTGCCGAGCTTCGCTACGCCCTACCGCGTAGACATCGCAACCATGGCGATCTTCGCCGTGATGGCCTGCACCGGCCTTGCGACGGTCGCGGCTTCGGCTTCCGCCCTCCGGGAAGTCCCGGCAACGCTCATGCGCCCGAAGGCGCCCAAGGTGGGCAAGCGCGTGCTGCTTGAACGCGTTACCTTCATCTGGAAGCGGTTTAATTTCACGACGAAGGTAACAGTGCGCAACATTTTCCGCTATAAAAAGCGCTTTTTCATGAGCATAATCGGCATTGCGGGGAGCTGCTCGCTGCTTGTGACCGGATTCGGCCTGGAGGACTCTATCTTTGGCATTGCGGAATGCCAGTTCAACGACATCTGGAAGATGGACGTTCAGGCTTATACCTACGACAGCATGCCGCTATCCGAGCTGCAGGAGCTTGCGGAGAACAGTGCGGCGGCCCCACACTTCCGCTCTGTGATGTTCTGCTATGATACGGTGTGCGACGCAGGGAGCGGCGATGCGCGCACGGGCAACGTGCATGTGCTCGGCGTGCGGGATTATGCCGAGATGGACGAAAAGATCCGTTTGCACAGCAGCGGCACGGAGATCCCGCTTACCGACGAGGGCGCGGTCATCACAAAAAAGCTCGCGGAGCTCTCCGGCGTGGAAGCGGGCGATACGCTGCACATTTATTCCGGCTCACAGGAATACGAGGTACTGGTTGCGGGCGTTGCGGATAATTACGTATACCATTACGCTTACATGACGGCTGCGTACTATGAGCAGGTATTTGGGCGGCCCATGGAATACAACGCGTTCATGATCAACCTCGATGGTGTGCCGGAGGGGGAGCTGGACACGGTCTCGGAAGGAATCCTGGCCGACAGCCGCGTGTATACCGTCATGACGCTCTCGAGCATCTATGATTCCATCATGGATTCGCTGAGCATCCTTGACTACATCGTGATTGTGCTGATCGCAGGGTCCGCGCTGCTCACCTTTGTGGTGATGCTCAACCTTACGAACATCAACCTCGGGGAGCGCAAGCGAGAGCTTGCGACGCTGCGCGTGCTTGGCTTTTATGATAAGGAGATGTATGATTACGTCTTCCGTGAGAACAATGCCCTTGCGGCTATCGGCGCGGCGGCCGGGCTCATGCTCGGAAAGTTTATGCACGCTTTCGTGATCCGCACCTGCGAGGTGGATCTCGTCATGTTCGTGCGTTCGGCAAATGCGATGAGCTTTGTATATTCGTTCGTGCTGACGGTGGCGTTTTCCCTATGCGTGAACCTGATGATGCGCCGCAAGGTGCGCGCGATCGACATGGTGGAATCCCTCAAGAGCGCGGAATAAGGAGATAAAAGTATGAAAAAAACAACGAGAGTCCTCTGCCTGGTCATTGCGGCGGCGTTTGTCGTTACGCTGCTGTTTTCCATCGTGATGAGCATCGCCTATGCGGAGGAGGGCGGGGAGGCCGCCTCCCGCGGGGAAACGGTCTATGTTACGGCGGATGCAAATGGGAATGTGGAAAGCGTGATCTCAAGCGTTTACCTGAGCAATACCGCCAGGCTGGATACGCTTACGGATTATACGAGCCTCACGGACGTTAAGGCCATCACGACCAACGAGCCCCCTGTAGTCAATGGGGATGCGGTAACGTTTGCCGCTGGCGGGGGGGATGTTTCCTACCAGGGGACGGCAAGCGCGGATGCGCTGCCGTTCTCCGTGCGCATTGCCTACTATCTCAACGGCAGGGAGATCGCTCCGGAGAAATTGGCCGGGAAAAGCGGCCGCGTGCGCATCGAGATTGCTGCGGAGAACCGCCTCAAACGCACGGCGGATGTGGATGGGGAAACGGTGGAGCTTTACGTGCCGTTTTCCATCATCGGCATGCTGACGCTTGGCGAAGGCTTTTCCGGTGTGACGGCGGAGAATGCGAAGGTTTCCGTGCAGGCGGGGCAGATCACGGTGCTCGCAGTATTGCTGCCCGGCCTTGCGGAAAGCCTTGGCATGGAACCGGGCGACAAGATCAACGATACGCTTACGATCGAGGCCACGGTGGAAAACTTCAGCTTTTCTGGCGGTACATTTATTGGGATGACAGGCATTGTAGATCAGAACGATCTTTCCGGCATTGAGGATGTGCAAACGCTGATGGATGCGCTCGGCCAGCTCAACGATGCCGCAGGCGAGCTTTACAAAGGCGCCCGAAGGCTCAGCCGTGCGGCTGAAACCTATGCCGGGGGCGTACTGGCATACGCGGAGGGCATTGCCCAGGCGCTGGATGGGGTCGGGACGATGACGGAAGGCGTATCACAGCTTTACAGCGGCGCGAGGCAGCTCGTGAGCGGGTCCGGTGAAATTACGGACGGGCTTTCTTCGCTTGCCGCACAGTTGGATCGGCTCAAGGGATATTTGGATACGATAGAAAGCGGAACGGTGGATGAATCGCTGTATACGCTGCTGGTGTCCTATGCGGTGGAGATCGCGCAGAAAACGGTGGATGAATCCAGCGGGCAGATGCGGCAGAAACTTCGTGAATCGCTTGCATCCGCCATGCCGGACGCAACGCCGGAGGAGATCGAGACGATCGTGGACACGGTGCTCCCTGCGGATATGACCGTTTCCGAGCCTAAGCTGACGGAGGAGCAGAAGGCGGAGATCGCAGCCGAGGTGGCAAAGATCCTGAAGGGTTCCAGCAATGCGCAGGATCTGATCAAAAAATTTGATGCGCTTGTGAGCGGCATGAACCAACTTGCGGACGGCTCAGGGAAAGTTACGGACGGGATGGCCTCGCTCACAAGCGGCCTGTATCAGCTCAAAGAAGGGCTTTCCGAATTTTCCGGCGGAGCGGAGGAGCTCTCGGAAAACGGTACGGCGCTTGCGGAGGGCGCGGATTCCATCGCAAACGGCGTCGCAGGCATCGCAAAAGGACTGCGTTCGCTCGCAAACGACGGCATGCAGCGCATTGTGGATGAAACCGCGCAGATCGACGTTTCGCTTGCCCGCAAGGATGCGCTCATCGCACTTTCGCAATCATATAGCTCCTTTTCCGCGACGCGGGAACCGGAGGACGGCGCGGTCCAGTTCCTGATCTCGACGGAGGGGATCGAAGAAGAACTCCCCATTGAGCCGAGCCCGTCGCCGGATGCGGCGGACCCGGACGCGCAGAGCGCGCCTGCGGATACGCAGGCGGAAACCGGCTTTTTTGAGAGCATTGGGGCATGGTTTGCCGGCATATTCGCAAGCATTCGGAGCTGGTTTGAGGGATAACGATATGCTGTAAAAAGGGGCGCGGCGCGCCCCTTTCGGCTTGCCGAAAAAGGCACTCCGGGAAAGCAGCCCTTGACTTTCCATCGCGAGCAGCGACCTGTGCGGTGCGAGCGAAAAGCC
>OJPD01000384.1_pt1 | contig 35130 bp, 34 predicted proteins | sample 1598371 | NCBI WGS metagenome assembly OJPD01 (sample SAMN03922478, study PRJEB24848) | human gut metagenome | isolation source: stool sample | host: Homo sapiens | place: Germany | collected 2010-11
AGGAAATGATCGAATCCTTTGCCAGCGCAGTGGATTCTGCCACGCTGGAGGAAAAACGCCGCCTGCTGCGCACCATCGTCAAAAAGGTGGCCTGGGACGGCAAAAACGCCTATGTTTACCTCTTCGCGGAGGATGGAGAGGCGGATTTGCCACCCATTGACCAACCTATGTATCCGTTGGGAGAGGATAGCGAATGAGATCCTGATGCACTTTCGGGCGCAGCGGAAGCTGCAGGGCGAGGTGTCGCTGTCGGACACCATCGAGACGGGGCCGGAGGGCGATGCCCTGTACCTCAGCGACGTGGTGGGCGAGGACGACACCATGCTGGAGGAGCTGCAGGACAAGGAGAACCGCGTGCTTATCCGGCGGCTGGTGGCGGAGGTGCTGACGGAGCGGGAGGCGGACATCATCCGGCGGCGCTACGGTCTGGACGGACGGCTGCCGCAGACCCAGAAGCAGGTGGCGGCGCTGTACGGCATCAGCCGGAGCTATGTGTCCCGCATCGAGAAGAAGGCGCTGGGGAAGCTGGAGGAGGCGCTGCAGGGGCGGATATAGAGTCGGAGAACGCAGAGTTTCTTTTGAAGAAAGATATTTCTCGAGAAAGTAAAAACTGAAAAAACGCAAAACTTTTTAACGGATATTTGACAGAAAGCACGCCGTTTTAAAGAAAAAGAAACGGCGTCTGGTCATATTGCATGAGAACTTATCCGCAGGATGCGGGAAATTCTCTTATGGCGGATATTGCCATCCCGGCGGGGGAACGGGTATAATACAGCATAGAGTGACATGCCTGTTTGGGAGGATACAAAAGGAATGAGAAACATCAAATGCGGCGTGGCGGATATCCGCCGGCGTGTATTTGCCGAGGTGGCGAAGCTGGCCTACGAGGGCGGGGACTACACCCGCATCGAAAAGCTGCCCTATGAGATCGTGCCCGGGGAGATCGGACGCCAGCGGGAGTCGGTATTTCTGGAGCGGGCCATCGTGGGCGAACGCATCCGGCTGGCGATGGGCCTGCCGCTGCGGCCGGTGACGGAGCACACGCTGCTGTCCGACGGCGTGGAGGAGAGCGCCATTGCGGAGAAATACTACGATCCCCCGCTGATCAACGTCATCAAATACGCCTGCAACGCCTGTGCGCCTACTCACTACGAGGTGACGGGGGCGTGCCAGGGGTGCCTTGCGCGCCACTGCCAGCACGCCTGCCCCAAGGGGGCCATCAGCACCGAGCGGGGCCAGGCTGTCATCGACCAGAGCAAGTGCATCAAGTGCGGCAAGTGCCGGGAGGCCTGCTCCTATCAGGCCATCATCAAGTTCACCCGTCCCTGTCAGGAGGCCTGCGGCATGCACGCCATCGGGCAGGACGAGTACGGGCGGGCGGACATCGACTACGACAAATGCGTCAACTGCGGCATGTGCCTGGTGAACTGCCCCTTCGGCGCCATTGTGGATAAGGGCCAGCTGTTCCAGCTGATCCACGCCATCAAGAAGGGCGACAAGGTGGTGGCCATCATTGCGCCGGCCTTCTGGGGCCAGTTCGGAGACAACGTGACGCCGGGCCAGATCCGGGAGGCCATGAAGATGCTGGGCTTCGACGCGCTGGTGGAGGTGGCTATCGGCGCCGACCTGTGCGCCATCGAGGAGGCGGAGGAGTTCCTGCGGGATGTGCCGGAGAAGCAGCCGTTTATGGCGACCTCCTGCTGCCCGGCATGGTCCGTCATGGCCAAGAAGGAATTTCCGGGCTTTGCGCCCTACATCTCCATGACCATGACGCCCATGGTGCTGACGGCCCGGCTGCAGAAGCAGAAGGACCCCGGCTGCCGGGTGGCGTTCATCGGCCCCTGTGCCGCCAAGAAGCTGGAGGCCAGCCGCCGCTCCATCCGCAGCGATGTGGACTTCGTGCTGACGTTTGAGGAGCTGCGGGGCATGTTTGATGCCAAGAACATCGACTTCTCCCAGATCGGGGACACGGCGGCGCACTACGAGGCGTCGGCGCCCGGCGTGGGCTTTGCCGCCGGCGGCGGTGTGGCCAAGGCGGTGGAGGATGTTATCCACCGGCTCCATCCGGGGGTGGAGGTCAAGACCGTGGCGGCGGAGGGACTGGAGGAGTGCCGCAAGATGCTGCGCATCGCCCGGACGGGTAAGTACGACGGCTATCTGCTGGAGGGCATGGCCTGCCCCGGCGGGTGCATCGCCGGCGCCGGTACGGTGCAGCCGCCGGAGAAGTCCCGGCGGAACCTGGAGCGCTACAAGCAGGCGGCGCCCATGAGCAACCCCATGGACACCCCGTATCTGGAGGACATCCATCTGGTGTACGAGGACCCCGAGGAGTGGGGCCGCGTGGGCCGGCACTGAGGACCGATACAAGACGAAAGACCCCCGCGCCGTTCAAAACGGCGCGGGGGTTTTGCATCTCAGCCGACGCTGCCCAGCACGACACGGTAGTAGTCGTACTGAATGAGCAGCTTGGCGTAGGTGTATTTCGTGGAGACAAGACGGTTGATGCTGTCCACATAGCCGTCCTCCACCGTGATGCCGGGGGTGGGGGTGAAGGTGCCGGTGGGCGCCTCGTAGACGCCGGCGGCGGTGGCCCAGCTGTTGCCGGCGGCAGTAGGCAGGATCACCAGCGGGAAGGACCCGGAGGCGCTGGCGGCATTGTAGCTGCCGTCCAGAATGTCCCGGCCCGACAGAAGCCGGGAGTCGTAGGACAGGCCGAACAGATTGCTGAGGGTGGGCACGATGTCCACGGCGCTGCAGGGAACGTCCACCGTTACCGGCTCCTTCATGCTGCCGCACCAGAGGATCAGGGCGTTGCGGTAGCGGGAGGTGTCCAGATCCGTGTCCTGCCGGCCCGTCAGCTCGGCGTAGTAGTCCACGTCCGTCTCCGCCAGGGCGTAGGGATAGTGGTCGGCGGACAGGCAGATCACCGTGTCATCGGCGATGCCCCTGGCCTCCAGCTGCTCCACCAGATAGGTCAGAGCGGCCTCCAGCTCCAGATTGGCGGCCACATAGGCCTGCACCGGCGCGGAGGCGTCGGGATAGGCGGCCTGTGCGGCGGCGCGGTTCTTGGCGGACATGGACTGGCCCCAGTTGTAGCTGCCGTGGCCGCTGACGGTCATATAGTAGGCGTGGAAGGGCTGACCGGTGGTGAGGTAGGTGTCCACATAGCTGTCCAGCGTGGCCTCCAGCATCTCCAGATCGGAGTAGGGCCAGCCGCCGCCGGGGTTGGGGAGGTCGAGGCCAGAGCCGATGCCCTGGTAGTCATAGCCCAGATTGGGGTGGGTGGCGTCGCGGCCGTAGTAGTTGTAGGTGTTGTTGTGCCACGCCGGGGTCTGGTAGCCCAGCGCGCGGAACTGATTGCCCAGCGTCAGCGGCATGTAGTCGTAGCGGCTGGCCCAGAAGCTGACATCGCCGTTGACCCAGGTGGGCAGCAGGCCAGTGAGGACGGCGTACTCGCCGCCGGTGGTGGACTGGCCCCAGCCGGGCTGGTAGTAGTTGGTGCAGACGAAGCCCTCGTGGGTCAGGCGGTACAACGTGGGGGTCAGCTCCTCGGAGATGAACCACGGCGAGAAGGATTCCGCCGTCAGCAGGATCAGGTTCTTGCCCTGGAACATGCCGGTGTACTGGTTCTGGCGGGAGGGGGTGCGGGAGGCCACATAGCGGTGGAGAGAGGCCAGCGTACTGTCGGACGCGGCGTCCGCCAGAGCGGTGAAGTCAATGTCCAGCGCGTTGCAGCCGTAGTCCGTGGGTGTCGGGTCCGTGGGGTCCGGGGTGGGGTCCGCCACAGGCTCCTCCGGCTGGGGCAGAGGCTCCAGCGGCGGCGTGGGTGTGCCGGTGAGGGCGTAGGTCAGTTCCAGACGGAGGCTGACGCCCAGTCCGAACCGGGACACGGCGCTGTCGGCGTTGTAGTCGTAGGTGTAGAGGGCGGCGTTGGGGCCGAAGCGGCACACCGCCGCGGCGCTGCCGATGGTCACGGCGGAGATCACAGCCACGAACAGCAGGGCTGGACGGCTCATCCGGAGGTCCTGCACGATCAGGCGGCGCAGGAGGATGGCCAGCACGAAGGGCACCAGCGCCAGCAGGATGAAGGGCAGCCGGGGCAGCACCACATCGGGGATGGTACCGGCGAAATCGCTGATGACATGGCCGGTCATGGTGACCATGAACGTCATGGCGAAGTAGGATTTGAAGTAGCTCTTGCAGCAGTACTCGATGCAGACGTACACCGACCAGAGGAAGATCACGGCCAGCCCGGCCCAGCGGGTGCCTTTGCGCCACGGCAGCAGGTTGGCCAGCAGGCTCAGCAGCAGGCCGCCGCCCAGCGCCGACAGGGCAATGGGCAGCAGCGCCGTGTCAAAGAAGGACACGGTGGTATCGAAGGCCCGCAGCAGCAGCTCGTGATACAGCAGCGCCAGCGGGAAATAGATCCAGTTCAGGGGGCCCCGGGGGACGCCGGAGGTGTCCAGCCGGGAGGGGACGTGTTCGGGCATGGTGTGTTCCGCCTTGTTGATGCCGGCAGTACCGGCAGAATACACCTTATTCTAACACGGTGCGCGGAAAACTGCAACTGCCGATTCAGTCATCCCAGCCGACTTTTCCCCGGTGGCCGAAGGAGATGGCGTCCCGGCCGTATTTGCCGCGGATGGCGTCCATGGCGGACTCCAGCTGCTCCTGCCGCTGGTCGCGCCGGGGCGCGTCACCGGCCAGCAGGTCCAGCTGCTGGTAGGAGTCGGCGCTGTCGGTGAGATACAGGGCGGTGACGGACAGCAGGCGGATGGGGGTGGGGGCCTTCCAGATCTGCCCCGTCAGCTCCAGCGCCGCGGTGTAGATGTCCCGCATCAGGTGGGTAGGGCCGGGCAGGCGCATCTGGCGGCTGACCGTGCGGAACTGGGCGTCCCGGACGCCCACGGACACGCCGCCGCAGTACAGCCCCTGCTGCCGCAGGCGGGCGGCCACGCTGTCGCTGAGCATTTGCAGGCCGCCGCGCACCTGCTCCCAGCGGGTCAGGTTCTCCGGGAACGTGGTGCTGTTGCCCACGGACTTCACCTGCTCCTGCTCATGCTGGGGGCGGACAGGGGCGTCGTCCAGCCCGTTGGCGTAGCGGTGGAGCTGCACGCCCGTCTTGCCCATGAGCTGCTCCAGCATCTCCGGCTTGCACGCCGCCAGCTGCCCGATGGTCTCCACACCGTACTGCGCCAGTGTGCGCCGGGCGGCGCGGCCCACATACAGCAAATCGCCCACCGGCAGCGGCCACACCATGTCCCGCCAGTTCTCCCGGGAGATCACGGTGGTGGCGTCCGGTTTCTTGTAGTCGCTGCCCAGTTTGGCAAACACCTTATTGAAGGAGACGCCCACGGAGATGGTCAGCCCCAGCTCCTGCCGCAGGCGGCTGCGGATATCGTCCGCCAGCTGCCGGGCGTCGCCGCCGAACAGGTGGAGGCTGCCGGTCACGTCCAGCCAGCTCTCGTCGATGCCGAAGGGCTCCACCAGATCGGTGTACTGTCCGTATATGGCGTTGACCCGGCGGGAGTAGTCGGCGTACAGGCTGTGGTGGGGCGGCAGCAATATCAGATGGGGGCACTTCTGCCTGGCCTGCCACACCGTCTCCGCCGTCTGGACGCCCATTTTTTTGGCCGCCTCGTTTTTGGCCAGAATGATGCCGTGGCGGGAGGCGGGGTCGCCGCAGACGGCCACCGGCACGTTTTGCAGCGCCGGTTTTTCCAGCAGCTCCACCGACGCGAAAAAGCAGTTCAGGTCGCAGTGGAGAATGATGCGGTCGGCCATGGCGGCGCCCTCCCTCCAAATGGAATGCTTGTTCTATTATAGCACGAGCGGCGGCGTTTGAAAAGAGGAAAAAACAGGCGGACGCGCAAAGCGCGTCCGCCTGTCAGAAATTTTTGACCGCCGGGATGCTTATTTGTGGAGCAGGGGGCTAAGGGGCTTGTAGATCAGGAAGCACAGCGCCACGTCCAGCAGGCCCTTGCACAGGGTAAAGGGTACGTTGAACACCAGCAGGCAGTTGAACAGGGCGTTGCCGGTGGGGACATGGGCCACGGTGCCCAGAATGGCCTCGTACATCCCCACGATGCCCTCCAGCGGCAGGCCGTACAGCACCACATAGGCGGGGTAGACGATGAAGTAGTTCAGGGGCAGGCTGATGAGCGCCATGGCGGCGGCGCCGGCCACAGAGCCCCACAGAGCGCCGGAACGGTTCTTGTGCTTCTTGTAGATGATACCGGCGATGAAGGCGAAGGTAGCGCCCAGCAGGAAGTTGGACAGCTCGCCCACGCAGGCGCTGGAGCCGAAGGGCAGGTGCAGCAGGTTCTTCACAAACTGGATGGCGACGCCATAGACGGGGCCGAGGGAGAATGTGCCAAGCAGGGCGGGCAGGTCGGAGATGTCCAGCTTGACGAACGCGGGCATGACGGGGATGGAGAACTCCACGAACTGGAGGACGGCGGCCACCGCTGCCAGCAGGGCGGCGACCGCGATACGATGGGTCTTTTGCTTCTGAGCCATAAAAAAACACTCCTTCTTGATGATAAACACCCGGAAAATTGCCTTCCAAGGTGTACGCATCAAAAAAGAGCATTACAAAAATGCCATACACGCCTTCTCTCATCCAGACTATACTGTCGGTACCGGAATCGCACCGGTTCCTGCGGCTCACGCCGCTCGCGGACTATACCGCCGGTGGGGAATCACACCCCGCCCCGAAGACAAATATGCGGTTGTTTTCGACTCATATGATACACCATGCTCCCGCAAAATGCAACTGTTTTCTTTATGGGCTCGGAACATATCGCGTATCGGAAAATAATTATCGAATTACGATAAATAATGATTGACAAACGATATGCACTGTGCTATGCTGACCACAGAAAGGATGTGGTGATATGAAGCGTATCGAGCATAAACGGCTGGCGGCGCTGCTGCGTATCGGCCTTGTGATCGCGGCGGTGGTATGCGCGGCCATCTTCTTCTGGTTCCTGCCGGAGCTGGGACGAGGTATCGCCGAGGCCGACCCGGAGTTTGCGTGGGCGTTCTGGCCGTGCCTTGCCTTTGCATGGCTGTTCGCCGTGCCGGTATTCTGGGCGATGGCCCTGATGTGGGCGGTCTTTGGCCGCATCGGACGGGGCGAGGCGTTTTGCCGGGAGAACGCACGGGCGCTGCGTACCGTGTCCCGTCTGGCGTTTTGCGACGCGGTACTGGTGCCTGTGGGCGTGATCGTGCTGGGGCTGCTGAGCGCCGGCTCACCGGGACTGACGGTGATCCTCATGCCCGCCGGCACCATGGTGTGCGCGCTGGTGGGCGTCATGGCCATGGCACTGGGCCGTCTGGTGGCGGACGCGGCGGCGCTGCAGGACGAGAGCGACCTGACGGTGTGAGGTGGCGGTATGATCGTATTTCATATAGACGTGATGCTGGCAAAGCGGAAAATGAGCCTGACGGAGCTGAGCGAGCGGGTGGGCATCACCATGGCGAACCTGTCCATCCTCAAGACCGGAAAGGCCCGGGCGGTGCGGCTGGAGACGCTGGACCGGCTGTGCGCCGCGCTGGACTGCCAGCCGGGGGATCTGATGGAGTTCCTGCCGGACGAGGCGGAATGACCCCTTTACAAAGTCCGGCTTTTTGGGTACAATAAGCGGCGGAAGGCAGGTGACGGCATGGGGCCGAGACAGATGTCCGTGTGCTTTTCCGGCTACCGGCCGGAGAAGCTGCCGTGGGGCGACGATGAGTCCGATCCCCGGTGCGCCGCACTGAAAAGGCGGCTGTACGACGCGGCGGAGAGCGCCTGCGCCCAGGGATACCGCCATTTTATCTGCGGCATGGCGCGAGGCGTGGACTTCTACGCCTGCGAGGCGGTGCTGCTGCTGCGGCGGGACTACCCCGACGTGACGGTGGAGGCCGCCATCCCCTGTCCCAGCCAGCCGGAGGGCTGGCCGGAGGCGGAGCGGGCGCGCTGGCAGTCGCTGGTGGATCGCTGCGACTACGAGACGGTGGTGCAGGATCACTACGACGTCGGGTGTATGCAGCGGCGGAACCGGTACATGGTGGATCACGCCGCCATGCTCATCGCCGTCCACGACGGACAGTCCGGCGGCACACGGCGCACCATCGAGTACGCCATGCGGCGGCGGCTGGATGTGGTGATCCTGCCGCCGGTGGAAAACACAAAGGAGACATGACCATGACAACGTATACCTATATGACAAAGGGCGTCTGCTCCCGCAGCATGACAGTGGAGCTGGAGGACGGCGTCATCCGCGATGTGCGCATCGAGGGCGGCTGCAACGGCAATCTGCAGGGCATCAGCCGCCTGGTGGTCGGCATGAAGGCGGAGGACGCCATCGCACGGATGAAGGGCATCCAGTGCGGCGGCAAGCCCACCTCCTGTCCCGACCAGCTGGCCACGGCGCTGACCCGGGCGCTGGAAAAGGAGAAGCAATGACAGAAAAAGACGACGGCGCAGCCGTCGTCTTTTTTACGTTTCAAGGAGGAACAGTGTCCACGGCCAGTTCTCCGGCGGGGGACAGGTCACGTCCACCGGTCTGCCGGTGACGGGATGGGTGAAGGCTATGCGGTACGACCACAGCGCCGTGGTGCAGGGAGCCTTGCTGCCGTAGCGGATGTCCCCCAGCAGCGGCAGGCCCCGGGAGGAGAACTGCACGCGGATCTGGTGGGTGCGGCCGGTGTGGAGCCGGACGCGCACCAGCGTCAGCTCCTCCGTGCTGGCCAGGGTGGTGTAGTCCAGAGAGGCCTCCCGGACGCCCTTGCGCATCCGCTTGACCACATAGCTCTTGTTCCTGGCGGCGTCCCGGAACAGCAGGTCCGTCAGGGTGGCGGACGCCTCCTGCGGGCGGCCCCGCAGCACCGCCAGATACTCCTTGGTGATGCGGCGCTCCGCCACGGCGGCGGTGAGCTTTCCCGTCACCTCCCGGCGGCGGGAGAACAGCATGACGCCGCCCACGATCTTGTCCAGCCGGTGAACGGTGGCGATGTAGTCGGGCTTGCCCTGCGCCCGGTAGTGCTGCCGCAGCAGGGCGGGCATGCAGGCGGCGGTGTCACTGTCCTCCGACAGGACGCCCACGGGCTTGACGCAGAGGACGAGATGCGCGTCCTCGTACAGGATATGTAAGTCCTCCATGGCTCAGCGGCGGCGTCCGCGGTAGGCGTGCTGGCGGTAGCGCTTGCTGGACGCCTTGCCGTAGCGGCGGGTGCGGCCATACAGCCGGAACCAGACCAGCGCGGCGGTGACCAGCACCACCAGTACGATGGCGACGATCTTTACCGGCGTCCGGGAGAAGAACTGGCCGATGGCCTTTTTGGCCAGCAGGAAACGGCTGGCGGACACATCGGCCACGGCCAGCAGCGGAACGGTGACGTAGTCCGTGCCGTCATAGGAGATGGTGATGGTGCCCAGCTCGTCCCCGGCGGCAACGGGGGCGTCCACGGACTCCACGCAGTCCACGGTGCGCTGGAGCTGCGCCAGCTCCAGATCCTTGGGCAGCACCGCCTCGGCGGTGTAGGCCGGATGGACGGCCACGGTGGCCACCTCATTGCTCAGGGCCACGGGCACCTCGCAGATCAGCTCGTTCTCCTCCAGCACCGTGCGGTCGGCGAAGTTGTCAAAGCCCCAGTCGAACAGCCGGGCCGTCTCGGTAAAGCTCTCCACACGGCTGCCGCCGGTCTCGGTCTTGACCTCCTCGCAGCCCAGCACCACGCTGATAAGGGTGCGGCTGCCCCGGATGGCGGAGGACACCAGACAGTGGCCTGCCGCGTCGGTGGTGCCGGTCTTGATGCCCTGTGCGCCGGAGTAGAGGTAGCCGGTCATGCGCCAGTTGGAGATCAGGGCGTTGGTGCTGTGGAGCTCCCGCTCCTTATCCGTCATGTTGGTGGCGGGCACGGTATAGGCCTTGGTATTGACGATGGTCATGAACACGTCGTGCTTCATGGCCTCCCGGGTGATGAGGTAGATGTCCCACGCAGAGGAGTAGTGACCGGACTGGGTGAGGCCGGTGGTGTTGGCGAAATGGGTGTTCTCGCAGCCCAGCTCCTGGGCCCGCTGGTTCATCTTCTCCACGAAGGCGTCCACGGTGCCGGACACGGCCTCGCCCAGGATGTTGCACGTCTCGTTGGCGGAGATCACCAGCATGCAGTACAGCAGCTGCTCCACCGTCAGCGTCTCGCCCACCTGGATGTCGGCGGTGCTGCCGTCCTCCACCATGCCCTTCATGGAGGTCTGGGAGGCGGTGACCTCCTGGTCCATGCGGAGCTGGCCGCGGTCAACGGCCTCCAGCACCAGCAGGGCGCTCATGACCTTGGTGATGCTGGCCATGGGCAGCTCCTCGTGGATGTTCTTGCCGTACAGGACGGTGCCGGAGCCGCCGTCCACCAGAATGGCAGCCTTGGCGTGGATGTCCGGATCCTCCAGCGCCAGCGCCTGGGGCGTGAACAGGGCGCACAGGAGGCACGTCAGTAAAAAAACGGATAAAAAGCGGCGGATTTTCATAGATTTTTTCTCCATGTATGTTATAATATCGTGGGATACGGCGGACAGGCGCTGCCCGCCGGAAACTGCAAATTCCATTATACGCGAAAATCTGGGGGGAGTCAACCGTGGACGGGCGGATAAAACTGTCAAGAACAGACGTCTTTCTGCTGGCGCTGACGGCGCTGTTCCTGCTGGCGATGGGTGCCGTGTACCTCCTGACGCCGCACACCGTGCGGGAGGACTACACCGTGGAGGCGCTGACACCGGCGGCGGAGCAGGCAGAGGATAAAGTGAACATCAACACGGCGGATGCGGACGAACTGGACGCGCTGCCGGGGATCGGGCCGGTGCTGGCCCGGCGGATCATCGACTGGCGGACAGCCAACGGGCCCTTTACCGACCCGGAGCAGCTGCTGGAGGTGGACGGCATCGGGCAGGCCACGCTGGACGGCCTGCGGGACCATATCACAACGAAGGAGACACGGGAATGAAAATATTGGTAGTGGACGACGAGAAGCTGCTGGTCAAGGGCATGAAGTTCAATCTGGAAAATGAGGGCTACGAGGTGGTGCCCGCCTATGACGGTGCCTCCGCCGTGGAGCTGGCCCGGAAGGAGAACTTTGACCTCATCGTGATGGACGTGATGATGCCGGGCCTGTCCGGCGGCGATGCCTGCATGCAGATACGGGAGTTTTCCGATGTGCCCATCATCATGCTCACCGCCCGCAGCGAGGACAGCGACAAGCTGATGGGCTTCGCCTGCGGCGCCGACGACTATGTGACCAAGCCCTTCAATATTCTGGAGCTGAAGGCACGCATCCGGGCGCTGCTGCGGCGGTCCGGCGGCGGCCAGGCGGCCCAGCAGCCCCAGCGGGCGCCGCTGCTGACCGTGGGCGACCTGAGTCTGGACACGGAGGAGCGGGTGGCCATCCGGGACGGAAAGACCATCGACCTGACCGCCAAGGAGTACGACCTCATCGAGCTTCTGATGAAGAACCCCCGGCGGGTGTACAGCCGGGAGAGCCTGATGGATCTGGTGTGGGGCTACTCCTACGCCGGGGACTACCGCACGGTGGACGTACACATCCGGCGCCTGCGGGAGAAGCTGGAGCCGGACCCGGCCAAGCCGGTGCATATCATGACAAAGTGGGGAGTGGGTTACTATTTTAAGGGAGATAGTCAGCCGACGGTGTAAGCCGGTCCTGGACAAGCTGACGCGGCGGTGCGGCCCGGTCTGGGACAGGCTGTCGGCGTGGTATAAGAAGCTGCGGGGCAAGGCAACACTGCAGTTCAAGTTCAGCCTCAGCTATATTCTGGTCATCGCGGCGGTGCTGATCCTGCTGAACTCCTACCCGCTGCTGGTGTCCCAGAACCTGATGGTGTCCTCCAACCAGGCCAACCTGCGGAGCACGGCCAAGGTCATCGAGTCGGCGCTGATGGGCATGGGACAGCTGACGGAGGAGAACGTCTCCGCAGCGCTGACCGGCCTGAACGAGACGGGCGCCACCCGCATCATGGTGACGGACGATACCGGCCTGGTGGTGTACGATACCCGGCAGGGCGACGACGCCGTGGGCGAGTACGCCCTGTACTCGGTGATCGCCTCGGCGCTGAAGGGCAGCGATACGTTCTATTGCCAGTATGACGGCGAGGCGTTCCTCAGCCGCATGGCCACGCCGGTGGTGTACCACAACCAGACGGTGGGCGCGGTGTACGCCTACGACTACGACACGGAGCAGGCGGCGCTGCTCAAGAGTTTTCAGAGCAACCTGCTGACCATCTCGGTGATGATCGCGCTGCTGGTGGCGGGACTGAGCATCGCCCTCTCCCGCATGCTGACGCGGCAGATCAGCGGCCTTCTGCAGGCCATCCGCAGCGTCCGTGAGGGTGCGTACAGCCACCGCGCCGATGCCAGCGGCACCGACGAGATCGCCCAGATCGCAGCGGAGTTCAACAGCCTGACAGACCGCCTGCAGACCACGGAGGATGCCCGGCGCCGGTTCGTGTCCGACGCCAGCCACGAGCTGAAAACGCCGCTGGCGGGCATCCGCCTGCTGACGGATTCCATTTTGCAGACGGACAACATGGACCCGGAGACCACCAAGGAGTTCGTCACCGACATCGGCCGGGAGGCGGAGCGGCTCAGCCGCATCACCGAGAACCTGCTGCGGCTGACGCGGCTGGACGGCGGCGTGGTGCAGGCGGCCTACCCGGTGGCGGTGGGGCCTGTTATGCAGCGGGTGGAGCGGATGCTGGGCGTCGTGGCCGGGGAGAAGGGCGTCACCATCTCCGGCGCCGCGTCGGAGGACGCGGTGGCCATGGCCACCGACGACGACGTGCACCAGATCCTCTATAACCTGATGGAGAACGCCATCAAATACTCCGCCGCGGAGAACGGCTTTGTCCGGGCGGAGGCATGGGCGCAGGACGGGCAGGTGGTCATCACCGTCACCGACAACGGCATCGGCATCCCCGATGAGGATCTGCCCCATATCTTCGACCGGTTCTACCGGGTGGATAAAATGCGCTCCCGGGAGGTGGGCGGCACCGGACTGGGCCTGTCCATCGTGAAGGACACCATCGAGAACCGGGGCGGCACCATCCGGGCCGGTCACGGCGCGGACGGCGTGGGCACGGTGTTTACCGTGACGCTGCCGCTGGCACAGCGGGAGGAGGAGCCATGAAAAGGATGAAGCGTGCCGCAGCGGCGGTGCTGGCGGCGGTGGTGCTGCTGGGCCTGACGGCCTGCGGCCAGACGGCCAACAGCCTGCGCCTGTACTGCCCGGCGGCGCTGAATACACGGGATAAGAGCATTGGCGGTTCCGATGCCATCACCAGCGTACAGGTCAGCTGGAAGAAGGTGACAGGCGACGACCGGGGCCGCCAGCAGCAGGCGCAGTATATCATGGAGCTGCTGCTGGGCGGGTGCAGGGCTTCCGGCTTCACGAGCCCCGTCCCGGAGGGCACCGCCGTCCGCAGCTGCACCGTCACCGGCGGTACGGTGTCGGTGGATCTCAGCAGCGAATATGACCGGCTCACCGGCATCGACCGCACCATCGCCGATTACTGCATCACCCTGTCGCTGCTGCAGCTGACGGGCATTTACGCCGTGCGGCTCACGGTGATGGGCGAACCTCCGGCGGAGCGGGCGGACGAGGTCTACACCTCCGCCCAGGTGTTGCTGACCAGCCCGGAGGATATCGTGCGCACCGTGGAGGTGACGCTGTATTTCCCCGACGGCATCGGCGATCTGGTGGAGGAGAGCCGGCGGCTCACGGTATACGAGGGCGAGACCCCGGCGGAGGCGGTGATCAAGGCGCTGGCGGAGCGTCCTCTGGACAGCTACGCCGGGTTGGAGCCGCTGCTGCCCAGGGGTTTCACGGCGCTGGCCGCCAGCGTGGAGGGCGGCACCTGCTACCTGAACCTGCCGGGCAGCTGCGTGGAGCTGCTGCCGGAGAGCAGCACCGAGCAGCGGCTGCTGCTGGAGGGCGTGGTGAACTCCCTGTGCTCTCTGGAGGGGGTCAGCGAGGTGCAGATCCTGCTGGACGGCGAGTACCAGATGCTGCTGGGCACACAGCCCATCAGCCGCCCGCTGCTGCCGTCTGTATAAGCGGCTGTATAAAAAAAGACCGGCTGTGCCGATGGCACAGCCGGTCTTTTTCACTTTACAGGATGCCCCGCTCCGCCAGCTGGCGGCGCAGGCGGGCCGCATCGCCGTGGAACACGATGCCGGCCATGCCGGCGTTCTCCGACGCCTCGATGTTGGCGGGGGAGTCGTCGATGAACAGGCACTCCTCCGGCTTCAGGCCGAATTTCCGGAAAAACGCCTGATAGATTGCGTCCTCCGGCTTCAGCAGGTGGTGGTCGGCGGAGATGAATGTGCCGCTGAAGTATTCGCTGCCGGGGATATCGTGCCAGTAGGTGTGCTGGCGGCTGGCGGCGTTGCTCAGCAGGTACAGGTCATACCCGGCGGCCTTCAGGTCCCGGGCCACCTCCGCCATGCCGGGCACGGGGACGATGGGATCGTTCCAGCGGCGGACGAGATAGGCCGCCGTGTCATGGAGATGTGCCGGCAGACGGGCGCACATCCGGGCCAGCGCGTCGTCGTCGGAGATGGAGCCGCGGTCCATGCGCACCCACTCGACGGTGGTCAGCACCTCCCGGCGGATCAGTTCGGCGTCCGCCTCGCTGAGGCGGAGACGCTCCGAAAACAGGCCGGCGCTGAAGTGCACCAGCACCTGCCCCATGTCAAATACGATGTGTCGGATCATAGCTGTTCCCCCGGTTCTTCCACGGCGCTGTCACCGCTGCGGCGGAACACGCCGGTCATGCGGTTGAGGATGCGTTTGCGGCGGGCTCTGGCGTCCAGCCGCTCGCCCAGGTCGCGGCCGCCCACGCCGTAGACCAGATACAGGATGATGCCCGACACGATCATGATGAACACCGTGGAGGCGCAGCGCCGTCCGGAGGCATTGACGTTGTAGCCGTACAGGCCCTCCTCGGCGCACATGGACTGGATGACCATGGCATAGCTGGTGCCGTAGGAGCTGGCGAAGGTGGCGGACATGTCGTACTCCGTGAACAGGGCGTTGAAGTTCAGGGCGAACACCGCCAGTACGCTGGGCAGGATGATGGGCAGCTTTACCTTCAGGAAGGTGCGCAGGCCGCTGGCGCCCATGTTCCGGGCGGCATCCTCCAGCTCCGAGTCGATGGAGTAGAAGGCGGCCTTGATCATGCGCAGGGAGAAGGGGAGCTTCACCACCGTGTAGGCCAGAACGATGAGCAGACGGACGTTCTCCGCGTAGTACAGGTTCATGTTGCCCACATACCAGATGGCGTCGGAGTTGAAGTAGGTGCGGTAGGAGTAGCAGATGAGGATGGTGGGCAGCAGCCACGGGAACAGCAGGCAGTACTCCAGCACGATGCCGGACTTCTTGTTGCGGTTCTTGAAGATGTAGTTGCAGGCCACCACCACGATGAGGCAGGCCAGCGCCGCCGCGATGACGGACAGCAGGAAGCTCATCTTGATGCCGCCCAGCGTGGCGTCATTGGCAAACAGGCCGGAGATGGAGCCCTTGCGCAGCTTGTAGGTGCCGCGGTTGGTGAGATACTCGTAGTCCTGGGTGCCGAAGTAGTTGATGAGCGTCCAGTTGCTGAGATCCAGCTTCTTCATGCGGATGGCACCGTAGGTCTGGAAGGAGAAAACGATGATCATCACCACGGGGATCATGTAGATGATGAACAGCACATAGGCGTAGATATGGGCCAGCACGTTCCACACGGGGTTGGTGATCTTCTGCTTCACCAGCTTGGCCTTGGTCTTGGACACCGACAGGTAGTGGCCCTTGCGCTCGTAGGCGGACAGCACCGTCAGCAGCACGATGGTGAACATGGCCAGAATGATGGACAGCAGGGCGGCCCGGGCCTGGGGGAAGGACTCATCCGCCACGGAGGAGCCGGCCAGACGGACGATCTCCGGGTTGATGGAATCGTAGCCCAGCAGGGTGGGGGCGGACATGGCGCAAAGGCCGGTGATGAACGTCATGACCGTCAGGGAGAACATGGTGGGCACCAGCGTGGGGAAGACCACCTTCCACAGCACCTTGAAGGGCTTGGCGCCCATGTTCCGGGCAGCCTCCACGGTGTTGTAGTCGATGCCGCGGATGGCGTTGCGCAGGAACAGCGCGTGGTTGGACGTACAGGCAAACGTCATGGTGAACAGCACCGCGTTGAAGCCGGAGAACCAGTTGCGGTTGAAATCCGGGAAGGCGTTGGCCAGCGCGGTGGTCAGGATGCCGTTGGGGTCGTACAGGAACAGGTAGCCGGTAACAAGCGCCACGCCGGAGTAGATCATGGTGGTCATGTAGCCCAGGCGCAGGATGTTGGCGCCCTTGATGTCGAAATACTCCGTCAGCAGCACGATGGACACGCCCACCACGTTGACGGTGACCACCAGGCAGATGGCCAGCTTCAGGGAGTTCCACACATAGCGGCTCATGTTGCCGGCAAAGAAGAACTTGATGACCGCCCAGGGGTCCGTTTCTCCGGCGGCGTTTTTCGTGGTGAAGATGCTGGTCAGCGTGTTCAGGCACGGCAGCAGCATGAACCCGAAGAAGAAATAGGCGAACAGCACGATGCCGATGATCCGCACCACAAAGGCGGCATCGGGGCGCTGGCGCGTCAGGGAGTTACTCATGGGCCGCCTCCTCGCTGGCGTCGTAAGCCATGACGTGGGCGGGATTGATGACCACGGACACCTGCTGGGCCGGCTCGTAGATGTTGACGCCGTCGTTCTTTTCGATGACCTTCAGGGTCTGGCCCTCCACAGTGATATAGTACTTGATGTACAGGCCGTAGTACTCCCGGCTCTCCACCACACCGGAGAGCGCCAGTTCGCCGTCACGGGGCGGCACGTTGACGTGGAGCCGCTCCAGACGGATGTAGTTGTGCCGGGCGGCGTCCAGCCCGGCGCCGCGGTCGTTGAGGTGCTGCACCAGCGGCGTCTCCAGACGGTTGATGTCGCCGATGAAGTTGCACACGAACTCGGTGGCGGAGTGGTTATAGACCTCGTTGGGGGTGCCGATCTGCTCGATGACGCCTTTGTTGAACACGGCGATGCGGTCGGACAGGGTCAGGGCCTCCTCCTGGTCGTGGGTGACATAGATGGTGGTGATGCCGAAGTCCTTCTGCATCTTTTTCAGCTCGTTGCGCAGCTGGACGCGGAGCTTGGCGTCCAGGTTGGACAGCGGCTCGTCCATGCAGATGATGGCGGGGTTGGTCACCAGTGCGCGGGCGATGGCCACGCGCTGCTGCTGGCCGCCGGACAGCTGGGACACGGCCTTCTGCAGCTGCTCGTCGCTGAGGTCCACCTTCCGGGCGATCTCCCGCACACGCTGGTCGATCTCCGCCTTTTTCACCTTCTTGACCTTCAGGCCGAAGGCGATGTTGTCATAGACGGTCATGGTGGGGAACAGGGCATAGCTCTGGAACACGATGCCGATGTTGCGGTCCTCGATGGGGACGTGGGTGATGTCCCGGTCCTTCACCACCACGGTGCCCTCCACCGGCTCGATAAAACCGGTGATGGTGCGCAGGGTGGTGGTCTTGCCGCAGCCGGACGGGCCAAGGAATGTGAAGAACTCCCCCTCCTTCACATGGACGTTGATGCCGTGCAGGGCGGTGAAGTCGCCGAACTTCACCACGATATCATTCAACCGGATCATAACACACAAAACTCCTTTGCTCGGTTTGGTTCACACTTGTGTACATATTGTACCCTCTTGCTTCACAGCTGTAAAGGCGGAAAACAGTTTTCCGCCCTTACAGCTGTGGCGAGCCGGAGTCCGGCTCGCCACAGGAGTTGATGGGAAATGCTTACTCAGCCGCCTTCTGGGTCAGAGTAGCCCAATCCAGGTTGTCCCAGTCAGGCTCGGAAACAGCGGCGCTGCTGTCGGCCCAGTAGAAGCCCAGGTTGGTCAGGATATTGGTCCACTCAGCGGAGTGAGCGGCCACATACTCAGCGTAGGTGGTGTCGCCGTCCACCTTGGACAGCGCGAAGTTCTTCAGGGTGTAGATGGCGGGCACGCCGTCGGGATACAGGATGTCAGCGGCAGCGGTGTTGCAGGGATAGGAGTCGAACTCCTCGCCCCAGGCCGCCTGGGTCTCGGCGGAGCCGAACCACTCGGCAAAGGCCTTGACAGCCTCGGTCTCCTCGTCGGTACGGCCTTCCTTGTTCAGGATGCCCAGGTACTCGGCGATGTAGTAGGTGCCGTCATCGATCTCCACCAGATTCCAGTTCTCGGGAGTCATGGTGCCCTTCAGCGGGGTCTCGGAGCTCTCGGCAGCGGCATCGATCTTGCCGTACAGGGAGGAGGAGTAGAAGGTGGAGACAGCCACATCGCCCTTGTTCAGAGGATCGAAGCCGTACTTATAGGTATCATCGGAGGAATACACGCCGTTGGCGCAGTAGTTCCACAGCATCTTCCAGCCGTCGATGGACACGCCGCCGGCGGGGGAGGTGGGATCGATGAAGGAGTACAGCAGGGCGGAGTTGATGTTGGCGTTGGTAGTGCCGCCCACCTTGTTCTGACGGTACCACTTGTAGCCGCAGTTCACGATGTCGGACCAGTGCGCGAAGTGCAGAGCCTCGCCGTTGGTGCCCAGCTCATCGGTACGGTACAGCATCAGCACGTTCTGGATGACCAGACCGTAGGCAGCGCCGGGATAGGCATACTCGCCCACCTGATCGGCCCAGGTGGGAGTCCAGTCCACCAGGGACAGGTTCTCATAGGTGCCGTTGACGACCTGGCTCCAGCGGGTCTCGTTCAGACCGAACAGGATGTCGCCGTCCTTGTTCTCGTTGGCAGCCTGGATGGCGGCGGTATCACCGGAGATGACGCTGTTGTCGTCGATAGACACGGTGAAGCCGGCGTCCTTGGCGGCGTTGATCAGCCAGGTGGTACGCTCGGTGGAGTTGGAGTTGGAGTAGATGCGGATGGTATAGCCGGAATAATCCTTGACATCGGGGGTATCCTCGCCGCCGTTATCAGCGGGAGCCTTGTCGCCGCAGGCCACCAGGCTCAGAGCCATGACCAGCGCCAGCAAGAGAGCAGCAAACTTTTTCATTCCAGATTCTCCTTTTTTAAAAGTCGGACAGCGCGGACGCACTGTCACACCATTATTATACCAGCGCGTAATTCACCGGCAAAACGGGACATCTCTGCGATTATCCGGACTATCCTGACAAAAGGGACGGGGTATGTCAAAATACACCGTCCCTTTTTGTGCAGTTTTTCTACCGGCAGCGGTCCTGATACTCCGACGGCGACATGCCGGTGAGCTTCTTGAATGTGCTGCCGAAATAGGCCACGTCCCGGTAGCCCACCATCTCCGCCACCTCGTACACCTTGTAGCGGCAGTCCGCCAGCAGCTTCCGGGCCGTATGGATGCGGTACTGGGTGAGATAGCCCAGCGCCGTGTAGTTGGTCTCCTTCTTGAAAACGTGGCTCAGGTGCCCCTCGCTGATGCCGATGTGCCGGGCGATGGTGGCGATGTTGATGTCCGCGTCGGCGTAGTGCTCGGCGATATAGTTCAGGGTCTGCAGCACATATTTGCTCTTGTCGCCCTTGGGCAGCAGCAGCGTATCCTCCGCCGGACGGGCGGCGCCCTCCTTCTCCCGCACGCGGGCGATGGCGGCGATGAGGTCCTGATCCCGGAAGGGCTTGAGCAGGTAGTCCGCCGCGCCGTAGCGCAGGGCGGAGCGGGCGTAGTCGAACTCGTCGTAGGCGGTGAGGACGATGAAGTGGGCGGTGCAGTCCCGCTCCCGCAGGCGGCGCATCATCTCGATGCCGTCCATGCGGGGCATCCGCACATCGGTGATGATGAGGCTGGGGTTATAGCGCTCCGCGGCGGCAAGGCCCTCCTCGCCGTTGGCGGCCTCGCCCACCACCACGCAGTCCATGGCGGCCCAGTCCATGCCCAGCACGATGCCCCGGCGCACCACGGTCTCATCGTCAACGATCAGTACCTTCAGCATAGCCGTCTCCTTTCTTCATGGGCAGGCGCAGCGTCACGCAGCTGCCGGTTTTCCCGTCGGACTCAGCGGTGAGCCCGTAGTCCGGGCCGTAGTACAGGCGGATGATGAGGTCCACATTGGTCAGGCCCAGGTGGCCGCCGGGGATGTCCTGATGCAGCTCCAGCCGGGCCAGCACCTCCGGGGCGATGCCCCGGCCGTTGTCGGACACCCGCAGCAGCAGGTCGTCCCCGTCGGACTCGGCCCACAGCTTGATGTAGCCCTCCTCCAGATCGGCCACGCCGTGGATGATGGCGTTCTCCACCAGAGGCTGCAGCACCATCTTGGGCACGATGCAGTGCTGGAACCGCTCGTCCACGTCGATCTCACAGACGAACCGGTCCTCGAACCGGATCTCCTGAATGTTCAGATACTGCCGCACCAGCTCCAGCTCGTCCTCCAGCGGGATCAGCTCACTGCCGGAGATGCCGGCCCGGAGCAGCGCCGCCAGATCCGTGGACATGTCCGCGATCTGGGGAACGTGGTTGGCCACGCCCAGCCACTTCATGCAGTCCAGCGTGTTGTACAGGAAGTGGGGGTTCAGCTGGGCCTGCAGCATCCGCAGCTGCGTCTCGTTCAGCTCCCGCTGGCGCTGGACGGAGCGCTTCAGATTCTGGCGGTACTCCTCGGTCATGCGGTTGAAGCTGGCGGCCAGACGGCCCAGTTCGTCGGGGCTGTCCAGGTACAGCTGGACATCGTAATCACCCTGCTCCACCTGACGCATGGCATCGTCCAGCGCGTTGACGGGCCGGGACAGATAGCGGCTGAGCCACCACGCCGCCACGGCGCACAGCGCCAGGCACAGAAGACCCAGCGCGCCGCCCACCAGATACAGGGAGCGCAGCACCCGCCCCGTGTAGATACGGGGCTGCTGGAGCAGCAGCGTGAAGCCGGCGGGGCCGTCGGCGGTGTAGAACGTGCAGTCGTCGCCCTCATCGCCGGTGAGCTTCTGCCCGGCCAGCAGCTGGCTGCGCAGGGCGGCCGCGGTGCCCTCGGTCTGCACCGTGCGGGTATAGTACACCGTGCGCCAGGTGCTGTCCAGCACCAGCAGGTCGTCGGCGGGGGCCATAACGCCGTCAAAGAGCCGGGCAAAGCCGCTGCTTTCCACACGGGCGGTGACGTAGCCCAGCAGCTGCCCGCCGTAGCCGTTGACGGTCCGGGCCGCCAGCAGCCCCTTGTCGCTGCTGAGGAACACGGTGCCGCTGCTGCGGCGGGCGGCGTACAGCGCCCCCCAGTCTGTGTCCAGCGGCGCGGCGGGCAGGGCGGCGTCGGTGGTATACAGGCACACGCCCCGGGCGTCGTAGATATCCACATCGGCGTAGGAACGCAGCGGGGCGGACCGGCGGTACAGGAACTGGTACAGCAGGCGGGAGTCCTCCCCCGTCCGGCGCAGGGCGCTGCGGGTGATGGTGCTGGCGGCCAGCGCCGCCACCGTGTCGTCGCACAGGGCGGCGGCATCGGTGAAGCGCGTATTCAGCGTGTCCAGCGCGTCCCGGCCCTGCTGGGCCTGGGTGTGCTCCGCGCGGGATACGATGACCTGCATCATCACCACGTCGCACAGCAGCAGCGGCAGCAGCGTGGCCACCAGGATCGTGGTGAACGTCCGGTTGCGGAAGGAGCGGCGGATCCAGTTTTTCACTCTCATGCCGCGTCCTCCGCCGTCAGGCTCCGCCAGATGGCCAGCAGCTCCGCCTGATGGGCGCCGGCGCCGTAGGGGTCGTAGGGCAGCGCCGGGGGCAGATCGCCGCCGCCCCGTATCGGACGGCGGAACTGCTGGGTCAGACGGGTCTGCACCTCGCTGCTGAGCAGGAAATCAATGAAAGCCCGGGCGTTGTCCTCGTGGGCGCAGCCGGCCACCACGGCGGCACAGTCCGGCTGGATGACGGCGCCCTCCTCCGGCCAGATCACGGAGATGCTCAGACCGCTGTCCGCGGCCTGCAGTGCCAGATCCTCCGTGGTAACGCCCACATAGCAGCTGCCGTCGGCCACAGCGCCGACCACGGCGGCAGCGGAGGGCAGCACGCCGTCCAGGTTGCGGGAAAAGACGGAGAGCACCGCCTCCTCCTCGCCGGGCAGAGCCTGGAGCAGCGCCTGCAGCGCGGTGCAGCCGGTGGCGGACACCGTGGGATCGGGGCAGGCGATGCGCCCGCGCCACGCCACGCTGATCAGGTCGCCCCAGCTGTCCGGCACATTGCGCTGCACCAGCTGGTCGTTGTAGACCAGCACCGTGGGCAGCAGGGAAAAGGGCGTCCAGCGGTCCTCGCTGTCCCGGTAGGCGTCGGAGATGTCCGCGGCCAGCGGGGCGGCGTAGGGCGCGAAGCAGCCGCCGTAGGCGGACAGGCTGTCCGGCGCCGCGCCCAGCAGCAGGTCGCAGCCGGAGCTGCCGGCGGCGATCTGCTCCAGCAGGGGCAGCGTTCCGTCGGCGGTGCGCACCTCCACCCAGATGCCGGTGCGGCGCTCGAACTCCCGCACCGCGTCGTCGTAGACGGCGGCGCTGCGGGCGGTGAAGATCACCAGCCGGCGGCTGTCCTCCGGCGCGGACGCGGACGGCCCGGTACCGCATGAACACAGCAGGAGCAGCAAACACAGCAGAGGAATGACGCGCCGCATGAAAGACCCTCCCATACATTAAATATATGTGCTATTTTACAGGGCGGCGGGCAAAATAGCAAGCGGCGGGCGAAAAAAAGAGGAGGGGGAGAAAAAGAGGAGGGGGAGAAGGCGTGTGCCGTCTATCGGGAAAAATTATGAAATATGGCGTTGCAAAAGCGAGAACTGTGTGCTATGATGACGCTGAGTATGTGTTCCCTCCCGTGTGGTGCCGCCGCCGCGGGCGCGGCCGGAGGGAACGGTAGGGGGGCAGTTTCTCAAACTATGAATAAGGACGAAAGATACACGGAGATCGATCTGATCGCGCTGCTGAAGGCATTCTGGCGGCACATCTGGCTGATCCTGGCGGCCATTGCGGTGCTGGGCGGCATGGCCTTTGCCTATGCGCGGTTCATGATCACGCCCATGTACACGGCCAGCGCGCTGATGTATGTGAACAACAACTCGCTGTCCGTGGGCAGCACCAAGGTGAGCCTGAGCTATTCCGACCTGACGGCGGCCAAGAGCCTGGTGGACACCTATGTTGTCATCCTCAACGCCCGCACCACGCTGAACGAGGTGATCCGCACCTCCGGCGTGGACTATACCTATAAAGAGATGCAGGGAATGATCACCGCCGGCGCCGTCAATTCCACGGAGGTGGTGCAGATCGACGTGACCATGCCCGACCCGCAGGAGGCGGAGCGGGTGGCCAATACCATCACGAAGGTGCTGCCCGGCCGCATCGGCGATATCATCGACGGCTCCTCCGCACGGGTGGTGGACACCGCCGTGGCGCCCTCCGGCAAGGCATCGCCCAGCTATACCCGCTATACGGCGCTGGGCATGCTGCTGGGTCTGGTGCTCAGCTGCGGCTTCATCACGGTGCGCGAGCTGTTTGACGACCGCGTGCAGGACGAGGACTACCTGCTGCAGCGCTATGCCGACATCCCCGTGCTGGCTGTGATCCCCGACCTGAACCAGACGAAGCACGGCACCTACGGATACTATGAGGGTGCCGCGTCCTACGGCGGAAAGGAGGCGGCGCGATGAGCGAAAAGCATAAGGGCGCCCGCGACGCGGGCAAGCGTGAAGCCCAGACGGAGCAGAACGTCATCGGCGACAGCCTGAGCTTTGCCGCCACCGAAGCCTATAAGCTGCTGCGCACCAACCTGATGTTCGCCCTGCCCGACGAGGGGAAATGCCGGGTGGTGGGCATCACCAGCGCCCTGCGGGCCGAGGGAAAGAGCACCCTGACCATCAATCTGGCCTACACCATCGCCCAGGCGGGACACCGCGTCCTGCTCATCGACGGCGATATGCGCCTGCCCACTGTGGCCAAGCGCCTGAATCTGCCCCAGAAGCCGGGCCTGTCCAATCTGCTGGCGGGTCTGTGCACCGAGGAGGAGGCCGTGCAGACCAGCGACCTGCTGGACAACCTGAAGGCCATCACCGCCGGCGATATCCCGCCCAACCCCTCGGAGCTGCTGGCCTCCAGCCGCATGGAGACGGTGCTGCAGCATTTCAGCAGCCAGTTCGACTTCATCCTGCTGGATCTGCCGCCGGTCAACGCCGTGGCGGACGGCCTGGTGATCTCCAAGCTGGTGGACGGCATGATCTTCGTGGTGTGCCGCGGCTACTGCGAGAAGAAGCCGCTGGAAACGGCGCTGCGGAACATGAAATATCTGGACATCAAGATCCTGGGCTTCGTTATGACCCGCGGCAGCGTGGACAAGACGGGCTACCGGAAGAAATACGGCCAATACCGCTACGGCGGCTATGGCTACGGCGAAGCGCCGGCGGCCGAGGGCAGGCAGAGACCATGATCGACCTGCACAGCCACATCCTGCCGCAGATGGATGACGGCAGCCGCAGCGTGGACGAAAGTCTGCAGATGCTGGCGGCACTGGCCGCCCAGGGCGTTACGGACGTGGCGGCCACGCCGCATTTCTATGCATCGGAAAACAGCCCCGAACGGTTTCTGGCCCGCCGCCGCCACGCCTGGCAGCGGCTGGCGCCGCACCTGACGGCGTCGCTGCCCACCGTGCATCTGGGGGCAGAGGTGCTGTACTTCGAGGGCATCGCCGGGTATGACGAGCTGACGCAGCTGTGCCTTGCCGGCACGGATACGCTGCTGCTGGAGATGCCGTTCCGCCCGTGGAGCCGCCGGATGTACGACGAGCTGCGGGAGCTGACGGCCCGGCGGGACGTGACGGTGCTGCTGGCGCATATGGAGCGCTACCTCCCCTATGTGGAGGAGGCCGACTGGCAGCGCATGACCCGCGGCGGCGTGCTGCTCCAGTCCAACGCCGACTTTTTCTGCGGCTTTTCCACCCGCCGCAAGGCGCTGCGCCTGCTGCGGGAGGGATGGATCCGGGTGCTGGGTACGGACTGCCACAACATGACATCCCGGGCGCCCCGCATGGACGAGGCGGTGCGCCGCATCGCCCGGTCACTGGGCGAGGACGCGGTGCTGCGTCTGGAGACGCAGGCGGCGGCCCTGCTGCCGGCAAGGGAGGCGGCTCCATGAAAAAGAAACTGCTTTTGATCGGCATCGCGCTGGCGGTGCTCATCGCCGCGTACCTGCTGTGGACGTTCCGGACCGTCACACCGGAGGCACCGCCTGCGGCGGAGCCCGCTGCGGCGGACAACACATCGGACGGCGCGGCAGAGCCGGCCTATACCAGCCCCATCGACTTCGCCGCTCTGCAAGAGCGCTGCGGCGACATCTATGCCTGGCTGGACATCCCGGATACGGACATCAGCTATCCGGTGGTGCAGAACGCGGACGATACCTACTACCTGACCCGGGACATCGACGGCAATTACGACGCGGCAGGCTCCCTGTTCACGGAGAGCGCCTACAACGGCACCGCCATGGACGACCCGGTGACGGTGATCTACGGACACCGCATGAACAGCAATGTCATGTTCAGCACCCTGCAGAAAACCTATTCCGACCCCGACAGCTTTCATGCCCACCGGGAGGTGGTGCTGTACCTGCCGGAGCAGGAGATCCACGCACAGGTGTTCGCGGCGGTGCCCTACGACAACCGGCACATCCTGTATAACTACAATTTTGAGAGCGCGCGGATGACCCGCCTGTTCCTCAACAGCGTGCGGGAGGTGCGCGCCATCGGCGCCAACCTGGAGACGGAGGACTTCCCGGAGGAGGGCGACCGGATGCTGATCCTGTCCACCTGCCTGCAAGGGAACCGGCAGATGCGGTATCTGGTGCTGGCGAAATGGACGCCGTCCTGAAAAGCGGCACATCTGTACCCGATAAGTGCAAGGCACTTCTGAAAATAGTAAGTCTATCACGCAAGTGAGAAAGGGGAAATTTCATTATGAAGAAGCTTATGACCATGTTCCTGGCGCTGGCTCTGGCCGCGTCCCTGACGGTGCCCGCGCTGGCGACCTTTACGCCCAGCGTGGAGAACAAGGGCGCACCGGAGATCGTCTCCGCCACCCTGGCCGACGGCACGGACGTTAAGGACAGCATCCTTGTGACGCCCTATGCCCGGCACGGCACGGCCATCGACACCATCAAACAGAGCCTGGAGGATGCCCACAAGGACGTGCAGAACGCCGGTACCATGGACAAGCTGACCGCCGAGGTCAACACCTGGCTGGCTGCCAAGCACGCCGGTGTGAAGGCCGAGGACCTGCTGGCCTCCGACCTGTTCGATGTCAGCTATGTGGACGCCAGCGGCAACGTGGCGGCGCTGGACCAGCCTGTGACCATCACCTTCAAGCTGACGGTGCCCGTGGACGACGTCCTGCTGGTGCTGCACAAGAACAGCAGCGGCTGGGAGCTGATGAACAAGGATGACACGGCCAAGTATCAGAAGATCGACAAGTACCAGGTGAAGGTCACCTTCGATTCCCTGAGCCCCGTGGTGTTCGCCATCGACAGCGCGGAGTTCCATGTGGACCCCAACGGCCCCTCCTCCCCCCAGACCGGTGAGATCTCCCCCGTTGTGGTGATCGCGGGCATGACCATCGTGGCCGCCTGCGCCGCCGCCTATGTGGTGCGCAAAGAGAAGGCCGCCCGCTGACGCGGTGCTGCGCCGGAGGACAGGCGTGTGAAAACGCAGGAGATGAAAAAACGGCCCATTGGGCGTATTGCGGCGGTGGCGGCCATTCTGGCTGCCGCCGCGGCAGTGCTTCTGCTGCTCTACGGCTGGGAGACGCGGCGTCAGAACACGGAGACGCCGGACCCCTACGCCGGGCAGGAGGAGTCGCTGACCTACTACAACGGCGCGTGGTACGCCCGCAGGGAGCTGGAGACGGTGCTGGTGATGGGCGTGGATAAGTACGCCGCAGACACGGAGACGGACAGTTATGTCAACCAGGAACAGGCGGATTTCCTGCTGCTGCTGGTGCTGGACCGGAACGCCGGTGTCTGTACGGCGCTGCCCCTGAACCGCGACACCATGACGGAGATCACGGCGCTGGGTCTGGCGGGCGAGCGCACCGGCAGCTTTACCGGGCAGCTGGCGCTGGCCCACACCTACGGCTCCGGCGGGCTGGACAGCGCCCATAACGAAGGCCGCGCCGTGTCGACCCTGCTCTACGGCACGGAGATCGACCATGTGATGGCGTTCACCATGGATGCCGTACCGGTGCTCACCGATGCGGTGGGCGGCGTGCCGGTGGTGGTGGAGGACGACTTTTCCGCCATGACGGACCAGCTGCCCATGGGGCAGGAGGTCACGCTCCGGGGCGATCTGGCGCTGACATTTGTCCGGGGCCGCGGCAGCATGGGCGGTGAAAAGACCAACCTGAACCGTATGGCCCGGCAGAATGCGTATCTGCAGGGCCTGTACCGCCAGCTGCAGGGTGCGGCGCAGGACGAGGGCTTCCTGACCCAGCTGCTGCTGGAGCTGTCGCCGTATCTGGATACGGACTGCACGGCCGCCCAGCTCAACGACCTGTACCAGACGGTGGTGCAGGACAGGCTGGAGGTGCTGGATGCCCCCGCCGGCGAAGCCGTGGAGGGCAGCGAGTTTATGGAGTTTTATGTAGATGAGGGCGCCCTGCAGCAGACGGTGATCGACCTGTTCTATGAACAGCGCGACCCGGCCTGACCGGGCGGAGGAGGCAATATTTGAACCGAAGAAGCATCGGTACGCTGCTGTTGCTGCTGGCGATCCTGGGAGCACTGGCCTTTATCTGGGGCAACTCTCTGGACAGCGCTGTGGAGTCCTCCCTGAAAAGCGGACGGATGCGGGAGCTGATCCGGCCCCTGCTGGAGCTGCTGGTGGGACAGGGCAACGTCACCGACCATCTGGTGCGCAAGCTGGCGCACTTCACGGAGTTCGCCGTGCTGGGCGCGCTGTTGCTGCTGCTGACGGCGGCGGCCTTCCGGGTGCGGCTGCAAAGCGTGGTGAACTGCCAGTTTTTCCTGCTGCTGGCGGCGCTGACGGACGAGACGATCCAGATCTTCACCGGCCGCGGGCCGCAGGTGCAGGATGTGTGGCTGGATTTCGCCGGCGGTACGGCGGGCCTGCTGGCCATGCTGGTGCTGGTGTGGCTGCTGCGGTGCCTGTTCCGCCCGCGGAAACGCCCGGCGGCAGACGTGTGATATCGAAAAAGAGGGATGTCCCTGTGGGACATCCCTCTTTTTCAGCTTTTGTGCCGTTACCGGCAGTTTTTCAGCACCTTGCACACCAGCGCGTACATCCGCGCCGTGGAGGCCACGCCCAGCCGCTCCCGGGGGGAGTGGATGTCGTGGAGCTCCGGGCCCAGGGACACGGCATCCAGCCCCGGCATCTTGTTGATGAGCAGACCGCACTCCAGACCGCCGTGGGTGGCCATGATAACGCCGTCCTGCCCGGTGATGTCCTTGTAGGCAGCCATCACCGTGTCCCGCAGCGGGGACTGGCGGGCGTACTGCCACGCCGGGTAATCGCCGCGGGTGGACACGGTGCCGCCGGCGTACTCCACGATGGCGCGCACCCGCTGGAGCAGCATCTCCTTCTGGGTAGCCACGGAGGAGCGGATGGAGAACGAGAAGTGCAGACCGTCGTCCCCGGCGGTGATGACGCCCAGATTCAGGGAGGTCTGGACAAGGCCGGGGAAGTCGGCGCTCATGACCTGCACGCCCTGGGGCAGCGCCAGCAGGACGTGGAGCATCCGGCTGGATGCATCGGCGGAGTAGGCCGCACCGGCCTCCGCCGCCCCGCAGGTGAGGGTCACGCCGCTGTCGGTGGCGGCGTATTCGTTTTTCAGGATGCCGTCGAACTCCCGGATGAAGGCGTCGAAGTCCGCAGCCTTCCCGGCGGGAACAGCCACCACCGCGTCGCAGCGGGGGCAGATGACGTTGTCGAACTGACCGCCCCGCAGATCGGCGATGCGCAGGGCGCCCAGCCGCTCTATGGCGCTGTACAGCACCCGGCTGATGAGGTCATTGGCGCTGCCGCGTCCCTTGTCGATCTCCGCGCCGGAGTGACCGCCCTGCAGACCGGAGACGGTGACGGTGAAGCACGTCTCGCCGTCCAGCGGCTCCTTCACGGCGGGCAGGAAGCAGTCGGCCCGCAGGCCGCCGGCGCAGGAGACGGTGAACACGCCCTCCTCCTCGGAGTCCAGATTCAGGAGCCGCCGCCCCTTCAGGTCGGAGCAGTCCAGCGCCACAGCGCCGTCCATGCCCGTCTCCTCGTCCACGGTGATGACCGCCTCCAGCGGGGGATGGGGCAGGGAATCGTCGGCCAGAATGGCGAAGATCGCCGCCACGGCGATGCAGTCGTCGCCGCCCAGGGATGTCTTTTCCGCCCAGACGTACTGGCCGTCGGTGGCCAGATCCAGACCCTCACGGGCCATGTCCTTGGGGCAGTCCTCCGTCTGGGCGCAGACCATGTCCATGTGACCCTGCAGAATGACGGGGGCGGCATTTTCATAGCCGGGGGAGGCGCCCTTCCAGATGATGACGTTGTTGCATTCCTCCTGCCGGTACTGCAGGCCCAGCTCCTGGGCCATGGTCACGCACAGGTCGCTGATGATCCTGGTGTTGCCGCTGCCGTGGGGCACGGCGCACAGCCTTTCAAAGTAATGGAAAACCGCCTTGGGCTCCAGATGAGACAAAACACCCATACGTCAAAAACTCCTTTCAGAATGGTGGTTCAGCGATGCAGGGGCGCGGTGGCCGCGGCCAGCCACGCCTGCTCCTCCGCGGACAGCAGGGGCGCGACGGTATCGTACACCAGCCGGTGATAGTCGTTGAGCTGTGCCAGCTCCGCCTCCGTCAGCAGGGAGACATCAATGGCGTCCCGGTCGAAGGGGGCCATGGTCAGCGGCTCCAGATACAGGAACTGGCCGTAGTCCGTGGTCTCGCCGGTGCGCACCAGCACCAGATTTTCGTGGCGGATGCCGAACTTCCCGGCCTCGTAGTAGCCCGGCTCGTTGGAGATGACCATGCCCTCCTCCAGCGTGATGCGGCGTCCGTCGGCGCTGCGCCAGCGGAAGCTCTGCGGCCCCTCGTGGACGCTGAGGATGAAGCCCACGCCGTGACCGGTGCCGTGGTTGTAGTCGAGGCCCTGCTCCCACAGGGGCAGGCGGGCCAGCACGTCCAGATTCTCGCCGGTAACGCCGTGGGGGAACCGGGCGGCGGCCAGCGCCAGATGGCCCTTGAGCACCAGCGTGAACATCCGCTTCTCCTTCTGGGTAACAGGCCCCAGGGCGATGGTGCGGGTCACGTCGGTGGTGCCCTGCCGGTAGTGGGCGCCGGAGTCCACCAGCAGCAGCCCCTCCGGATGCAGGGGTACGTCCGTCTCCGGCGTGGGGTCATAGTGGACGATGGCGCCGTGGGGGCCGTAGCCGGCGATGGTGTCGAAGCTCAGGTCCAGAAAGTCCGGCTGTTCCGCCCGGAATGCCGCCAGTCTGGCGGCGGCGGACAGCTCCGTCATAGGCTCCTTCCCGATCCGGGTCTTGAGCCAGTACAGGAAACGGCACAGCGCCGCGCCGTCCTTGACGTGGGCGGCACGGAAGCCCTCCGTCTCCTCCGACGTCTTGCAGGCCTTCATCAGAACGGCGGGACTGGGCTGATCCAGCACCTCCGCGTGGGATAGGCTCTCCATGATGCGGTAGTTGGCGGTGGCGCTGTCGGCCATGACCCGCGTCCCGGCGGGCAGGGCGCGCAGCATGTCATAGACCTCGCCGTAGGGCCGCACGGTCACGCCGCAGGCGGCCAGCTTTCCGCCGATGTCCGCCGGGACGGCCTGGGGCTGGATGCACAGCTGCGCATCCTCCCGGCCGATCAGCAGGAACGATAGGAACACCGGCGTGCAGGCCACGTCGCCGCCCCGCAGGTTCAGCGCCCATGCGATCTCCGTCAGGCTGGTGAGCAGCAGGTACGCGGCGTCCTCCGCCGCCATCTTCTCCCGCAGCTTTGCCAGCTTTTCCTCCCGGGACAGGCCGCAGCCGGTCAGCTCCCACACGGGCCTGTCGGACAGGGCGGGACGGTCGGGCCACACGGCGTCTACCAGATCCTCGCCGCCGGCGAAGCGGATGTGCTTTGCCTCCAGCGCCTTTTCCAGCGTACCGGCAAAGCTGCTGGAGACGGTGCGCCCGTCGAAGCCCAGCACGCCGCCCTCCGGCAGGTGCTGCGCCAGAAATGCCCCGATGGCGGGGACGCCGGGCTGGCCCATGCGCATCAGCTCGATGGTGCTGCCGGTCAGCTGCTCCGCCGCCTGCAGGAAGTAGCGGCCGTCCGTCCACAGCGCCGCCCGGTCCGGCAGCACCACCAGCGTGCCGGCGGAGCCGGTGAAGCCGGACAGATAGGCCCGTGCCTTAAAAAAGTCACCCACATATTCCGAGCCGTGGAAGTCATCCGTGACCACCACATAGCCGTCCATGCCGCGCTGCGCCATCTCCCGGCGCAGCTGGGCCAGACGTTCCGTTATGACCGTCATGTGATATACCGCCTTTCCCGGCGGCCCGCGCCGCCGTGTAGCTTTGTGATGTACAGATGATTATATCACAGGGAAATAAAAAAGTGTACCCCCATTTCCGCGCTGTATAAGGGCGGGACGGGCGGCGTATAATAAGGCGATACTGCAAGAGGGGAGACGATGCTGTGAAGCGAAAGGACCAGAAATGGCATACATGGGAGGTAGCGGGGCTGTTCGCCGTCATCCTGCTGGGCAACACGCTGCACTTTGTGTACGACTGGACGGGGCAGGCCCGCTGGGCGGCGTATATCTCCGCCGTCAACGAGTCCACCTGGGAGCATATGAAGCTGCTGTTCGTGCCGTGGTTTTTGTGGACCATCGCCGAGTGCATCGGACTGCGCAGCCTGCGGCCCGCGGGCCCGCGGGCGGTAGGGCTGCTGGCGGGGCTGGCGGCCATCCCCCTGCTGTTCTACGGCTATGTGGGCGTCACCGGCGTCAGCGTGGACGTGGTGAACATCCTCATCTTTCAGGCGGCGGTGCTGCTGGCCTTCTGGGTCAGCACGGCCCTGCAGAGGCGGGGCGCGCTGGCCGGGCCGGTGTGGCAGGCGGCGGGAGTGCTGGTGCTGGCGGCGGTGTGCGCGGCGTTCGCGGTATGGACGGTGTCGCCGCCGGAGCTGCCGGTGTTCACCGACCCCACTGACGGGACGCGGGGCATCACAACGTAAAAGCCATGGAGAGCCGCCTTTAGGCGGCTCTTTTTCTTGACCCCGTGGGAGGGATGGTTTATAATGGTGGCAACTATCGGGACCAGACCGAGGATCGGAGGCGACAGGATTGAAAACAAAGACCATCGTGCACAAATCAGCCGCGCCCATTTACGCGGCGGCGGTGACGTGGGTGCTGTACGCGCTGCTGTTCCCCCTGTATCAGGTGGGGCATTTCCTGCTGGCGGCGGCAGCCTCCGCCGCGGTGGCGCTGATCGCGCGCCTGTTCTGCAGGGACGTGACGGAGGAGGTGGAGATCCCCGAGGAGCCGGTGACCACCGGCGACCCGGAGCTGGATAAGATGATCGCCGACGGCGACGGGGCCATCAAGGCCATGCGTGCCCTGAACGACAGCATCCAGGACAAGACCATCTCCGGCCAGATCGACCGGCTGGAGGAGGTCAGCAGCCGCATCTTCCAGTATGTGAAGGACAACCCGGCCAAGCTGCCCCAGATCCGCAAGTTCATGTCCTACTACCTGCCCACCACCATCAAGCTGCTGACGGCCTACGACCAGATGAGCCGGCAGGGCGTCAGCGGTGAGAACATCACCGGCACCATGGAGAAGGTGGAGCGCATGATGTCCACCATCGTGCTGGCCTTTGAAAAGCAGCTGGACAGCCTGTTCGGCGACGAGGCCATGGACATCTCCACCGACATCACCGTGCTGGAGAACATGATGGTGCGGGAGGGCCTTGCATCGGACGACCTGCATAAGACCGCCCGGAGCGCGCCCCAGACTCAGCCGCCGCAGGATACCGACGGCGGCATCACGCTGGAGCTGTAAGAGAGACGGAAAACACAATTTATCATACAGAAAGGAACCGAGAACATGACTGACAATATGATGCCTGAGCTGACCCTGACCCCGGATACCGACACCGCCGCTGCGGTGGCCGTGCCCGAGCTGACCCTGACCCCCGACGCGCCTGAGGTGCCGCAGGAGGAGGAAAAGAAGATCGAGCCTGTGGCCATGGACGAGAGCCTCCTGACCGAGGAGGAGCGCAAGGCCGTGGACGCCTTCTCCCAGAAGATCGACATCCGCGACACCAATCAGGTGCTGCAGTACGGCGCCGCCGCACAGAAAAGCGTGGCGTCCTTCTCCGAGAACGCTCTGAACAACGTGCGCAACAAGGACATGGGCGAGATCGGCGAGGATCTGAGCCGCCTGGTGGTGGAGCTGAAGGGCTTCGGCGAGGACGAGGAGCGCAAGGGCCTGAAGGGTCTGTTCAAGAAGGCCGGCAACAAGCTGGAGGTCATGAAGGCCCAGTACAGCAAGGTGGAGGCCAATGTGGACAAGATCGCCCAGAATCTGGAGAACCATCAGATCACGCTGCTGAAGGACGTGGCCATGTTCGACCAGATGTATGAGCTGAACCTGAAGTATTACAAGGAGCTGACCATGTACATTCTGGCCGGCAAGAAGCGTCTGGCCGATGTCCGCGCCACCGAGGTGGAGGAGCTGCGCAAGAAGGCGGAGCAGTCCGGCCTTGCCGAGGACGCCCAGGCCTACAACGATCTGGTGAGCCTGTGCGACCGGTTCGAGAAGAAGCTCCACGATCTGGAGCTGACCCGCATGGTGTCCATCCAGATGGGCCCCCAGACCCGCCTGCTGCAGAACAACGACACCCAGATGATCGAGAAGATCCAGTCCTCGCTGGTGAACACCATCCCGCTGTGGAAAAGCCAGATGGTGCTGGCGCTGGGTCTGGAGCACAGCCGTCAGGCCACTGCCGCCCAGAACGCGGTGACGGAGATGACCAACGAGCTGCTGAAGAAGAATGCCGATACCCTGAAGATGGGCACCATCGCCACCGCCAAGGAGGCCGAGCGCTCCATCGTGGACATCGAGACGCTGCAGCACACCAACCAGCAGCTGATCTCCACGCTGGACGAGGTGGCCCGCATCCAGAAGGAGGGCGCCGCCAAGCGCAAGGAGGCGGAGGCCGAGCTGGGCCGCATCGAGGGCGAGCTGAAGCAGAAGCTGCTGGAGCTGCGGAGCTGATAAGAGAAACGGCTGCCGCCAGCCCGGCTCGGCCGGCGGCAAAAAGGAGTACCTATGAAATTTTTTGAAAAGCGCGGCATCGCGCTGGCTGTGCTGGTGCTGGCCATCGCCGCCGCCGTGTTCATCGGACAGAGCCGCAGTAGCGGCTATATCGAGAACCAGCCGGTGACCCTGCCGGAGGTGCAGTACCGCCAGTGGATCTGCGACGAGGCGGGGATGCTGTCCGACGCCACCAAGGACGCCATCCGGCAGTACAACGACAGCTGGGACAGCCGGTATTACGCCGTCATCGCCGTGGCCACCGTGGACGATGTCACCGGCTGGACGCCGGAGGAGGCCGCCCAGAAGCTGGGCGCCGACTGGGGTCTGGCCGCCAACGACATGCTGCTGCTGATGGTGCGCGACGACGACTACTATGTGGCCTGCGGCGACAACGTGCTGGCAGTGCTGAACAGCTACGACACCATGCTGGCCCGGCTGAAGCAGGCCATCGAGGACCCCTACTACAACGGGGACTTTGACGGCGCGGCGCTGGCGTTCTACCGGCAGGCCGACGTGTTCTACGGGCAGGCCCAGCTGGGTGACAGCGGCGGCAGCACCGGCGACGCCAACTGGATGGCGCCTGCGCAGCCCGCCTCCGCCGGCGGCACCGACGTACTGGGCGTCATCCTGCTGATCGCGGCCATTTTTGTGGTGTGGATGCTGCTGGACGCCGTGCGGTATAACCGCTACCGGCGGCGGTACATCGTGGGTGCGCCGGTAAGCGTGGTGCCTGTCTCTTATACACATCTCCGAGCCCACGAGACAAGAGGCAATCT
>OJPD01000397.1_pt1 | contig 34067 bp, 32 predicted proteins | sample 1598371 | NCBI WGS metagenome assembly OJPD01 (sample SAMN03922478, study PRJEB24848) | human gut metagenome | isolation source: stool sample | host: Homo sapiens | place: Germany | collected 2010-11
TGTCTTCGTACATGATTTTACCCTCTCTTTGAGAAAAAATATATTGCGCTCAGCCGTTGCTGATATCGCCGGATAAAAGTTGCCGCGCAATTTTGCGGCGTATGCGCTGCACAGCGTTGTCCACCGATTTGGGGGACTTGCCAACAGTCTCTGCGATCTCACGGCAGGTGAGACCTTCTAAATAATACCCTAAAATCTTTACCTCGAATTCGGACAACAGCTTGCGGGCGTTTTCCAACAGACTGGCAGCTTTTTCTCTGTCGATCAGGAGTCCCTCCGGATCGGCATTGGCAAAAGAGAGATTCGCGTCAAAGAATGAGGGATCAAGTGGGACCGCGTGGTTCAGCGGTGCATGCTTGCCGGAGGCGGCAGACTTCAGAACGGAGTACAGCCGACGGCGGATGCATGTCTCGGCAAAGGTATAGAACGAGGCGCCGTGTCCCGGTTCATACTCCCGGATGGCCTTGATGAGGCCGAACATGCCCTCCTGCAGCAGATCCTCGCTGTCGCCGCCCGCCAGAAAGTAGGGGCGGGCGCAGCTGCGTACCAGACGGTGATAGCGCGCGGCCAGTACCTCCTCCGCCAGACGGTTCCCCGCCCGGACGGACGCGCACAGTGCCTCGTCGCTCTCTGTCATCAGATGGTCATAATCTGCCCGTGTATCATTCACCATAGTGCATTATACCTTTTTACAAAATAATTTGTCAAGTAATTGCGGAAAGTTTGTCAAAAATAACTCAAATTCGACAGCAGTTACCGTCGATATGCCGTATTCGCCCTTCCTATTTGGCGATGCAATGTTCACAAAGAAAGCTGTTCCGGCTCCGGAGCGCTGATATGCAGGTGCTCGTAGGCCTTCCGGGTGACGCAGCGGCCCCGGGGCGTGCGGGTCAGGAAACCGATCTGCATCAGGTACGGCTCGTAGACATCCTCCAGCGTGACGGACTCCTCGCCGATGGTGGCAGCCAGCGTTTCAAGGCCCACCGGGCCTCCGCCGTAGTTCTCGATGATGGCGCGGAGCATACGGCGGTCCACCTGATCCAGCCCCAGATGGTCCACCTCCAACGCCAGCAGGGCCTGATCGGCCACCTGGCGGGTGATGACGCCGTCGGCCACCACCTGGGCGAAATCCCGGACGCGGCGGAGCATGCGGTTGGCGATGCGGGGCGTGCCCCGGGAGCGGCGGGCGATCTCCATGGCGCCCTCCGGCTCGATCTCCACGCTGAGAATGCCGGCACTGCGCTTGACGATGGTGGCCAGCTCCTCCGGGGTGTACAGCTCCAGCCGCAGGGTGACGCCGAAGCGGTCACGCAGCGGGGCGGACAGAGACCCGGCCCGGGTGGTGGCGCCGATCAGCGTGAAGCGGGGCAGATCCAGACGGATGGAGTTGGCGGAGGGGCCTTTGCCGATGATGATGTCGATGGCATAGTCCTCCATAGCGGGGTACAGGATCTCCTCCACCGACCGGTTCAGGCGGTGGATCTCATCCACGAACAGGATGTCGTTTTCGTTGAGGTTGGTCAGCAGCGCCGCCAGATCGCCGGGCTTTTCGATAGCCGGGCCGGAGGTGATGCGGATATTGACGCCCATCTCCTGGGCGATGATGCCGGCCAGCGTGGTCTTGCCCAGGCCCGGAGGGCCGTGGAGCAGCACATGGTCCAGCGCCTCCGTGCGGCGGCGGGCGGCCTCGATGAAGATGGAGAGATTCTGCTTGGCCTTCTCCTGTCCGATGTACTCCGCCAGTGTGCGGGGACGCAGAGATGTCTCGCCGGCGTCCTCGTTCAGAAACGTCTTGGCGACGAGCGGCTCCTCGTAGATGTCCGCGCCAAAGTCGATGCTCATGCGATCCCCTCCCCTACTTCACCATTTTTTTCAGCGACTGGCGGATGATCTCCTCCAGCGGCAGCGCCTCCATGTCGATACCCTTCAGGGCGGCGCTGATCTCCTGACTGCCGTACCCCAGCACCGCCAGCGCGGCGGCAGCCTCACCGGCCTTGTTGCTCTGGACGGGCAGCACCACCGCTGCGCCGCTGCCGGTGTCAAAGCTGCCCTGCTCCTTTGCCAGCTTGTCCTTCAGCTCCAGAATGATGCGCTGGGCGATCTTCTTGCCCACGCCCTGCGCGGCGGTCAGTGCTTTCTCGTCGCCCATTACCACCGCCATGGCCAACTGCTGCGGCGTGGTGGCGGACAGGATGGACAGCGCCGCCTTGGGGCCGACGCCGGACACGCCGATAAGCAGCTTGAAGCTGCGCAGCTCGCTCTGGCTGGCAAAGCCGAACAGCTCCATGGCGTCCTCCCGGACGTTCAGGTAGGTGTAGAGCTTGGCGCGTTCCCCCTTCTTCAGCTGGGAGAGTGTATAGTTAGTGGTGGCGCAGGCATAGCCCACACCGCCGCAGTCGATCACGGCCAGTCCGGCTTCAAGCTCCGTTACGGTGCCGTTGACATAGTAGAACATATCAGACTGTCTCCTTCACGTTGGGATCCTTGCGCCGCAGCAGACTGGTGGCGCTGCGGGCGTGGCAGATGGCGATGGCCAGCGCGTCGGCGGCGTCGTCGGGCCGCGGCACGGCGTTCAGATGCAAAAGCCGGCGCGTCATGTCCATGACCTGCTTTTTCTCTGCCAGACCGTAGCCCACCACCGCCTGCTTCACCTGCATAGGCGTGTACTCGTAGATGGGTACGCCCAGCTTCTCCGCCGTGCAGAGGATGACGCCGCGCCCGTGGGCCACAGCGATGCCGGTGGTGATGTTCTTGCTGAAAAACAGCTCCTCGATGGCGATCTCATCCGGCTTGAACTGTTGGATCAGCTGGGTCAGGTCCTGCTCGATCTGCACCAGCCGGGTGGCCAGCGGCAATCCCGCCGACGTGTTGACCGCCCCGTACTGCAGCATCCGCACGGCGCCGCGCTCCGATTCGATCAGGCCGAAGCCAACAATGGCCACGCCGGGGTCGATGCCCAAAATGCGCATGGTACTCCTCCGCCTCTTAAACATTAGTTCTATTATAGCAAAGCGGCGGCAAAATAGCAACAAAAACCGCCCCGCCTCAGGCCAGACAGCCCAAAGCGGGCGGTCTGCCGGTACGGCGAAGCGGCTCAGGCGCGGGGATGGGCCTTGTTGTACACGTCTTTCAGCTGCTTTTTGATGACGTGGGTGTAGATCTGGGTGGAGGAGATATCGGCATGGCCCAGCATCTCCTGAATGGAGCGGAGGTCGGCACCGTTCTCCAGCAGGTGCACCGCAAAGGAGTGGCGCAGAGTGTGGGGCGTGATGTCCTTGTCGATCTCCGCCTTCTCCTGATAGTACTTGATGATCTTCCAGAAGCCCTGACGGCTCATGCGCTCACCGTTCATGTTGACAAACAGGGCCGGCTCGTCCTCGTCGGCGATGATGCGGGGCCGGATATCCTTCACATAGTCCTCCAGCGCCCGGACAGCGGCGGGATACAGGGGCACGATGCGCTCCTTGCCCTTGCTGCGGCATCGGATAAAGCCGGCGGAGAGATTGACATCGTTGATATCCAGGCCGATCAGCTCCGAAACACGGATGCCGGTGGCGTACAGCAGTTCCAGCATGGCATGGTCGCGGAAGCCCTTTTCATCCACGCATTTGGGCTGCTCCAGAAACAGCTCCACCTCCCGGTTGGTGAGGATCTCCGGGTATTTGCGCTCCACTTTCATGGCTACCACGGACTTGGCGGGGTTGGTTTTAACGACGCCGGTCTGCACCATGTAGCTGTAAAAGGACTTGATGGACGCGGTGGAGCGGGTCACGGTGGCGGGAGACTTCCCGTTGTGGTTCATGTAGAGCAGGTACTCGTTGATGGTGTCCTTTTTCACCTTGCGCAGGTCGGCGGCATTGTTGGCGATGAGCCAGCTCTGGAACTGGGTCAGGTCGCGTATGTAGGAGCTGAGGGTGTTGGCGGAGGCATGCTTCTCCTCGGCGAGATAGTCGCGGTAGGCCGCGATATAATCCGTCATATTCCCTCACTCCCTTCTCTTTATGGCAGCCGCGCCAAAATAAGCGCGAAAAATTTCGGTACAATGGCGCACTCCACCACCGTACCGGTAAGAAGCACAAACACACAAAACAGCAGCATCCGCCAGGGTATCTCGCTTTTGACGGGGTGCTTCTGCGACAGCGCCCGGCAGGCCCGGGAAAACCCGTCCCGGGAGATACACAGCATACACGGCAGCACGAACAGGCACCGAAGCCCCAGCGCTGCCAGCGCCAGCAACACGCCCTCATGCCCCAGCGATGCCGCAAAGCAGCAGACGGAAAACGACAGGCAGAAGCCCTGCGCCATGCACAGCGCTGGGATCAGCACCACACCGGCGGCACTGAGTCCGCACAGGAACGCCAGCAGCGGGCAGCGCAGGTACGCCGCCGCCGTGGACAGCACGGACGCGGGCTGCTGTACCCGGCCATCCGCCAGCTGTGCATAGCTCTGCACATAGGCGCTCAGCTGGGTCAGCGCATCACTGCCGATCCCGCGGTGTACAGGCCAGGCGGCCAGCATCCCAATCAGAAAGCAGATACACAAGATCAAAAGGCGCATATCCGGCGGTGCGGACGAACGCGCCTGTTTTTTACGCAGCTTCATCGGCTCACCTCGTCCTACCTTATGAGCCAAGCTGTGCAAATAGACCGCGAATGAACGCACTCAATAATATATGGCAAATCGCCTGAAACCGCAAGGGCTTTTGCGCAAAAAGCCGTTTTTTGTAAATTATGTCAAAATGTTATGTTAACAATGTTATGTTAACTCTTGAAACAAAGCGACACATGGTGCCTCAAAAGCGGTGGAAACTGCGATATGTGGTCAGAGCACGGAAAACCGCGCACAACATCTTGGCCGCCGCCGTCCTGCCCCGCCTCGCGCCGGGGCGACTGATCCCCGTCAAGGAATTTTGGGCGAAAAAGCAAATTTCGTTATTTTAACCATGTTCGGTTTTATGTTACCGCCGCTTTCGGACGGCGGCCGCGCGGGGCCGCTCCCCCTTCTGCCGCCTGGGCATCTGGCGCTTGCCCTTCTTCCGGCCCAGCAGTCCCGCCAGAAGTGCCCCGCCGAACAGTCCCGCCGTCAGCAGCAGGCCGTGAGCGGAGAAATCCGTATCACCGCTCAGTGCCACCAGCCACACCGCCGCGTACAGGCACACAGCCAGCGTCAGTGCCTGCGGCAGCGGGGCGCCCTCCCCGCTGCGGACCGCCCGCCGTGTGCCTACGAGCACAGACACCGCGTAAGCGGCGCACACCATGACCGGCGCGGCGCTCTCCGGCAGCAGCCCCCGCTGGAGCATCAGCGACGCCGCCGCCAGCAGGGCCAGCAGCAGCACCATGGACAGCAGCAGTCCCTTCCACAGGGCGGCGCCCAGCAGCTTTTTAAAAGACATAAAAATACCTCCCCCACATGCTTTTTTACAGCATATTCGGGGGAGGTATTTTTCTATGCAGGAAAACTTACTGGGCGTCGCTGTCGGTGGACTCAGTCTCGGCGGGCGCCTCGGCGGGCTTCTCCTCGACCTTGGCCTCGGCGGCCTTCTTGTCCTTCTTGGCGGGACGCTGCTGGGCGGCAGCCTGCTCGTCCAGTGTGCCGACCTGACCGATGGCGGACTTCAGGAACTCCACGCGGACGCGGTCCTCGCTGGTCTCGATGACCACGGTGCGGTCGGTGATAGAGACGACACGGCCGTACACACCGCCGATGGTGGTCAGCCAGTCACCCTTCTTCAGGGAGCTGCGCATCTCCTCCGCCTGCTTTTTCCGCTTGTTCTCGGGGCGGATCATCAGGAAGTAGAAGATGGCGATCATCAGAACGATCATCAGGACCGTGGAACCCATACCGGTGCCGGACGTGGTGCCGGTGGTGGATGCTGCGTATGCGATGTCAAACATGGAACGTTACTCCTTTTTTCACAAAGTATCACTATTATACAAAACCTCGTCCCCTTTGGCAAGAGGTTTCACACACGTTCTGCCAGTTTTTTGCTGTATGTCTCCCGGAAGGCGTCAAAGCAGCCCTCGTCGATGCTGTCGCGGATGCGCTGGGTCAGCTTGTTATAAAAATACAGGTTATGCATCACCGCCAGACGCATGGCCAGCATCTCCTCCGCCGTGAACAGGTGCCGCAGGTAGGCGCGGCTGAAGCTGCGGCACACCGGGCAGCTGCATTCCGGGTCGATGGGGCTTTCGTCCAGCTTGTATTTGGCGTTTTTGATGTTCAGCGTACCGCTCCAGGTGAACAGCTTGCCGTGGCGGGCGTTGCGGGCGGGCATCACACAGTCGAAGAAGTCCACGCCCCGGGCCACGCCCTCGATGATATTGCTGGGCGTGCCCACGCCCATGAGGTAGCGGGGCTTGTCTGCCGGCATGTGCGGCTCCACCGCGTCGATGATGTCGTACATCACCTCCGTGGGCTCCCCCACCGCCAGACCGCCGATGGCGTAGCCGTCGCAGTCTATCTTTGCGATCTGCTGCATGTGCCAGATCCGCAGGTCGGCATAGGTTGCGCCCTGGTTGATGCCGAACAGCATCTGCCGGGGGTTGATGGTGTCCGGCAGCGCGTTGAGCCGGTCATGCTCCGCCTTGCACCGCGCCAGCCAGCGCAGCGTCCGCTCGCAGCTGGCCTTGGCGTAGTCGTAGGGCGCGGGGTTCTCCACGCACTCGTCGAAGGCCATGGCGATGTCGGAGCCGAGATTGGACTGGATGCGCATGCTCTCCTCCGGCCCCATGAAGATGCGGTGTCCGTCCAAATGGCTGGCGAAGGTAACGCCCTCCTCACTGATCTTCCGCAGACCCGCCAGTGAAAACACCTGAAAGCCGCCGGAATCCGTGAGGATGGGGCCGTCCCAGCGCATGAAACGGTGCAGGCCGCCCAACTGACGCACCACGTCGTCGCCGGGCCGCAGGTGCAGGTGATAGGTGTTGGACAGCTCAATCTGGGTGCCCAGTTGCTCCTTCAGATCCAGCGCACTGACGCCGCCCTTGATGGCCGCCTGGGTGCCCACGTTCATGAACACCGGCGTCTGCACCTGGCCGCCGTGGGCGCAGGTGAACACGCCGCGCCGGGCCTTTCCCTGCATTTTGATGACTTTGAACATTTACGCCTCCTCCATATCGTCCAGCGCCTTCTCCGCCATGCGGTGGGAGCCCAGCAGCCAGACCAGGTCGCCGCGCTGTATCACAAAATTCACGTCCGGCCCGATGATGGGCAGCAGGTTCCGCTGCAGGCCCAGGATCATGCAGTCATAGTTCTCACGCAGGCCGCTGTCCCGGATGGTGCTGCCGGCCAGATGGTCGTTTTTCGCCACATCCAGCGTATAGGTGTACAACGCCTTCTCCCCGGCGATGTAGGTGTGCAGCGTGGGGATATCCGCCGTCTCGCCGGCACCGACGGACAACCGCAGCGACACCAGATTCTCCCGCTCACCGATGACGGCCAGCAGGTCGCCCTCGCTGAGCACCGTGTCGCCGGCCGGAATGTCGATCTCCTTCTTGCCGCGGACGATCTTGATGATGTTCACGCCGTAGCGCCGGCCCCAGCCAAGGGCCCGCAGGTCCTTCCCCGCCTCCTCCGGCGGGCAGGTCAGCTCCGTCACATACAGCTTTTCGTCCAGCCAGGTGGCGTCACTGCTGTCGCCGTACTGCTGCAGCAGACGCTCGTTGAAATTGGTGAGGAACCGGGTTTCTACCGACAGATACGCTGAGGCGAACCAGCCGAAGTGGCCGGCCACCAGCACCGCCGCCGCCAGCAGCGGCAGTATCCACAGGCTGTGGATGCCCAGCACCGTGCGGATGGGCAGGAACACGATGAGCACGATGATCAGCACACGGATGACGCTCAGGGCGATCAGCGGCAGGCGGAAGCTGCGCTTCTTGGCCCACAGCACCGTGTACTGGGGAGAATGAGCGTCCAGCATGGGGCGGACGAACATGGCGATGCACAGGTACACGGCGCACAGTGTTACCGCCTTGCTGACCCACGGCGCCGCGGGGATCGTCTCCTCCAGCAAGGGCAGCAGCACCGTATCTCCCAGAATGACGATGCCCAGCATCAGCGCACCGTAGAACACGGTTTTTTTCACATAGCGGCGCAGGAACACGGCCCAGTCGCTGTCCTGCTCTCTGGAGGTCTGCTCCTCGTCCGTGTAGCGGTCCAGGTTCTGCACCAGCTTCTCCGGCAGCAGCTTCTCGATGCCGGCGCAGATGCTGTCGGCGCTCTTGATGAAAAACGGTGTGGTCAGCGTGGTAATGACGGACACGGAGATGATGATGGGGTAGATATAATCCGCGATGACGCCCAGCGACAGGCCTAGCGACGCGATGATGAACGCGAACTCGCCGATCTGCGCCAGGGAGCAGCCGCAGTGGATGGCCTGACGCAGCGTGTGACCGGACAGCAGCACGCCCAGCGAGGAGAAAAGCAGCTTGCCCACGATGGTCACCACCGTCAGGATGAGGATGGGTACGATGTACTTCACCACGGCACTGGGATCCAGCATCATGCCCACGGAGATGAAGAACACCGCGCCGAACAGGTCCTTGACGCCGGAGGTCAGGTGTTCCACCCGCTCGGCATGGACGGTGCCTGCCAGCAGAGAGCCGGCCAGGAAGGCGCCCAGTGCCGAGGAGAAGCCCAGCGCGTCCGCCAGCAGCACCATGCCGAAACAGATGCCCAGCGACACGATGAGCAGCGTCTCGTCGCTCATCAGCTTGGAGGCCTTGTTCAGCAGCGTGGGCAGCAGGAAGATGCCCAGCACCAGCCACAGCACCAGGTACAGCACCAGCAGGCCCAGCTGCAGTGCCAGCGCGCCGCCGGAAATGGACTTACTGACGGAGATGGTGGACAGAATGATCATCATGAAGATGCCGGCGATATCCTCCATCACCAGTGTGCCGAACACGAGCTGGGCGAAGTCCTTCTTCCGGACGTTCAGCTCATCAAAGGCCTTGATGATGATGGTGGTGGACGACATGGACAGCATGCCGCCCAGGAAGATGCTGTCCATGGTGCCCCAGCCCATGAGCTGTCCCACGGCGAAGCCCATGGCCAGCATGCCGCCCACCTCCACCAGTGCGGTGATGATGGCGGTGCCGCCTACGCTGGCGAGCTTGTGGAGGTTGAACTCCAGTCCCAGACAGAACATCAGGATGATGATACCGATCTCGCTCCATGTGGCCACGGCCTCGCTGTCACCCAGCGAGAAGAAGAACGGCATATAGGGGCCGATGAGAAAGCCCGCCAGTATGTAGCCCAGCACCAGGGGCAGGTTCAGTTTTTTGAAGATGACGGTGATGATGCCGCCTGTCAGCAATATGACGGCCAGATCGGAAACAAGCTCCGGCAGATGCATCTGCGTTCCCCCTTACTTAATGAATAAACATGGCGTCGCCAAACGAGAAGAAGCGATAGCGCTGCTCCACGGCCTCCTTGTAGGCCGAGAGCACATGCTCGCGCCCCGCCAGCGCCGACACCAGCATGATGAGCGTGGACTCCGGCAGATGGAAGTTGGTGACCAGCGCGTCCATGACCTTGAAGCGGTAGCCCGGATAGATGAAAATATCCGTCCAGCCGGCGCAGGCCCGCATGGTGCCGTCCTCCGCCGCCTGAGACTCCACGGTGCGGCAGCTGGTAGTGCCCACGCAGATGACCCGGCCGCCGTTTTTCTTCGTGTCGTTGATGAGATCCGCCGTCTCCTTCGGGATGACGCAGTACTCACTGTGCATGGCGTGGTCGGTGATCTCCTCCTCCTTCACAGGGCGGAAGGTGCCAAGGCCCACATGGAGTGTAACGTACCCCACCTTTACACCCATTTGCTGGATGCACTCCAGCAGCTCCGGCGTGAAGTGCAGGCCGGCGGTGGGTGCGGCGGCGGAGCCATTCACCTTGGAGTAGACCGTCTGGTAGCGCTCCCGGTCCTGCAGCTCCTTCTTGATGTAGGGCGGCAGCGGCATTTTGCCCAGTCGGTCCAGCACCTCCAGGAAAATGCCCTCGTAGGAGAAGCGCACCAGGCGGTTGCCGTCCGGCAGTTCCTCCGCGATCTCCGCCGTCAGCTCCCCGTCACCGAAGGAGACTTTCGCGCCGGTGCGCAGCTTCTTGCCCGGACGGACCAGACACTCCCACACGTTGTCGCCCCGGTCGATGAGCAGCAATATCTCGCAGGCACCGCCGCCCGGCACGCGGCGGCCCAGCAGGCGGGCCGGCAGCACCCGGGAGTTATTCAGGATCAGGCAGTCGCCGGGGCGCAGATACTCCGGCAGGTCAAAGAAATGCCGGTGCTCCGTGGCGCCGGTGGTCTTGTCCAGCACCAGCAGCCGGGAGGCGTCCCGGCGCGCAATGGGTGTCTGGGCGATGAGCTCCGGCGGCAGGTCGAAATAGAAATCATGGGTCTTCATAGGCAATCACTCGTTTTCTAAAGTAGTAACATCTAATTATAATATAAAATCTCCCTGCGTTCAACAACTTTCTGTCTGTCCGCGGAATAAACGCAGGAAGGGCCGCGGCATTGCCGCGGCCCTTCCTGCATGGAGATCATATGATGGTCGGTCATATGTGAGATCAAACGGGGCTGTTACACCAGAACAGCCCGGTGGAAGACCTTCTTGCCCTTCTTGATAACGACACCGTCGCCGGTGAACTGCTCGCAGCCGAAGGTGGTCTCGATGGCGGACACCTTCTCGTCGTTGACGGCTATGCCGCCCTGCTGCACCAGACGGCGGGCCTCGCCCTTGGAGGCAGCCAGACCGCACTTGACCAGCAGCGTCAGCACGTCGATGGCGCCGCCGCCGAAGTCATCGTTGGTCAGTTCGGTGGTGGGCATATGCTCAGCATCGCCGTCGCCGGAGAACAGCGCTTTGGACGCGGCCTTGGCCTTTTCGGCCTCCTCCTCGCCGTGGACCAGCTTCGTCAGCTCGTAGGCCAGGATCTCCTTGGCCTCGTTGAGCTGGGAACCCTCCCACTTGTCCATCTTGTCGATCTCCTCCAGCGGCAGGAACGTCAGCATGCGGATGCACTTGAGCACATCGGCATCACCCACATTGCGCCAGTACTGGTAGAACTCGAAGGGGCTGGTCTTATTGGGATCCAGCCACACGGCGCCCTTGGCGGTCTTGCCCATCTTGTTGCCCTCGGAGTTCATCAGCAGCGTGATGGTCATGGCATGGGCATCCTTGCCCAGCTTCTTGCGGATCAGCTCGGTGCCGCCCAGCATGTTGCTCCACTGGTCGTCGCCGCCGAACTGCATGTTGCAGCCGTAATGCTGGAACATGTAGTAGAAGTCGTAGCTCTGCATGATCATGTAGTTGAACTCCAGGAAGCTCAGGCCGCGCTCCATGCGCTGCTCGTAGCAGCGGGCGCGGAGCATGTTGTTCACGGAGAAGCAGCCGCCCACTTCACGCAGCATCTCGATATAGTTCAGAGGCTTCAGCCACTCGGAGTTGTACAGCATCAGGGCCTTGCCCTCGGAGAAGTCGATGAACTTCTCCATCTGACGCTTGAAGCACTCTGCATTGTGCTTGATGGCCTCCTCGGTCAGCATCTGGCGCATGTCGGTGCGGCCGGAGGGGTCACCGATCAGCGTGGTGCCGTCGCCGATCAGGGCGATGGGCTTGTTGCCCGCCATCTGCAGGCGCTTCATCAGACACAGAGCCATAAAGTGGCCGACGTGCAGAGAGTCCGCCGTGCAGTCAAAGCCGATGTAGAACGTGGCCTTGCCGTTGTTGACCATCTCGCGGATCTCATCCTCGTTGGTGACCTGGGCGATCAGACCGCGTGCCACCAGTTCTTCATAAATTCCCATTTTTCCAGTTTCCTTTCCATTGTTTTTTGTTGTCGGTCTTTGCGCAGAGGTCGTAAAAAACGCCCTCTGCCTGTCGACAGAGGGCGATAGAAATCGCGGTACCACCTCATATTCGCCGCGCCCTCACGAACACGGCCTCATCGGGTGCTGACACACCCTATCGCTGTAACGGGCGAACCCGACACATCCCTACTGGCTCGTATGAACGTTCGGGAGGCTGCTCCGGGATGTATTCACAGGCTTCGCCCTCTCCTCCTTACACCGGCCGGAGGCTCTCTTTGCAGGCGCTGAAGCGTACTACTTCTTCCTTTCATCGCTGTCACAGTATCAAGTTGAGGCTATTGTAGCAGATTTTTTTCGTTTGTCAACTATTATTTTCACAAAACGAAAAAATATCCCGCATCATATGGAATCGCGGAACTTTTCCGCCTCGGCCAGCAGCTCCTCCGCGCCGTCCAGCATGGTGCGGGACACATGGCTGCCGCCGGTGAGACGGGCCAGCTCCTGCCGGCGCTGCTCCCGGTCCAGACGCTGCACCGCCGTGTAGGTGCGGCCGTTCTTCTCTCCCTTTTCCACGGAGAAGTGGGTGTCCGCCATAGCGGCCAGCTGGGGCAGATGGGTGACGCACAGCACCTGCTTGCGGCGGCTGATGCGGGCCATCTTCTCCGCCACCTTCTGGGCGGCGCGGCCGCTGACGCCGGTGTCTACCTCGTCGAACACCAGCGTGCCCACCATGTCCTGCTCGCTGAGCACGTTCTTCATGGCCAGCATGATGCGGGCCAGCTCACCGCCGGAGGCGATCTTGTGGATGGGGCGCAGTTCCTCGCCCACGTTGGCGGACATGAGGAAACGCACCTGGTCGATGCCGTCGGCGCCGAGAGGCTTTTCCACGATGTCCACGGCGAAGCGGATCTTGCCCATGTCCAGCTGCCGCAGCTCCTCCAGGATCTGGGCGGACAGGCGCTCAGCCGCCTGACGCCGTCCGTCAGACAGCGCCCGGGCCGCAGTCATGGCGGCCTTCTCCGCCCTGGCGCGCTCCTGCTCCAGCCGGGCCAGCGTGTCGCCGGCATACTCGATCTGCTCCAGTTCGGCGCGGCAGCGCTCCAGATAGGCCAGCATGTCCTCCACGCTGGGACCGTACTTTTTCTTCAGGCGATACAGCTGGTCCATGCGGCTCTCCACATCGTCCAGCTCGTTTGGGGAGAAATCGAAGCCCTCCCGCTTGTCCTCGATGGTGGCCGTCACGTCGTAGGCCTCGCTGTACAGTGACTCCAGCCGTTCATACAGCCGGGCATAGTCGTCGTCCAGATGGCGCACGGCGGCCACGGCATCCTGGGCGCGGCGCAGAAGTCCCAGCGCACCGTCGCCGCTGTCATCGCCGTTGAGGGCGTAGTCCGCTTCGGAAACGGCGGAGATGAATTTCTCCGCGTTGCGCAGCAGGTTACGGCGGGCGGAAAGTTCCTCCTCCTCGCCGGGGCGGAGCTGTGCCCGCTCCAGCTCGCCGATCTGGTAGGCCAGGGTGTCCACGCGGCGGGCTTTTTCCGATTCGTCCATCTGCAAGGACTGTATTTTTCGCTGTATATCTGTAAAGTTATTATACTTTTCAGTATATGCGTTTATAAGTGTTTCCAGCTTTCCGAAGCTGTCCAGAAACACAAGGTGCTGCTCCTCGTCCAGCAGCTGCTGGCCATCGTGCTGCCCGTGGATGTTCAGCAGGCGGCTGCCCAGCGCTTTCAGCTGGCCCACCGTCACGGGCCGTCCGTTCACCCGGCAGGTGCTCTTGCCGTCGCTGCCGATCTCCCGCTGCAAAAGCAGGGAGCCGTCCTCCTCCGGCGCGATGCCCAGCGGCTCCGTGACAGAGGCGTCCGCGCCGGAGAACACAGCACTGACGAAGGCCTTGTCCGCGCCGGTGCGGATCAGCTCACGGCTGGTGCGCTGGCCCAGCACGGCGCTGAGGGCGTCGATGACGATGGATTTGCCCGCGCCCGTCTCACCGGTCAGGGCGTTGAAGCCCGGCTCGAACCGGATGTCCGCCTCCTCGATGATGGCGATATTTTCAATATGGAGCACTTCCAGCATGGTGTTGTCCTCCTTCGGCTCCTCAGCGGAGCATCTGCCTGACCTGCTCGCAGAAATCCACGGCGCGGACGTTGTCGTGGAACACCAGCAGAATGGTGTCGTCACCGGCCAGCGTGCCCACGATGTCTGTGTCCGCCATATTGTCCAGCGCAAAGGCCGCGCCCTGCGCCATGCCCTCGATGGTCTTAAGCACCACCAGGTTCTGGGCCGCCTCCACCGACAGCACGCACTCCCGGAAGATGGTGCGCAGCTTTTCAGCGAAGTTCAGCTTCGTTTTCTGCACCGACACAGCGTAGCGGTAACGGCCCTGGCCGGTAGGCTCCTTCACCAGATGAAGCTGTTTGATGTCGCGGGAGACGGTGGCTTGGGTGCACTTCACCCCCCGCTCCGCCAGCAGGCGCAGCAGCTGCTCCTGTGTCTCCACGGCTTCCTGCTCGATGATCTCAAGCAAAATGGTCTGACGGTCATTTTTCATGCTTGGCTGCCTCCATTCCCATTTTTGAATCCAGTATCTCGCAGAAGCTCTTTTTGGAGAGCCGCACCAGCTTCGTGGTGAATTTGGACTGCCGCACCCGCACCTTGTCCCCGTTTTTCAGGGAAAAGGCCTTGCCGCCGTCCACGGAGAGGTAGACGAACTTGCGGTTGGCGTCCGCTGCCTCGATGGTGATGGTATGATCCGGGGAGAGCACATAGCTACTGGCCCGGGTGGAGTGGGGGCAGATGGGCGTCAGCAGCAGATTGCGGGCCGTAGGCTCCACGATGGGGCCGCCGGCGGCCATGGAGTAGCCGGTGGAGCCGGTGGGCGTGGAGACGATGCCGCCGTCGCCGGTGATCTTCGTCAGACGCCCCTCCTCCGTGGCCACATCCAGACGCACCACACGGGCCACAGAGCCCTTGGACACCACCGCGTCGTTGAGGGCGATATTGCTGTACACCGGTTTCCCCTCCCGCAGCACGGTCACGTCCAGCATCATCCGGGATTCCACGGAGAAATCCCAGTTTTTCAGGTCGTTGAGCCGCTCCAGCTCGTTGGGTTCCAGCTCCGACATGAAGCCGAGGCTGCCCAGATTGATGCCCAGCACCGGCACGCTGTGCAGCGCCACGGTGCGGGCCAGATGCAGGATGGTGCCGTCTCCGCCGAAAGCGATAAGCAGGTCGGCATGCCTGATCTCCTGCTGCAGCTGACGGATGGGGACACCCAGCTGGTCGCCGTAGCCCTCCCGGTTGAAGGGCAGACACACCACTGTCTCGAAGCCGATATGCTCCAGGATCTCCCGGGAGCGCTTTGCCACCGTCAGCTCATCGTCCCGATAGGGGTTCGGGCAGAGGATCACTCGTTTCATTCGTTGTCCCTTCTCTCTTTCAGCTCCCCGTGGGAGGCGTCCACCAGCGCGGCAAGGTCGGGGATGCAGTCCTGCTCCTCGCTTTTGCGCAGGTAGCCCAGATATTCAATGTTCCCCTCCGGCCCGCGGATAGGAGAATATGTGATGCCAAGCACCGTAAAGTGATTATCCTTTGCATGTGTCAGGAAGTTTTCCAACACCTCCAGGTGCACCTTCGGGTCGCGGACGACCCCTTTCTTCCCTACCTTTTCACGGCCGGCCTCAAACTGGGGCTTGATGAGGCAGGCAATCTCGCCGCCCTGCCGCAGCAGGCCGTACAGCGCCGGGAAGATCAGCTTCAGGGAGATGAAGGACACGTCGATGGACGCGAAGTCCAGCGTATCCGGCACCTGCTCGTGATCCAGATACCGGGCGTTGGTGCGCTCCAGGCACACCACGCGCGGGTCGCTGCGCAGCTTCCAGTCCAGCTGTCCGTAGCCCACGTCCACGGCGTAGACCTTGGCCGCGCCGTTTTGCAGCATGCAGTCGGTAAATCCGCCGGTGGATGCACCGATGTCAGCGCAGATCCTGCCCTCCAGCGTGATGGGAAACGTCCTCATGGCCTTTTCCAGCTTCAGGCCGCCGCGGCTGACATAGGGCAGCGCGTGGCCCCGCACCTCCACGGGGGCATCCTCCGCCACCGCCGTGCCGGGCTTGTCCACCCGCTGACCGTTGACGAACACCAGCCCCGCCATGATATTGGCCTGGGCCTTCTGGCGGCTGTCCAGCAGGCCGCGCTCCACCAGAAGCACGTCCAGTCTCACTTTTTTGCTCATGCCAGCACCTCCCTGACGGCGGCGGAGACTCCGTCGGCGTCCAGTCCCAGCGCGCGGTACAGCTGTCCCACGCTGCCCTGTGCGGGCAGCGTCTCGCCCGCGTTCAGCAGCCGCAGCCTTTCCGGTGCCGCGCCCCGCTCCAGCAGGGCGGCGGCCAGACGCTGTCCCACGCAGCCCTGCCGCAGCTGATCCTCCAGCACCACAAGGCACTTCGTGCCGTCCAGTGCGGCACACACCGCATCCATATCCAGCGGCGCGGCGCGGTTCAGTTTCACCACCCGAGCCGCGATGTGCTCCTCTGCCAGCTGCTCCGCCGCCGCCAGCGCCTGGTCCACCAGTACGCCGCAGGTGACGATGCAGACATCCGCCCCCGGCCGCAGCACCGATACAGGCGCACCGCCGCAGTCATCGCGGTAGGCACCCTCGCCGCCCCGGGGATAGCGGACAGCCACAGGGCCTGTACACTCGTACAGCGCCGTGCGCAGCATGTGACGCAGCTCCGCAAAGCTGGCGGGACACAGCACCGTCATGCCGGGGATCTGGGAAAGATAGTCCATGCAGCCGTGGTGGGTCTCGCCGTCGGCGCCCACCAGACCGGTACGGTCCACAGCCAGCACCACATGCAGGCCGTCCAGCGAGACATCCTGCATCAGCATGTCGTAGCCCCGCTGGAGGAAACTGTCATATACCGCGAAAACGGGCAGCATGCCCTGCTTGGCCATGCCCGCCGCCATGGCCACGGCGTGACCCTCTGCAATGCCCACATCGAAAAACCGCTCCGGATGCGCCGCGGCGAAGCCGGACAGGCCCGTACCGTCCGTCATAGCCGCCGTGATGGCGCAGATGCGCCCATCGGACGCGGCCAGTGCCGTCAGCTCCTCCCCGAACACGGAGGAGAAGGACGGGGACGGCGGCGCGGATACGCCGGTGGCCGGATCAAAAGGCGGCACGCCGTGGAACCGCTCCGGCTCCTGCTCGGCAGGGGCGTAGCCCCGGCCCTTTACCGTGTGCACATGCAGCAGCACCGGACGGCGCTGCTCCCTTGCCGTCCGCAGCATGTCCGTCAGACTCCGCACATCGTGGCCGTCCACCGGTCCCATGTAGGCGAAGCCCATGTCCTCGAACACGGTGCTCACCGGCAGCAGTGACTTTTTCAGCGCTCTTTTCACATCGTGGCTCAATTCATACAGCTTGTGACCTGCCTTGCTGCCGTCCAGCACCTGCCGGTATTTCTTCTTAAATTCGTAGTAGCCCGGCATCGACCGCATCCGGGCCAGATGGCGGGACATACCGCCTACGTTGGCGTCGATGGACATGCCGTTGTCGTTGAGGATCACGATCAGCGGCTCGCCGGAGGCACCCGCGTCGTTGAGGCCCTCGAAGCTCAAGCCGCCGCCCAGCGCGCCGTCACCGATGAGCGCCAGTACATTGTATGTCTGCTTCTGCAGCGTCCTGGCCCGAGCCATGCCCAGCGCCACGGACACGGAGTTGGAGGCGTGGCCCGCCACAAAGGCGTCGTGGACGCTCTCATAGGGCTTGGGGAAGCCGGAAAGCCCCCCGAACTGCCGCAGGGTGGAAAACAGCTCCTGCCGGCCGGTCAGCGCCTTGTGGACATAGCACTGGTGCCCCACGTCAAAGACCAGACGGTCCGCGGACGTATCAAAAACGCGGTGGATGGCTACCGTCAGCTCCACCGCTCCCAGATTGGAGGCAAGATGCCCGCCGGTGCGGGACACCTGCTCCACCAGGAACTGCCGCAGCTCCAGGCACAGCAGCTCCGTCTGCTTCTCGGTCAGACGCTTCACATCCGCCGGAGAATGTATCGTTTCCAAGATCAACGTATATACGCCCCTTTTTTCAGCGATAGAGATGCAGCGCGTTCATGATCCGCGCCACGCGGTACACCACCTTGGTGCAGTCGTTGATGGCCACCGACTTGCCCAGCGCCTTGCCGCCGATGGTGATGCCGGAGATCAGCGCCGTAACGCCGATGGAGATGAGGATGGACGTGGTGCTGAAGTCCCGCTGGAGCTGCACCACGATCACCGCCGCCGTGGAACCGGAGACGATGCCGCAGATGTCGCCCACCACGTCGTTGCACACGGAGCTGACCTGGTTGGCGTTCTGCAGGAGACGGATAGCCTCCCGTCCGCCCTTTTCCTTGTGTGCGGCCATGGAGTGGAACGGCTTGGGATCCGCCGCCGTCACCGCCACGCCGATCATATCGAACACGATGCCAAGGCCGATGAACACCGCCAGCACCGCCACGGCCACCGCGTAGCCGGCCCCCTCCAGCGCTGTGGAGGAGAAAAAGCTCAGCACGGCGCTGAGCGCCACCGCCAGCAGAAAGACCCGCAGCGGCCAGCTCCCCTGTTTCTTTTTCTTCTTTTTATCCTTGTCTGCCAAGTGACGGACCTCACTTAATCATATAGTCATGCTGAACAGGGCAGCTCCGGGAGTAAATCTTGCGGCTTAGGTACGGGTTGGATTTCCCCGCGGCACACCTCTCGTCGCCGATGAAGGCGGTTTCCCCTTCGGTGCCGTGTCACGGTGTCGCCCGCCGTGATACCCGACTGCCACTTAGTCCGCACTGCAATCCCCCCGGCGCCCCGTCAGGACAGCCTAGGTGATTTCCACCGCAGTCAAACCATCTCTTATCCTCTTTTGCAAACAGGGTTTCAGGGAAATAGCGCTGCGTCCCTGGCCGGGGACATGACGCGTTGACTCTCCCATCCACCCTGCCCACGCAAGGCAGGCTACTCTGCACACAGCGTTCACGGCACAAGGCCGGGTAGCACCGCGATGCAGGTTCGCAATCTGCTTCGTACACAGGTCGCTGACCACAAAGGGAGTACGCCTGTGCACAACAGCAGGTCTCCACGACCGCAGGGTCGGGTCCTCCATGCCATTGGAGGGCGCCCTACGGCCGCAGGCACGGTGACTGGCCGCGCCTCCCTTCCAGCACCCACCCCAAACTGGGCGTAAGAAGCAAGCACCAGAGGTTTCACAGTTGTGCCCTTTAAGGGATTTTTAGGCCCCTCTTCAGAAGACGGCAGATCTGACTAGGATACTGCGCCGCTGTTCAGCAGTATAGTATATTACCATATCAGGCCGGGTTTTACAACTGTTTTATGCAAGATATTCTGTATATTTCCTGTTCTATGCACCGCCGAAACAGGTGGACATCCCGCCGTGCGGATGGTATAATGGCTGTGGACAAGAGAAAGGAGCCGCCTATGAACGACAAGCGCAAGTACCTTTTCTGGCTGATCCCCGCCGCACTGGTGCTGCTGGCCGTCCTGTTTTTCCTCTATCCCCGCCGGGTGGACGTGATCCTGCACCTGCCGGAATCGGCGGCGGATATCCACGATGTCTCTTTCCGGCGGATCGAGCCTGACCATGAGACGCTGGCGTATTTCTGTCAGGACTACACCCTGACGGCGGAGCGCGAACCGGAGCTGCTGCAGGAGGTCTGCGACTGGCTGTACGCCGCGCGGCTCAACCGGCCCATGCCCGGCAGCGGCGTGCTGCACGATCCCGGCGTCATGTATATCCTGTACGCCCAGCCGGCGGACAACACCGTGTCCGCCACCATTCATATTCTGGAGGATGGCCGGGCCGTGGTGAACGACGTGCTCTACCGCCTGCGCCAGAAGGATATGGCGGCACTGAACGCCATCTACCAGCATCTGAACACCATCTACGACTGATGAGCACCCCAAAAGTGCCTGCCGGCTTGACCGGCAGGCACTTTTTTGCGCCGACGCACATACAATGACCTGTAAGATCATGATAAGGAGGTCTGTCATGAACGAACAGGACATGATGCAGAAGCTGAAAAGCGACCCCCGGGCGCTGAAGTCCGTCATGCAGTCGTCGGATGGGCGGGCGCTGCTGGGGATGCTCTCCGGCGGCGACAGCGCCGCCCTGGGACGCGCCGCCCAGCAGGCCGCCGCCGGCGATACGTCGGCGCTGTCCGCCATGCTGCAGCAGGTGCTGTCCACGCCGGACGGCGCGGCGCTGGTGCAGCGTCTGGAGGATTCCCTGCGCCGGTAAAGAGAGGAGGGCCGCGGCATGGCCGAGCTGGATGAAAAACTGAATGCGCTGCTGTCGGATCCGGGCAGCATGACCCAGATCATGCAGATGGCCCAGCAGCTCTCGGCCACCATGGGCAGCAGTCCGGAGGCTGCGGCCCCGGCACAGCAGCCGCCGGTGCCGCCGGCACCTCCCGCGGCGCTGCCGCAGCCGCCGCTGGGAGGGCTTGACCCGCAGGTGCTGGCGCGGTTCCTGCCGCTTTTGCAGGAGTACAGCCGCTCCAACAGCCAGACCATGCAGCTGCTGTACGCCCTGCGGCCCTTTCTCAAGGAGAGCAAGCAGGACAAGGTGGAGCGGGCGGCGCGGCTGGCCCGTCTCATCCATCTGGGCAAAAAATTTCTGACGGACTGGGGGGACGGCCATGTATAACCGCTATATCCGGGGCGACGGCGGCACCTATACCCGGGTCAGCGCGGAGGACGCGCCGCTGCCGCCGCCCAGCGCCCAGCGTCCGCCCGCACCTCCACCGCCGCCGGCGCCGCCGGGAGGTGCACCGCCTGACGGGCGGCCTCCCCACGGCCCGCCGCCCCCGCCGCAGCCGTCTCCGGAGCGGGGCATCCTCAACGGACTGCTGGAGAAGCTGCATCTGTCCGATCTGGACGCCGGGGATATCCTTTTGCTGCTTTTGCTGTTCTTCCTGTTCCGACAGGAGGCCGACGAGGAGCTGCTCATCGCCATCGGCCTGCTGCTCATTCTGTGAATGGCAGATATTGCATTTGCAAAAGGGTTACAAATCGGTTACAATGACGTTGTCCTTGCAAGGGAAATACACATAGGAGGTACAGCAATGTTCTGCAATTTCGACTGCGCTTCCCTGCTGAAGCTGCTGTGCGGTTTCTTCGGCAAGTGCTGACGTACATACGCACATACAATATCCCCCGACCGGTGTCGGGGGATATTTATTATTTATATTATGAACAAAGGTGGCCGCAGGCCGGGATGACCGGTCTGCGGTCCCTTTGTTCCGTCAGCTGTCGAAGGACGGGTTGATAAAATAGATATTCTTCTCGCTCATGCGATCCTTCGCAAGACGCAGTCCCTCCCCAAAGCGCTGGAAATGCACGATCTCCCGGGCGCGCAGGAACTTGATGACATCGTTGACATCCGGGTCGTCACTGAGCCGCAGGATGTTGTCGTAGGTGACACGGGCCTTCTGCTCCGCTGCTAAGTCCTCGGTCAGATCGGCGATCAGGTCGCCCTTGACCGCCATGGACGCCGCGTTCCACGGGAAGCCGGCGGCTGCGGCAGGATAGATGCCGGCGGTGTGATCCACAAAGTAGGCGTCGAAGCCGGCGGTCTTGATGTCCTTCTCCGACAGATTGCAGGTCAGCTGGTGGACGATGGTGCCGATCATCTCCAGATGCCCCAGTTCCTCGGTGCCGATGTCGGTGAGCAGTCCCTTCAGCTCCGGATACGGCATGGAGTAGCGCTGGCTCAGATACCGCAGGGACGCGCCCAGCTCCCCGTCCGGTCCGCCGTACTCCATTAAGCTATGATTTTCCACAGAGTTAGGACGCGCTCCACCCGGGGCGCTTCTCTTGTTTTATTTGACTTTCTGCCGTAAAGCGTCTATTGTAAGAATATATTACCGATACATGGAGGAACGTCTTATGTCGTACCAGAGTATCGCCAGCTTCTTTTCGAATCACTTTGTAGAGTCCTGCGTCATTGTATTTCTTCTCATCTGCGTGGCCGCACGTATTTTCAACGAAATATCCGGGTTCAAACGGTTAAAGAAAGAACGCGAAGAATTGCAGACCGCAAAAGATGCTTTCGAAACTTACAAGCTATCAATACAGTCCGACAGGAAGAAGCTGGATGATGATGCCGCATCCCGCTTGCGCACTCAGCAGGCACAGTACGCAGCAAACGAAAAGCGCCTTGCTCAGCAAGAGGCTGCAATGCGCCAGAGCCTCGTACATATCCGTTCCAGTCTGCGCAAAACTCTTCTTGATGACCTTCGCGCTTTTCCTGCCTTTGCATCCCTGTCAGAAGATGACAAACAGCTCACCAGCGCCATTACCTCGGATATGTGGATATTCCCTCCGTTCGAATTTTCAGCCTGTGTAAGTTCCGGCAGTGGAAAAACATACCACACCTCGCTGCGCGGCTGCGATTGCGAAGATTTCAAATTTCGAAAGCGCCCTTGCAAACACATGATACGCCTCGGCATATCCTTGGGGCTTCTTCTCAACTACGATACAGATGCCCAGAGAATAGAACTCTCGCATATCATGACGCAAAAAAACGAGCTCCAAGCCGCACTCGCAAAAAAGGAAAAGTTCATTGCCGCGAAGGAGGAGCACCTTCGTCATTTAGAGAAAACACAAGATCAGACCTACCCATGGCTTGCCGAGCTCCGCGCCGATGCATACGAAACCGCCGACACGCAGTGGATAGATTATTTGCAAAATAAAAGCCGCCCCGCGATGCAAAAGGCCACCGAAGTCAGCAGCATCATCCACGGTGAATTGCGTCAAGCCCGTATCGCCGCCAAGCAGGCTGAGTATCAGGTACATTTTTACGAATCGCTGTTCCCTTGGCTGCTGGATTACAAAGAGTTGCCGCCCGCCGAGGCTTTCTCCTATGTGCAGGATGACTCTTCCTCTCCACCGGAGGAGGATGTTGCCGTTGCCAACAAATACCTCTCACCGCAAGAGCGGGCCGAACTCTCCGACGCGGAACGCTACCAGCTCGTCCTTGACCGCTACATCGCGCGCAGCAAAACGAACTGGGAAATTGGCATCGAATACGAACGCTACATCGGCTATCTCTGTGAACAACGCGGGTACGGCGTCACATACAACGGCGCAAGGGCAAAACTGGAGGATATGGGGCGTGATCTCATTCTGCGGCGCGGAAATGATGTAATTCTTGTTCAGTGCAAACGATGGGCCTCCGAGAAGGTCGTTCATGAGAATCATGTATTCCAGTTGGCAGGCAGTGTATTCGAATATCAATACCAGCACCCGCAGCAGTCCGTTTCCGGTGTACTGGTCACATCCACCACTCTATCGGAAGTCGCGCAGCGCTGTGCCGGCTATCTGGGTATTCAGGTTTTCTCCGGTGTCCCATTTCAGGAATACCCTCGTATCAAGTGCAATATCGGCCGCGATGGCAGCAAGATATACCACCTCCCTGTTGACCAACAGTATGATACCGCGATCATCGACAGTGATGGCGAGTTTTACGCTTCCACTGTCGCTGAAGCAGAAGCCGCCGGATTTCGCCGTGCTTATCGCTGGCGCGGCACCAATAGCACATACAAAGGATGAGGAGCCTCCCGGCCCCTCATCCTTTTCTCTTACCCTTGCCTCCGCAGGAATGGATTCGTCTGTGCTGCCTCGCGCTTCTGCATGGCTCTGACAAACGGATTCTCCGTCTGTGCGGTCTGCGCCGTCTCCCTCCGCTGCATGGCCCGCACGAACGGATTCTCAGATGCGGTCGCGCTCCCGGAACCGGATGCCCGCAGGAACGGATTGTCCGCCGTCTTCCGCAGGAAGGGATTGCCGCTGGAGCCGGTGCCGGTGCCGAGGAAGCCGGCAAGGCTCTGCTTCCATTCCGGTTCTTCCTCCGGCTGGCTCTCCCGGTCGACCACAGCCAACGCCAGACGGTTGGCGGCGGCCTCCGTCGATACCCCCTGCACCCACGGCGCCTTGTCGTGGGTCTTCTTCGACCAGCCGTTCATGTAGTACAGTGCGTCCTTCTGATAATCGGTCAGATCCAGCATATGGATGGCGTACAGCTTCTCCGTCCGCCCGGACAGGCCGCTGCTGATGACCTTATACTGGTAGAACTGCTCCGGCGTGATACCGGCGCCGCTCTCCAGCTCCGCCTGCTGCTCCAGCGTCGTGTCGCTGGCCATGTCCGCGAAATAGATCTCCGCCTGCGCCGTCAGATCCAGACCGGAGCTTTGCAGCCATTCAAACTTCTGCGTGGCCGCGCTCTTCTCCGCCGTGGATTTGATGTCCTTGGTGCCGAAGTAGTAGGTGTAGAAGTCGTCATAGCTGACGCCGTTGGCCTTAGCCGACTTGGCCCGCTCGTACACATCCTTGTTGTAGGTCTGAAGGGCATACTCCGCGCCGAAACACTCCTTGTTGGCGGCACGGTAGGCGTCCTTCGCCTCCATCCCCTGCTGCAGATACTTCTCCGCGGCGGCGCGGTAGGATTCCTCCACCGCCAGCGCATTCTTCTGGATACCGGTCACGACAGCCTTCAGCTCCCTGGTCTTCTGCCGCTTCTCCTTGTCGGACAGGTCGGAGGACTCCACCTCACGGATCTCCTTCCACAAGTCGGAGCAGGCGGATTGCTGCTTGCTCCAGAACCGGCTGACCACCGCCGCCGTCTCATCGCCGCCGTTCTTGGCATAGGTCAGCGCGTCCGCTTCGTCGAAAAAGTCACCGCTCACCCGGTTGCTGGTCACGGCGTCCGTGGTAAAAGCCTTTGCGAACATCCCCCGCTCGGCCTGCGGTGTCAGGATCGGCAGCAGGAAGTCGCCCACCACGCCGGTGTACTGGTCCAGCACATAGTTCAGCTTCTTCGGCGAGATGCCCAGCGCACCGCCCACGGCCTTGGAAAATACGTCCGTGCTGCTGTCGTACCGCTGGCCCGGTGCGTAGCTCTGGAGCCGCTGGTTCTCGATGTCCCCGCCGTACCACGTCCGTCCCGGGCTGTCCGGATCCAGCAACGCCGAATCCACCAGCGCCGACGCGATGTTGCTGGTCAGCGGATTGGCCGGTGCCACCTGATTGCCCATGGTGTTCAGCGTGGCGATGAGGTCTACGTCCCGCCCCTGCACGTCGTCTGATACGCGGTCTGCGGTGATGCCCAGCAGCGACAGCTCCCGGCCCTTGGGGATCTTCAGCCAGATGCCGTCCTTCAGCTTGAACATGTAGTTGGTGTCCTTGTCACTGTCCCGCAGGTCGTCCCACTCCTCATCGTCGTGGTACAGCAGCGAGTTGATGAGCGTCGGCGCGATGCCCAGCATGGCGGCCCGGCCGATGAGCTTGGCCCACTCCCGGCCGCCCTTCGTCTCCGTCACACGCCGGATCATCTTGTCGAACCCCTGGATGCCCGGATTCAGGAACGGTACATAGTTGGCGTTCAGCACCTTGCCCAGCGTACCGGCCCTGCCGAAGTTGACGGTCACATCCGCCGCCGCATAGAGGGCGTCCGCCAATGTCTCCGAGTTGACGCCGCCCTTTTCCAGCACGCTCATGAACTCCGCCAGACGGGGCGCCTGCTCTGTGGACATGTTCAGCGACTCCAGCCGCGCCATGAGCTTCCCTGCCTTGCTGGTGGGCTCCTTCACCGTACCGGTGGCGTAGTCGAACACCGAGGAGTAAGAGCCGCCCAACGCCTTGTACATCTGCCAGTATTCGCCGTTGTTTTTGATCTGAGCCAGCGCCCGGGGATAGTTCCGCAGGAACGCCTTGCCGTCCCGGGTGTACAGGCCCGCCGTCTGCAGGTCGCGCACCGTGTTCCGCACGAGGAACGTGGGATTGTAGCCGGTCACAAGGGACTTGAACAGGTTGTTGCTGGCGCGGATGACCTTCGTCAGGGTGTTGCTCTCCGCCGCATCCGGTGACAGGGCCTTCAGCGCATCGAAAAGGGTGTCGTCTACCGTCAGTTCCCACAGCTTACCGTCCCGGAACACTGTAAAGGTCTTATCCTTTGCAAGCGGCTGACTGCTTACATCGTTCAGCGTATCCGGGTCAAAATCGCCGCCGTCAAACTCCTGCGCCTCCTTGATGTACCGATGCACCGCCGGCGAATCCCCGGCGCTCATGTAGTCGTCCAGCATACGCTGGCCGAACCGGTTCTTGCTGCCCTCGCGCACCACCTTCATGGTCTGCTTGCCCAGCGCCTCGTGCAGGGGTACAAGTTGCTCCGTGCCGCCCTGTGCGCGGCCCACGGTCCTGCCGATGCGCACGGTATTCCGATCCCGTCCCGCGCCGGCGTCGCCGTCCGTGACACGCAGCGTCGGCACATAGTTGGGGTAGAACTCCTTCAGGAAGTCCGCGTTCTCCTGCGTCATCAGACCGCTGTCCACCCGATACTGCATCAGGTTGTCGACGTAGCGCCGTACCTGCTGCCGGTAGCCCTCGAACTCCGGATGGGCCTGCAGGGCACGGCGCACCCGTTCCCGGCTCACGTCCGCCGTGACATCCACGCCGAACACCGGCTTGTCCTTGATGGCGTCCGCCCGGTCCACGGCCCGCAGCAGCTGCATCCGCTGTCTGGCCAGCGCCGCCGTGTCAGGGTCCGGGTCCTCTGCCAGCCGCCGGAGCTGTGCCTCTGTGTCCGTGCGGATCTCCGGATGGTCTGTATCGAACTCCCGCAGCGCCGCCCGGGCCTCCAGCATGGCCCGCTCCTTGTTCTGCGACAGGCTCATGCGGTCGATGTTGTGCAGATTAAAAAGATACATCTGGAACTCGTGGTAGTAGTCCTCGCCCTTCTGCCGGATGGGAGAAAAGATGGCGTTCAGGCTCTCTCCTACCTTCTGAGCGTTCACGTCCGTCTGTGCGTCCGCGATCATGCTGACGCCCGCAGAGGCCGAGGCCCGCGCCTGGTTGTAGAACTGGTAGAGATACGGGTCGTTAACCGCCTCCGACACCTTGCTGACGCTGTGCCCGGCGTCCACCATTTTACGGTACAGATAGCTCCACGCCTCCCGCGCCTTCTCCCCGGCACTCTTCCTCTCCGGCACCGTGTGGTCCGTCACCATCGACTCTGCGGCGCGGATGCGGTCCTCGCGGGAACCGATGGGGTCTGCCTGATCCGCGTACAGCCGCACAAGTTCGTCCAGATCGGCCTGCGTAGTCTGCTCCACCGTCCGCTCCGGAGGGGCCTCCTGCCGCTCCAGCCGCCGGAGCTGCGCGTCATACACCGCGTCCGACACCGTGTACGGGTCATCCCCGATGATGTTCTCATCCCGGGCCAGCTGCTCCATGTAGCTGTTCTGTTCCGCCGCGTCCTGTGCCGATACCGGCTCCGCCGTCACCTCTGGCGGCGCCATGCGGTCAGATCCACCGTACAGTGCCTGCCACGGCACGGCGTCCTCCGGTGCTGCGTCGCCGGTGTCCCGCCGATACAAGCCGTTCTCCTGCACCGTCCGCCCACTGTCCACGCCCGCCATCTCCTCGATGCTCCGCCCGGTGGAAAGCTGCTCCCGCCCCACGGGGCCGGTGTACTGGCCCTGCACCTCATCCAGCCACGCCACATCGTCAAGCGGTACGCGCTTGCTGTAAACATGCCCGTCTCCGGCGTAGTTCTGTGCTTCCATATAGGACGGCGTCACGAAGGTGCCCTGTGTGATGGGATAGCTGCTGTAAACTGTCATGTAGCCGCTGTCCAGTGCCCGCTGCACGTCACCTGCGCGGAAGTCCGGTGTCACATCATCCACGCCGCCGAAGTTGTCAATAGCCTCCCCGTATGTGAGGATATCCTCCGCGCTGCGTATCCATGTGTGCGCACCAAGCGCCGCGTCGAAGGGATTGCTCTGTTCGATGACCGCCAGCTGCTCCGCCTTCCGGTCTGTTTCCGCTATGGTGGAAAATGGTATGCCGCTGATGTTGACATTCGTACCATTGTAGGATATACTGCCAATAGAGCCATTCTGCAGAAGCTGCTGGGACGTCATTGTAAGCCCAGCGAGGCGAAGAAGCGGGATGACTCTTTTTTCATCCGCATGCAGGACCTCACTGCTCTCGATAAAGGATGCCAGATTCTTCTTCGTGTACGCGCTGTTTACTTTCTGCATATCCGCCACCAGCAGGCCGTTTTCATATGGGCGCAGATCCATTACCGCCATAACAGGCTGGCCGTTCTGTGCCTTTACAGACCCAAACAGGATCACCCGACTTGTCTTGCCAGACTTCCCACTGCCCTTACTTTTCAAGACGAGGATGGGGTCTTCCAGTATCTCCGGGAGGCGCTTTATCTCCTCCAAAGTCATCTCCGGGTGTTCCTGCAGGATCGTGTTGACTTTTTCGCTTTGTATGTAGATATCACTTTCCGCCGCACCCAGTCCCTGCAGCACAGGTCCTGTGCTGCCAAGGTTGAATACCTCACCGTCCGGCATCCCGTCAGCACGCCACTGGTCAATGTTGCTTCGATGGAACGGATTGATGTCATACTGCGTCCCCCTGCCCTGTGTTCCGGCCTCTGCCTGACGCAGGGCCTTTTCATACAGGTTCTGTGCGTCGATGAGCCGCCGCTGCTCCTGCGTGCCCTGCAGCTTGGCCACGGTGTCGCGCAGCCAGTCATAGATGCGCTGGAACAGATTGCGATCCTGCACCAGCAGCCGCCGGACGGTGGCCTCGTCGGTGAACAGCTTTTCCTCCGCGAACTTGGCCACGATCTCCCGTGTGGCCCCGTCCTCGTCCAGCGTCACCCCCGCCCGGGCGTAGTCGTCCATCACCGCACGGCGCAGGGTGTCCACGTCCGCGCCCATGTCCTCCGCCACGAGCCGCATGGCCGCGTCGGAGAACTTGCCATACAGGCCGCTGCTCTCCATGTGGTGGGTCAGCTCGTGGACCAGCACCTGCCGCACCGGATCCGTGGCCGACGGGTCGATGGAGATGACGCCGTCCTGATAGCTGCCCTGCACGCCCTCCTGCATGACCCGGGCCTGCACCGTGGCGCCGAAGCGCTTGGCGATCTGTGCCGCCGTCTCAAACTGGTTCCGCTGTGCCTGCGGCATCTGCTCCAGCGCACCCAGCCACGCTGTGCGCTGCTGTGCGTCCATGCCGTTGGCGTCCACCAGCCGGGGTATCCGGGCGTACTCAGTGGGCATAGCCCGCCCCATGGCGTCCGACGCCCGCTGCGCGTTGGCCGCGCCGTCGGCGCTGAACCGGCCGTTGCGCCGCAGGTCGTCATAATAGGCGTCCTCCGCCGTCTGCGCCCGGCCCTGCTTCACACCCCGGCCCAGCTGTCCCACGCCGCCTACAAGGCCCATGGCTGCGCCCAGCAGGAAGTCATAGCCCATCTGGGCCACGTCCTCCGTGGTGAACAGATCTCCGCCGTTGTCCAACCGCAGCAGCCGGTCGGCCAGCGGGTTCAGCACGTCGGAGGTCACCTCCTCCACGCCCTCGCCCGCACCATTGACGATCCACGTCAGCAGCGCCTGCCCGGTCTTGTTCTTGGTCAGCTTCGTCACCAGTTTGTCCACCAGCTCGTCCGCCCCGGCCTTGCCGTAGATCTTCGAGAATGCACCGAACATCTTCTCCGTGAATGTCTCGATGCCCGCCGACTTCAGGCCGGCTAGAAACTGCTGCTCCTCGGACTTCCCCTGCTGCCGGGCCTCGTTGGCCGCCTGGCCGTAGGAACGCATCCCCATCATGGCAAGGCCGCTGCCGGGCAGCGCCAGATTGGCCACGGCGTCCCCCAGCATCTGCGTACCGGTCACGCCCATGTCCACCAGAAACTGGCCCACGGTGCCCGCGCCCTCCTTGGCCTCCTCCTGCGCCTGTGCGCTCTTTTCAAAAAGGCGCGTGGCAGCGTCAAAGGTGGCCTGTCTCTGCTGGCTCCGCCGGTTTTTGCGCTCTGTCTCCATGCGCTGCGTGATGGTGTTGATGTCCTCGCCGGTCTCCCGGCTCTCCCGCACGGCGCGGCCCAGATCACCCAGTCCGGAGAACTGCCCCAGATGCTGCTCTCCGGTCACCGGCGTGGCCTGTCCGGCCAGCTCCGTGACGCTGCCCGCCGTACTGAGGGCGCCCGCCTTCACGGTTTTGGCCGCGCGTTCCATCAGCTTTCCCGCACCGGTGTAGTCCCCTGCACCAAAGGCCCGGATGTTCGGCAGGTTATCCACCGTCTGCTGCGCCTTGCTCTTCGGCACCGTGACCGCCGGCACCTGCCGCTTGTTGCTGCCGGTGTCCGCGATCATCGCGCCGGTGTTCACCAGCTGTCTCCCGGTGCTCTGTGCCGCCTTGGGCTTTACGATGGGCGTGGACTGCTGCGTCGCCGACGGCGTGATGAGCTTCATGCCGCCGCTGCCGTCCGCCATGGCCACGCCGCTCTTTGTCAGCAGCAGCGGTGCCTTCAGGGTGGTTTTCTGCGCGGAAGGCAGGGATGCGCGCTGCACCCCTGCCTGCTTCTGTGTGTTCTTCTTGTTCCAGTCGTCCAGAAATTTCATGGTGTACCTCCCGACCGCTCACATGCGGCTCTGCCGGTTAACGCCGCCGTAGCTGTATCTGCTCTGACTGCTGCCCTGCGTAGCCTCCTGATAGGCCTGCCATGCCTCCGCCGCCGTCATGCCGTTGGCCGCCGCGCTGGACTGCGGGCCCCACACGCCGTCAGCTGTCACACCCAGCGCCTGCTGCATCTCCGCTACCTGCGAAGCCGACAGCCCGCCGTTGCCGTATCCGGTGTAGGAAGAACCTCCGCCATAGGACGCACTGTCTGCCGCCGCCTGTGCCGCTGCCTGCCGGCGCTGCAGCTCCAGCTGTGCCTCATACTCCCGCTGCCACTGGGCGGCACTGGCCGCCTCCTGGTCCTTCTGCAAGAGATAGTTGGCGTACTGGCTCTGCACCGAAGATTTATAGCTCGCCATCTGCTCTGCTGCCTGTGCGTCCCCCGCCAGCCGTGCGTCCGTGATGGCTTGGTCCAGGTCGGCCAGCGTCTCGATGTACTGCCGCTCCAGATCCGACACCTCGTTCTGATAGCTGGCATCCAGGGCAATGCGCTGGCTGTCTGCCATGCCGCCGTAGATACCGTTGACTGCCAGCTGCTGGTCCAGGTTCCGCTGCGACATCATGCTGCTGATGTAGGCCTGCCGGGCAGCGTCCTCATAGGCAGTGCCGGCCTGCTCCTTCTGGCGGTTGTAGCTGTCTGCCGCCTGCTTTACCCGGGACGCGATGGCCTTCTGCAGGTCGCTCTCGTACACGTCGCCGCCCACCTTCTTGTAGTAGTCCTCGTAGCTCATAGCGTCCGAGTCGCCGGTGTCATAGTCGCTCCCGCCGTAGGAGCCGCCGTCAGCTGCGGAGGGTGTGGACGTGCTCACGCCGGAGCCGTTGTCCCCGCCGTAGGTGCCGTTCTGCACGTTCTGCGCCGCGTTGCTCACCCGGCGCTTGATCTCCTCCTGCACGGCGGACTCCGTGGTGGAGCCGGAGACACCTGTCCCGCTGGCGGAGCTGCCCGCAGACCGGTTGCCCTGCAGTCGGCCGATCTGGTAGCCGCCGGAGCCTCCCAGCACATCCCGCGACAGCGCGGGCACCTTCCCCTCCGCCTTGGTCATGACGCCGTTTTTTTCATAGATATTGACGCCCGTTCCCCTGTCGCTGGACGCATTGGAACGGGACGGCGTCCTCGACGGCGTCTGCGTCACGGTACGGCTCCCTCTGTCTCCGCCGTCGATATAGGCTGCGCCGCCGGAGATGGGTGTTTTTTTCGGATTCCTGATCAAATTAGGATTCGGCATATCGTAACCTCTCTTTCACGCAAAAGGGCGCTCCCACATTTCGCGGGGGCGCCCCTGTCTGTTTACTCCCCCAGCAGCTTGCCCCAGGTGCCGCGGCCTGCGATGCCGTCCGCGCCGAGGCCGTACTTGGTCTGGAACTTCTTCAGCGCCGCCTCAGTTCCGCTACCGAAGTCTCCGTCTGCTCCGGCCGCGCCGCAGGAAAAGCCGTAGGCGATCAGCGCCGCTTGCAGGGTCTTCACGTCTCCGCCCTCCATGCCGCGCCTGAGCATCCGTACCTGCATGGGCAGCGTCGCGTCCTTCTCCGCAGGCACCGGCACCGGCGCGTTGGCGCTCTCCACGAAGGGTACGCTCAGTGCCGCGCACAGCCCCTTGGCGATGGTCTCGCCGATCAGGGTGGTGTTGTCGATGATCCACTGCGCGATGCGGGGGACATCGTGGAAGTCCGTCTCGATGTACACCGTCGTGGCGGCAGGGTACTTCACCTCGTACAGTGCGGGATACGCCCGGATGACATCCGGCGCACCCGGCGTAATCGGGCCAAGTACGTCCATTACCGCCTGACACGCCTTGTACCCTGCGCTGTTCCGGTCGCCGCTGTAACAGAACAGATGCGTACCGCTGGCCTTTCCGTTGCAGGCGTTGGAGTGGATGGGGACGTGCAAATCAGCCCCAAAGCGGTTGGACGCCGCCACACGGTTTGCCATAGTGTCGTACTGTCCCAGCATGACCTCCACGCCGGAGCGCTCCAGAGCAGCCTTGCAAGCCGCCGCGATGCGCCCGCACTGCACGTCCTCCGTGGTGCTGCCAACCGCATAGGTGTTGTGCCGCTGGTCGCTGGGCGACAGGTATACCCTCTTAACCATTGCCGCCCGCCCCCTTCAGCTGCTTGCCAATCTGGTCGATGCCGGTGGCAGCAAGGCCGCTGACGATACCCACAGCGGCGCTGGTGATGTAGTCGCTGGCCGGGTAGTCCGGGATGATGAACATGCCCGCGATGCCCAGCAGCAGGCCGCACACGCCCATAATGACCGGGATCCACTTGTTGTCGAGGCCGCTGGCCTTGACGCCCATGCCGATGAGATAGCAGATGACGGTGATGGCCGCCACGCTTGCGATGCCCAGAGATGCGATATCCATAGTTTGATTTCCTTTCCGGCCTGTCGGCCTGTCCTTTGTTTTTGACAAAATACGCCTTGCGATGTATACTCCATGCAAGGAGGTGTAATTATGGCTGTGAAGATTACACAAGAAGAATTAGCGAAGCATTTGACTGAGCAAATTGGTTTCCTCCAATCATCCGCCAAGCTCTACGACCTCGGTAACGAGACGGAGGCGAAGCGAATGGCCGTGACGCTCCGCGTCCTTTTGCACGACACAAAGGCATCATCTTCCCTTCTTGGGCAAATGCACTTGAAAAGGAAGATGCAGTTCGTAAGTACCGCTCAAAAATACGACCCCACGAACCTCCTTTCCCAGCAATGCTTAATTAAGTTCGAACTTGGTGGCAATACCGCCCGGTACGTTCCGCTCTTTGAAAACGACGATCGCTACCGTCTCTTGTCGTTCCCGGACTGGAGTGGTGAGATCGTGTTTTCAGATCGGAAGAAAAACCTTTATCGCCGCAAACAAGTCTTGCAACTTCTCGCTAATCAGGACGGAGGCGCCCACGTTGATCCGGAAATTAGTGACGATCTTGCTGTGATGAAAACAAACGATCTCACAGGTTGGACGGTCACAAGGCCTGACGGCACAGAATCTCCATTAGATAACGATGCCGTCTATGCTACCATGCGTCAAATGACATTCGAGGTTCTGCAGTCTCTCTATCGCGTCAAGCCGAAGCTATTCCCTGAAATATACTTCTAATTTCTCCAACAAGAACGCGATATCTTCCTTTGCGTGGGCGATAAATTCAGCATCACCTCTGCAAGTTTCCCTCGTGGTAACGCTGAGCCCGTCATAGCTGGTCTGCGCGATGTAGGCGCCATCCGCGCCGCTCACGATCCAGTCTCCATCATCGTCCTGCTCGACCCTTCCCCAGGCTCCTGGCGTTGTTGCCAGGAGCCTTTTTCTGATCTCATCCAAACGATTCATAATTCCACCTCCGCTTTATCCCGACCACGGGGGTTTGTTCCGTACCTTGGTGCAACTATTTTCGCAACGGCAGCTTCCGCACTTCCTCCATGATCCGCTTGGCGCTGCCGTTGCCGCCCATTTTTTCGTAGGGCGCGTACAGATAATCGTTGAGATTCTCGTACTCGTCCTGCGTGATGTACCCGCGGTCCACGTACACCATGCCCAGATGCACGATGCGGTCATGGGCCAGCCCCACCAGCATCTTCCGCTCGGCGTCGCCCTTGTCGACGCGCTTAGCCACCACGGCCCACAGGCCGCTGCTGGTCAGCACTGCCACCACGAGGGGCACCGCGACCTGTACCCAGACGTCCACACGCTCACCCCCCTCACAGCTCCGCCGACAGCAGGGACAGCGTACCGGCGCTGAGCACCGCGTCCGTCAT
>OJPD01000400.1_pt1 | contig 33904 bp, 29 predicted proteins | sample 1598371 | NCBI WGS metagenome assembly OJPD01 (sample SAMN03922478, study PRJEB24848) | human gut metagenome | isolation source: stool sample | host: Homo sapiens | place: Germany | collected 2010-11
TTTTGCTCTATTTTACACTGCCCTGCGGTTTTTACACAGAATTTGGGACAGACCCCCGCAGCCAAGAAAGCCCATCACATTACTCGCGCGGTAGGTATCATTGACGCTTTGAAGGATCATCTGATCTCGTGAAATATCCCCTGCGTCCTTTACGGTTTCGGGAAATACGAATACACCTTCACGCTCAAGCTGTTCCAATGTTTTATCTGCAATTCTACCTGTCAGCTTCGCTACTTGAGAAAAGGCATCTTTTTTCTGCTGGGAGTTATCCTTGATCCTGAGCAGCTTCATTCTCATCACCTCTGGCGGGTTTCTGATAGCCGTATGCCCTCGCGAACCGATTCATGATCCCCTCCTCATCGTACATTCCCTGTATGTACTCCTGCAGGAGCGGCTGCAGGTAATCTGTCCAAAGCTGGTCAAAATCAAGCGTTCTCAACTTCGCAAAATAGGCTGCGCCAATCTGATAGTTTTCGTTCAGATCCTCAACCTCGGCGATTGCCTTATTGAGCTCGCTCATTCTTCTGATTGCTTCAGACCTACGCTCTTCGTCCTCTATCGACTCATTAATTGCTTCGAGATGTTCATCCGCTTTAAGCTCCACAAAGCGGAAGCGGCGGCGCATGGCAAAGTCAAAGCTGTCTACAGAGCGGTCGATATCGTTCATGGTGCCGATGATATAGACATTTTCAGGAATATAGAACTTTTCGCCGGGGTCAGAGTGCAGATTGGAATACTGCGTGGAGATCTCTCCGGCTTTACCGCGATAACCGGGATCTATCGCAAAGAACAGTTCACCAAAAATCTTTGAAATCTCGCCGCGGTTGATTTCATCTATGATGAATATGTATTTTTTCAGTTCCTCCTGTTTTGCCTTTGCTTTTGAAACTGTACTTTTCTTCGCTTTGATTGCTTTATAGATAGCAAAGTCATAGGAGTATCCTTGCGTAGCAAACGTCTTTCCGAAAAAGGACGTGATATCCTTTATTTTTTCAAACTTCTGCCCGGATTCCAGCATCTTTCTAACTTCATCCAGATTCAGAGCAAGCCTGTTGACAGATGCGTTACCGGGAATGGAAATATGGATATGCCCGTCATCCACGCCGGTAATGGTAAATTCATTTCCATTGATCGTTTTAAATGTGTCAACGCCAAACTCAACGCCGGAGAAAAATTCTGTCATGGATTCTTGAACCGTGACTTCCTTTTCCACGGCTTCTCTGGTTTTTTGTGAGTCTTCATAGTTCTTTCTGGCACGGGCAACAAACTTCTTAAAAATGCCATCCTGCAATTCAAAGCCCATTGTCCCGTCATCATTGACCTTTGGTCTCAGGCCCTCAACAAAATCAGAGTAGTCATAACTCGGATGAAACTGGACAAACTCCACCTGTTTTTTCTGCTCGTCAGTAAGACAATCATACTTGTCCTCATAACCATTGGAAACGCTTTCGTGATAAAGACTATGCCGCCGGCCTATCGTGGCATATACCCTGTTCCTTACAAGGACGCTGCCGAAAAAGGCACAGGCGCCTTCACGGCGATAACTGCGCCGCAAACAGGCGCACACACCATCGGTATTCCCTCTGCCCCCCTGACAGGCAACCGCCCGGCAGCTGTCATGACAGCCGCCGGGCGGTTGCTTTGTTCGGGCATCGCACCGCGCTATATCTGCTCCATATCCCGATACTTTTCCAGCACCGGGCTTTTGTCCCCCACATACCAGTAGTCGCAGCAGCTGCCGCCCAGTGCCTCGGTCTGCGTGCGGATGAGCCGCGCATGCATGACCTCTGCCAGGTAGTGATCGGTCCTGCAGAGGTACGGCAGCAGCTGCTCGTAGCCGTGGGTCTTGGCGTGTCTGGCGATGGGGCAGCCGACGAGGTGGAAACAGAAGCCCTCCGTCCGGTGGTCGGGATTCAGCTCTATCTTCCAGCTGTCCATCCATTCACCTCTGGCCTGATGCGCCTCCTGCATGCGGATGAAACGCCGGTAGGTGCGTTCAAACAGCCTGTACGGCCACTGCTGCCGGTTGCCGTCTATGAGCTTTCCGAGGAATTTCAGCCGGTCCACGGCTCTGCGCTTGATGACCAGCAGCGTCTCGCCGTCCATGCGGTGATCGCTCGCCTCGTAGAATGCCAGGATCGTGAACCAGTCCAGCATATTTTTCGCCATCATGTTCTCGCCCAGGTCGGGCATGTCGTCCATAAAGGCAAGGTAGTACTCCTCCGCCCTCCGGAAGATCGACTCCGCCTCGCCGGGATAGGTCTCCCGGCAGTACTGCTCACACGGCTTTGCGTACTGCGATCTGCTGTAAGCTCTTTTCATATCACGCACCCCTGTGTCCCCATAATTTCACGCGGCTGACGCCGCCCCTATTTCTTCAGAATATCCGTTATTCTGGCAAAGTCCTCTCTTGCCTCCCTGAAATACGGCAGCATGCATTTGTTGCTCGCCGTGCCGGTCACATTGTACTTGCCGACATTGGAGGTCGCGGTCGCCTCGCTGGTCAGGGTCAGGCCCAACGATTCGACGGTGTCCCTATCCACCAGCGCGCCGTTCGGAGCGGTGGCAGTGAATGTTGGGTTCGCGTCGCCGTAAGCGCGGCTGATCGCGTCCACTGTGACGGTGATGGCCTTCGGGGTGACGGTCAGCTTCTTTACGCCGTCAAATGTGACGCTGTAATTGGTATTTCTCCACGTGGCATTCACGTCGTAAGTGCCGACATCCGCCGTCCCCACCCCGGCGGATGACCAGGACGGTTTCAAGCTCGCAAGCGTATCGCCCGGCGCCAATGTGCCGCTCTCAATGTACAGCGCAGACTCAGGGTCAAAACCGGGTTCACCGTAGCTGCGGGTGATCTGATGGAGGCTCAGGGAAATCTGGCGCGGCAGGATGTCGAACGTCCAGTCGGCGCTCGTCAGATCAGCGACGGCCTTGTAGTTCTCGGTTTCCGTAACTCTGATATGAAGCTGGTAGGTGCCCACATTCAATCCGCTGCTGGAGACCTTATTACCGCTCGCATCGTAATAACTCCAGTAATAATCGTCTACGCCGCCAACTTTGGGGTCAATATTCGGCCACCTTGTTTTTCCGTCATAGATCAAATCAGTCGGAGCTGCATAGGTGAAGTCGTCGGCCGTGAGGGTGGCCTTTTCGACGGTATAGTTCACACTGGCTGTCGTACCGCCCAGCGTGATGCTGGCGGTGTATTCGCCGGCGCTGACGGGGGTATAGGGCAGGGTCTGACCATCCTTGCTGTAAACAATGGTCGGCACCCGGATGCTGCTGATCAGCGTGCTGCTGGTCGTGGCCTTCTCATTCTGATTGTCGCCGTAGACCGTATGCGCCGGCTTGATGATGGTCACGCTGCCGCCAGCGGAGGTGGGGCAGTGCCCGTCCTTGTTGGAGCAGGTTACGGTGATGGTAGCCTTATCCTCGCTCAGTGTGTACTCCCACTCGTGGGTGTGCACCGCGAGATACAGGTCGCCCTCGTTATTCTTGGTGATGACGTAGTCCTGATCGGTCACGTCGGGGGTGAAAATTTTGGTGTAGTCCAGCGCCGGATTCGTTGCGCCGGTGGCGATCTTGATGGAGGTAATCGTCTCACTCAGCTCCTGCTCGGAGCTCACGCCGATGTGCGAATCCTGCGTCAGGCTGGGGTCGATCTTGATGAGCCCAGTGCCTGTATTTTTATTAAGCAGCCGGGCATCTGCGTTTGTATTGCCGGTGATATTCACCGTGCCGCCGATCGTTACGGGATAGGTGGCGCTCACACCCACGGTGTTGCCGGTGATCGTGCCGCCGTACAGGGCAACGCTATCCGCATCGTTTAGAGCCACGCCATAATACGCACCCGTGAGCGTGCCGCCATACATGGTAAACTTGCCGCTCGCTTTGCCCGTGTTTTGCCCTCCAACGGGCTGCACACAGGTATACACCTTGTTCTCAGACGTGATCTTGCCGCTGCCAGCGGTGCTGCAATCGCACAGGGTCAGCGAACCGCCCGCATCCACCTTGATCACATTGACCAGGTAGGCTGTGGTCGTTGTGGAGAGAGTCTTGCCGTTCAGGCAGAGCTTCACATCGCCTTCGATCATGAGCACACCGCCTGTGATGCTGTTGCCGTCGCCGCCCAGCGTGAGGTCCTCCGTCAGGTAATAGTTGCCCGACGGGATCGTGTAGGAATAGTAGCTTACCCTCGTCGTGTTGTCGGCGTTGTAACGGCTTTCTGTCGATCTGCTTGCCTGTGCCGGACCGCAATACAGATCCTGCGACGAGGCGTAATACGTCAGCGGCTGCCAGAGTTCGCTGCTGTGAGCAGTTTCGTGATTGCAGGACGCGCCGCAGAGGGCGTGGTCGTGCATCTGTACGTCAACAAAACGGGTGAACAGAATGGTGTTGTCTCTGAGCAGCTTGGTGTTAAACCTGTTCTCGTCGTCTTCGCTGAATGCGTTCTTTTCGTTGTCCGTCAGCGTGTAGCTGTCCGTGCCGTTGGCGACGGCGATGAAGCTGCCGTCTTTCGTCAGGAGGTCTGCCGTAGTCACGCCGATGGAGTTCTCGCCGCCGGTCAGCGGACCAGTGACGGTGATGGTCGTGTTACGCGGCAGATAGACGTTGTTGGCAGCAGTGCCCACTTTGTTGCCGGTGATCTTTACGTTGCCGCTGATGGTCATTGTGGCGTTTCTCGACACACGCACACCAGCGCCGTCTCTGGAGGAGGTATTGCCGGTGATACTGCCGCCGTACATATTGAATGTGCCGGCATCGCTGTTAAAGTATCCCACATGCACACCGCCCCCGCCATAGGAGCTTGTATTCTTGGTGATCGCGCCGCCGTACATATTGAATATGCCGTTGCTCGCGATCCCCACACCGCCGCCCGACGTGGAGTCTACCTTGAACCCTGTGATCTTGCCGCCGTACAGATTGAACGTACCGCCCCATACATTCACAGCGCGCTGATAGTATGTGCTCCGGCTGATCGTGCCCGTGCCCACGCAGTCGGTCACCGAGACGGTAACGCCCTTGCGAATATCGATGGAATCATGCGTCAGACTCGCCGAATCTTGCGTGCCGACCTTCGCGGTGATCGTCTTGCCGTTCAGGCACAGCACAATGTTGCTGCCCTCGGAAGGTTCCCACTCCGTGGTCAGCGTCATATTGTCGGTCAGGTAGTAATAGCCGCTCTCCGTGGGCAGTTTGCCGGATGCGCCGGACCATGCCTTGAAGGTCACCTTTTCGTCGCAGGTGTGTCCCACGCCGGTGCAGGTATCGCCGCCGCAGACGGGATGCCGGTGGGGCATGCCGTTGTAGAGGTTGATGACATTGCCGCTGATGGTGCTGTATTCACTCGGCTCCTCCAGGAATACGTAGCCGCTGCCGTTGTCCGCGATAAAATTACCCTCGTTGTAGACAGCACTCGTGTCCAGCCAGGCAACAGGAAGATACCCGCCGGCGGCGAGCGTCGTGCTGCCGATCGACACACCGATCCTGGCAGACGCATCCAAGCCCTTATTGCTGATGTGGAAGGGTGTACTGGGGGGTATGGCAGTACTATGAATGGGCACATAAACGTTGTCGTCCGCATCGCTGGTGTTCTTGTTCCCCGTGATCTGCACATTGCCGGAGACGGTCAGCCCGTTACTTCCCCCATATTTCACACCGCCGCCGTATTGGGCCGTGTTGCCGGTGATGCTGCCGCCGCTCATGTCGAATATGCCGTTGCCCTCATATACGCCGCCGCCGTTGGTCGCCGTGTTGTCGGTGATGCTGCCGCCGTACATGTTGAAATAGCTCTTTTCGCCGTCGCCGGTGAAGCCCACATACACGCCGCCGCCGTTATCGGCCGTGTTGCCGGTGATGCTGCCGCCGTACATGTCGAAGGTGGCATACTTGCCCACATACACGCCGCCGCCGCAAATTTTGGTGCTTCCATAAATTGAGACGGAACGCCCCGCATTGCCGGTGATGGTGCCGCCGTACATGATGAATTGCGCCTTGCTGGTGTTGCTGCTGCCCTCCACATACACGCCGCTGCCGGTCTTGCCGTCCGTGTGGGTGATCTTGCCGGTGCCCTTGCAGTCGGTGAGGGTGAAGGTCTTGTTGCCGCTTACCTTGATGGCGTCAAAATCACCATTGGCCGTGATGGTGTGGCCGTTGAGGTCCAGCATCATGTATTTCGGGGCAGACCATGTTTTCGACAGTTCAATGTCCTCGGTCAGGTAGTAGCGGCTGGGAGCATTTTCCGTGCCCGGTGCAAGGTTGGTCAGACTGGAAATGGCCGTCCACAGTGCATTTTCGTGTTCTGTGCAGCTCATATCGCCGCAGATGGGGTGCTCGTGGGGCAGCTCGCCCTTGACCAGCACCAGCGTATTATCCTTCTGCCGCACGGTGTAGTCCGTGCCCGCATCGGCGGAGACCCGATCCGCGTCGGCATCGGTGATCGTATAGCCCTCCGCCGCCTTGGCAATGATGACATACTCGCCGGCTGCTGTGGGCAGTGCACCATCACCCACAGTCACGCCGATATTTGCGCCTTCCGTCAGACCGCCCTCACCGACGGTGAAGGCCGTTTCATCACCAAACCACTTATCAGGGAAAACATTGTCCTCTGAGCCGTCCGCACCCTTGTTCCCTGTGATGACAGGCGCGCCGGACAGGGTAACGGTGGCCTTATCCGTCATATACACGCCGCCGCCGGTTTCGTCGGTGCTGTTGTTGGTGATGGTGCCGCCGGTCATGGTGAAGATACAGTTCGATACATACACGCCGCCGCCGCTAAAACCGGCGCTGTTGCCGGTGATCTCGCCGCCGGTCATGGTGAAGCTGGCATCAGCGGCGTCGTACACACAAACGCCGCCTCCCGTACCCGCGCTGCTGTTGCCGCTGATGCGGCCGCCGTGCATGGTGAAGTGTCCGTTCTCACCCAGATAGACACCCGCGCCAGATTTCGCCACACCGCTATACGCATTCCCGCTGATATTGCCGCCGTAGAGCACAAAATTAGCTTTTGCCCCGGCGGTATATGTATTATTTTCGACCCACACGCCGCTGCCGTCATATGTTTCACCAGCACTATTCTTGCCATGCGTGACGGTACCGGTACCCTGACAATCGCAGAGGGTGAAGGTCACATCTCCGCTCACCCTAATGACAGCGGTCGGCCATTTATTACTCCCGTCATTCATGGTGATGGTCTGCCCGTTCAGGCACAGCACCACACCATCCTCGGGGTACCACGCTCTGGTCAGTGTCACAGGGCCGGTCAGGTAATAGTGGCCCGCCCCGGTGATCTCATCCAGACTGGAAACGCCCTTCCAATCGGTCAGAGCTGCCCCATGCTCCTTGCAGTTCTTGTCGCCGCAGATGGGATGACTGTTATGCGCCGCCTGCTCCGCCGTCAGTTCGGTCAGCGCCGCGCAAAGCGCCTCGTAGCGCGCCATATCCAGCGCCGCCAGCTGCTCGTCGTCCAGCTCTGCCAGCGCCTTGTCAACGGCGATAAGCTGCGCCTGCAGCTCCTCCGCGCCGTCTGCCGTCACTTCCTCCGGCAGCGCGTCGATGAGCGCCTGTGCAGCCTGCACCGCCTCGTCCTGTTTCTGCTGGTCCTGTTTCTGCTCGTCCTGTTTCTGCTGGTCTTGCTTGCCCTGTCCGCCGGTGTCCTCGCCGACGGCATAGGCCCCCGCGGTGTTGGCACCCACCATCTCCGCCACCGCCGCCGTGGGCAGCATGGTAAAGCAGAGCGCAAGTGTCATGAGCAGACTCAATACCCTCTTTTTCATGTGTGGCCTCCTTCATCCTTAGAGATGTACTTCGACAAAGGGAGATCATCCCGCGGCCCCCACACCACAGGACGGGGGACAGGCCCCCGCCGGACGGGTTTTTTACCGCCCGTCCATGGAAAATACTTGCTTTTTTCCCGGTTTCCCTTATAGTAGTATCATACACCGTACGTTAACGTGCGATGCAAGACCCTTTTGCGTTTCCGGGAGTATTTTATGAAAAAAGACGGAAATCTGTTTTCTATTGGCGAAGTCGGTCGGGCGCTGGGCATCACGCGCCGCGCCATCCTCTATTACGAGGAGTTCGGCCTAATCCGTCCGGACGCCAAGGACGGCGCCACGGGCAACCACTACTACACCATCGACACCTTTGTGAAGATACGGACCATCCGCATCCTGCAGACGCTGGGCCTGTCCCTCAGCGACATACGGGGGTACTTTGACGATGCGTTCGACCTGCCGCCGCTGATCCGGCGGATGGAGGCGCTGCGGGACGAGCTGGACCGCCACATCGAGAGCCTGAGGGAGCGGTCCAGCGCGGATGTGTCGGAGGTGAAGCTGATCCGGCTGCCGCCGCAGACCGTGTACCGCCGGGTGTACACGGCGCCCAGCGTCGCGGAGCGGACAACGCTGCTGCGCAGCACCGCGCTGGAGGGGATGCGGCTCTACGGCACGGATATCTCCCACCGGCTGTATCTGGTGGAGTCGTTCATCGACAGGCCGGACGAGATCGCGTTCTGCGTGGCCGTTCCGCCGGAGAGCCGGGGCGAGCATGTGGCGCTGCTGCCCGCCGTGCAGGCGCTCAGTCTCTATCACCACGGGGCGTATGAGACGCTGCCCGGCGCGGCGCAGCGTCTCCTCGCCTGCGCGCAGGCGAGGGGTCTGACCCCTGCGGGCACTATCCGGCGCATCTATCTGGAGGGCCCGCCCCAGCACAATGACCCCGCGAAGTTCATCACGCAGGTGGCGCTGCCCCTCCGGGAGGCGGACACGGATACCATGCAGGACAAGACCTCCGCGGCAAGGTGAAGGCACCGTGCGCCGCGCCGGCGGCATGCACACATTCCGAAAGACAGGCAGGAGGGTATATGATCTTCTATTTTTCCGGTACCGGCAACAGCAAGTATGCGGCGCAGCGCATGGCGGACGCGCTGGACGCGCCGCTGCTGTGCCTGAACGACCGCATCAAGGCGGGCGACACCGCACCCATCGGGACAGGTGCGCGCCTGATCATCGTCACGCCCACCTATGCATGGCGCATCCCCCGCATCGTGGAGGACTGGCTGCTGCGCACGGAGCTGGTCGGCGCGCGGCAGGCGTGGTTCGTCATGACCTGCGGCAGCGAGATCGGCAATGCCGCCAAGTACAACCGCGCGCTCTGTCAGGCCAAAGGCATCAGCTATATGGGCACGGCGCAGATCGTCATGCCGGAGAACTACATCGCCATGTTCAACGCCCCGCAGGCAGAGGAGGCCCGGCAGATCGTGGCCCGCGCGGAGCCGGACATAGACCGGGCCATCGCCGCCGTCCGGGACAGCAGCGCCTTCCCGCCGCCCCGCGACAACCTCTATGACCGCTTCATGAGCGGGCCGGTGAACCCCATTTTCTACGCCTGCATCGTAAACTCCAGAGCCTTCACCGTTGGCGACGCCTGCACCGGCTGCGGCCAGTGCGCCCGGCGCTGTCCCACCAACAGCATCGCCATCCGGGACGGCCGGCCCGTCTGGGGCGAAGGCTGCACCCACTGCATGGCCTGCATCTGCTATTGCCCCGCAAAGGCCATCGAGTACGGCAAAAAGAGTCTCGGCAAGCCGCGCTATCACTTCGAGGCACTGTAAAAAGACGCGAAAAACCTCCCGCTGTCCATGGGACAGCGGGAGGTTTTTCTGTTTACGCTTTTACAGGCTCTCGGCCCACGCCGCCAGCTCCTCGCGGCTGACGCTGCGCTTGAACACCTTGCCGTTCAGCAGCTTCGCGCCCTTGCAACTGGGGGCCAGACGCTCGTTGGTCTTGCCCATGCCGCTGCCGCCGGAGGTGGCGAAGGGCACCACGGTCTTGCCGCTCAGGTCGATGCTCTCCAGAAACGTGTTGACGATGGTGGGGGCCACATACCACCAGATGGGGAAACCCACATAGACGGTGTCGTAGTCCGCCGCATCGGGCAGCGCCGCCGCCAGCTCCGGACGGGAGCCGGGGTCCTTCATCTCCACGGTGCTGCGGGACCTGGCGTCCATCCAGTCCAGATCCGCCTTGGTGTAGGGCACCTTGGGGGCGATCTCAAACAGGTCCGCGCCCACGGCCTCCGCCAGCTTCTTGGCCACCTGCGCCGTCACACCGGACGCGGAAAAATACGCTACCAGCTTCTTGCTCATAGGAATACCTCCGTTTCTTATTTTCTATGGGTATAGTATATATTCCGAAGCCCGATGCAAGTCAAGTCCGTTTTTCCTGACCTGCCGCGCAAAACCGGATTGTGTCCGGCGCGGAGCTGTGGTACAATGGCTGCAATACAGAGAAACACGGAGGGCTTTCATCATGCGGCTGATCTCATGGAACGTCAACGGCCTGCGGGCCTGCCTGAACAAGGGCTTTCTGGACTTCTGCGCCCTGGCGGATGCGGATGTCATCTGCCTGCAGGAGACGAAGATGCGTCCGGAGCAGGCGTCCTTCGAGCTGGAGGGCTACCAGCGGTTCTGGAACAGTGCCGACAAGGCGGGCTATTCCGGCACCTCCGTGTTCACCCGCCGGGCGCCCCTGTCCGTGACCTATGACTTCGGCGACGACATCCACCGCCACGAGGGCCGGGTCATCACCACTGAGTTCGAGGACTTCTATCTGGTCTGCTGCTACACCCCCAACTCCAAGGACCAGCTGGCCCGTCTGGACTACCGCATGGAGTGGGAGGACGACATCCGCGCCTATCTGACGGAGCTGGACGCCAAAAAGCCGGTGGTCTACTGCGGCGACCTGAATGTGGCACATCGGGAGATCGACCTGAAGAACCCCCAGTCCAACCGGATGAACCCCGGCTTTTCCGACGAGGAGCGGGCCAAGATGACCCAGCTGCTCTCCAGCGGCTTTGTGGACACGTTCCGCGCCCTGTACCCCGGCCGCACCGGCGCCTACTCCTGGTGGAGCTACCGCTTCCACGCCCGGGAGAACAACGCCGGATGGCGCATCGACTATTTCATCGTGTCCCAGCGGCTGATGCCCCGGGTGAAGCGCGCCGACATCTGGCCGGAGATCACCGGCAGCGACCACTGCCCCGTGGTGCTGGAGTTGGACGAGCCATAAGCCAAGATAGAACGGGAGCCGCCCTCCGGGCGGCTCCCGCTTTTCGTTTCATTTCTCCTCCCGGGGGAGCACCAGATTCAGGAACACCGCCATCAGTGTGGCGATGACCACCGGGGACTTGCCGAAGATGGTGGTGACGGCCTCCGGGAACTGAGCCAGCGCGTCCGCCGCCTGGGAGATGCCCACGCCCAGCGCCGCCGACAGGCCCACGATGGTGGTGTTGCGGGCGGTGATGCCCTCCCCCGCGATGAGCTTCATGCCGGTCATGGCGATGGTGGAGAACACCGCCACCGTGGCGCCGCCCAGCACGCACTGGGGAATGGTGGTCAGGATGGCGGAGAACTTGGGCACCACGCCCGCCAGCAGCAGAAAGCCGCCGGTCATGGCGAACACCCACCGGTTCACCACCTTGTTGGTGGCCACGATGCCCACATTCTGGGAGTACGTCGCCGTGGGCAGACCGCCCAGCAGCGCCGTCAGGATGTTGCTGACGCCGTAGGCCACGATGCCGCCCTGCAGCTCCCGGTCCGTCGGCTCCCGGTCCATGCCGCCCACGGTGGTGGCGGTCAGGTCGCCGATGGCCTGAATGGAGTTGATGGCGAACAGCAGCCCCAGCGCGATGCAGCCGGAGGCCTCAAACGTGACGCCGAAGGGCAGCACCTCCGGCAGGGAGAACCACGACGCCCCGGCAACGCCGGATAAATCTACCATACCCGCGATGAACGCCACGGCGTAGCCCGCCAGAATGCCCAGCAGGATGGACGCCAGCCTGCACACGCCCTTTCCGTGGTTGGTCAGCAGCAGCACCACCGCCAGCGTGAACGCCGCGATGGCCCAGTTCTGCCACGAGCCGTAGACCAGCGCCTCGGACAGGCCCCGCTCCTCCACCACGGAGGCGTAGGTGTTGCCAGTGCCGCCGGCCATGTAATGGATGGCCGTGGGATACAGGGAGAGGCCGATGGTGAACACCACCGTGCCGGTGATGACGGGCGGGAACAGGCGGCGGATGGGCTTGATGAACACGCCCACCAGCGCGGCCACGATGCCGCCCACGATCATGGCTCCCGCCACGGCGGCCAGCCCGCCGCTGCCGGAGGCGATGGCCTGCATGCTGGGCAGGTACGCGAAGCTGACGCCGAAGATCACCGGCAGCCCCGCGCCGAACCGTCCCCCGATGGGAAACAGCTCCAGCAGCGTGGTCACCGCCGACATCACCAGCGACGCCTGTATCAGCAGCACCCGCTGGCTCTGGGGCAGCCCCACGGTGTTGGCGATGATGATGGCCGGGGTGACACAGCCCACGATCATGGCCACCAGATGCTGCAAAGCCATGGACACCGCCATACCCAGCGGCGGTACGCCGCGGAACCGGAACAGAGCCTCCTGGCTGTGGGCTGTCTTTCGCATGGTGTGTCCTCCTCTGCCGCATGATCCGCGGTTTCTTTCAGCCGTCCCGCCGGGCGGGACGGCGATACGGCAGCAAAGCCGCTCTTGGGCTATTATACCACATTTTCTTAACGCCGCAAAAACTTTTTTTGCCCGCCTGACAACTTTTTTGGCATACCGTCAGAAATGCCCTCCTTCTGCGCAAAAGAAAAAGCCGCCTACGCGGCTTTTTCTTTCAGCTCTATATATCAGACAGCGGCCTCCGCCGGTGCCGGCGTCTCCTGCACCACGCGGATCTCCTCGATGCGGTGGTTCTCCACCCGGGTGACCTGCACCCGCAGATTGCCGCAGGTAAAGCTGTCCCCGGCCTCCGGCACCCGGCCGAACTGCTCCATGACCCAGCCGCTGACGGATACCATCTCCGAATCGGTCTTGAGGTGGAAGTAGGCGGCGAAGTCCGCGAGGTCCATGGCCGCGTCCACGGCGTAGGTGTCCGGCCCCAGCTTCCGCAGGAACACCTCCTCCTCGTCGTGCTCGTCCCAGATCTCACCCACCAGCTCCTCCAGAATGTCCTCCATGGTGACGATGCCGCAGGTGCCGCCGTATTCGTCCACCACCACGGCCACATGGGTCTTGGCCTGCTGCAGCTTCTTCAGCAGCAGTCGGATGGGCTCGTTCTCCAGCGCGAACACCGGCGGAGCGATGATGTCCCGCAGCGGCTTATCCGTCACGCCGCAGCCCACATAGAAGTCCTTCTGGTGGACGGTGCCCAGAATATGGTCGATGGAGCCGTCGTAGACCAGCAGCCGGGAGTACTTGGTCTGGGTGAACAGCGCGGCTACCTCCTCCTTGCCGGCGGTGACGGGCAGCGCCGCCAGATCCACCCGGTGGATGAGGATGTCCTGCGCCTCCTGCTCGGAAAAGCCGATGGCGTTTTTCAGCAGCTCGCCCTCGTCCCGGTCGATGCTGCCCTCCTGCTGCACCTCGTCCACCAGCATCAGCAGCTCCTCCTGGGACATTTTGCTCTCGCCGCTGAGGCGGAAAACCTTGTTCAGCAGCTTTTTCCACAGGGAGAACAGCAGGTTCAGGGGCATCAGCACCCAGATGAGCACCCGCAGGATGGGGGCGGACAGCATGGCGCACCTCTCCGCGCAGTCCTTGGCGATGCTCTTGGGGGAGATCTCGCCGAAGATCAACACCACCACCGTCACCACCACCGTGGAGATGGTGGCGCCCGCGTCGCCGTAGTGCCGCACGAACAGCACCGTGCCGATGGACGCGGTGGCGATGTTGACGATGTTGTTGCCGATGAGGATGGTGGACAGCAGCCGGTCGTACTGCTCCAGCAGCTTCAGGGCCAGCGCCGCGTTGCCGCTCCCCTTCTCCGCCAGCGTTTTCAGGCGCGTGGTGTTGGCGGAGGAAAAGGCCGTCTCCGTGGCCGAAAAATAGGCGGACAGCAGCAGGCAGACCGCCATCATAATGATACAAGTCGTAGTTGACAAGCTAAGTAACTCCTTTTCTGTCGTCTGATTTTGTGGGTGGATACGCCCTTATAGGCGCAAAAAAGCACGTCTGCCCCGCGATGCGCAGCGCAGATATGCTCCCACAGACAGATGGCAGTTCAGCTGGTTACCCGGATAGTCACCGCCGTCAGTATCCATATAGGTATGACCCCTCCCTTTCTGTAAATTGATGGTAGTATACCAGAAAACCGGCGTCCCGTCGAGTTAAGAACATGTAAAGAACGGGAGCGGACACCCTCCCGGATGCCCGCCCCCGCTTGTACTCTGTCAGAACACGCCTGCGCCGCACAGCAGGAAGCCCACCACGGCGATGACCGCCGCCCCCGTCGCGTAAGGGACGGTGGTGCGGATGACAGTGATGTTGGACACGCCGGTGCCGGCAGTGGTCATGAACACCGCGTCGGCGTAGAAGCAGGTGCTGTACCCCAGCGCGATGCCGCTCATCACGGCGGCGATGATCACCGGCGCCGCCACGCCCATGGACAGCGCCAGCGGCACGAACACCGGGATGGCAATGGTCATCACCACCCAGCAGCCGCCTACGGCGAACACCGTGGCGCCCACCAGCAGGAACGCCAGCGGCGGCACCAGCGCCGCCGGGACAGTCCCGCCGATGCCGTTGATGAGGATGTCGAATAGCCCCAGCTCCCGGTTGGCCTCGCTGAGCATGAAGCCGAAGCACACCACGATGGCAAGGGACGTCATGCCCTTGGCGCCGTTGAAGAAATGCTCGAAGAACTGCTTCACGGTCATGATCTTCTGCGGCACATACAGCAGGAACTGGGCGATGATGGCCAGCACCATGCCGTGCACAAGGTCGTTGCCGAACAGGATGGTACCGCCTACCAGCACCGCCAGCGGCACCACGGCGTTCCACGCCGGGGAGACGCGGCTCTCGTCCACGTCGGCGATGTCCACCAGCTTCTCCGCCTTCTCGTCCCTCTCAAAGGCCGGGCCGCCCGCCTGCACCCGCTGATAGGCCCGCTTCAGCGGCCCCACCTTCGGGAATGCCCCCACCGCCAGCAGCAGACACAGCAGCATCATGCACAGCGGATAGATCATGTACGGGATGGCCCGCAGATAATCCTGAAAGCCCAGATCGTACTCCGACACCAGCCCCACGCTGAAGGCCGTCCAGCTGGAAAACGGGATGGTCATGCACAGACAGCAGGCCATGATGTTGGCCTGCAAGGCCAGATGCTCCCGGGGGATGCGGTTCCGGTCGGTGATCTCCCGCATGGAGAACGTCACCGTCAGGGCGTTGAGGTACTCGTCCACGAACATGACCACGGACATGCACCACGCCAGCACCAGCGTCCGCTTGGGGCCGGAGGCGATCTTCAGCAGCAGATTCCGGAAGCCCATAAGGGCGCCGGACTCCTGAAACAGCGTGATCATGCCGCCGAAGCCGATGATGACGCACAGCGCAAACTGATACGAGGAGTTGGACAGCGCGGCGTACAGGGCGTCGATGGTGCCGGTGAGGAAGTGCTGCCGGTGCAGCAGCACCATGGTCAGCAGCGTGGCCAGTACCATGGCATCCGCCATCTTGCGGGTCTTCAGCGCGTAGATGATGAGAAATGTCAGCGGCGCAAAGGCCATGATGATCTCCGGCATGGTGCGTTCTCCTTACCTGGAAAGTTATCCGTAGTATAGCATGCCTTTCCGGCGCTGGCAAGTCCGTTCTGTCAGGCGGATATCCTTGACAGCGTATCACGCCCTGCGCTATGATAAGGAAGAAAAGGACGGTGACACACCATGGTGGACGGCAACATCATACTGTCCGTGGCCAAGGCCATGGAGCTTCTGCAATCGCTGAGTCAGGCGGGGCGCCCCCTGTCGCTGACGGAGCTGACGGAGCGCTGCGGCTATCCCAAGAGCACGGTGTTCGGCCTGCTGACCACCATGCGGGCCTACGACGTCATCACCCAGACGCCGGACGGCAAATACGCGCTGGGCCTGCGGCTCTTTGAGTACGGGCGGCAGGTGGAGCGCACCTGGGACATCTCGCTGGTGGCCCGCCCCTACATGGAGCACCTGTCCCAGTCCACCGGCGCGTCGGTGATGCTGTCCATCTGCGAGGGCGGCAGCGTCATCACCCTGGACCAGGTGGAGGCCCGGGACAAGCTGCGCATCGTGTCGGACGCCGGCGCGCGGCTGCCCATCTACTGTACGTCCCAGGGCAAGGTCTTTCTGGCCCATATGCCCCGTGCCGAGGCGGAGAAGCTGCTGCGGCGCCAGAGCATGACTCAGTTCACGCCCCACACCATCACAGATGTGGGCGCCCTGATGCGGGAGGTGGACACCTGCCGGGAAAACGGCTTCGCCATCGAAAACGGCGAGTACAAGATCGGCCTGCGCTCCATCTCCGCGCCGGTGTACACGGTGGAGCGTGCCGTCCGGTACACCGTGGGCGTCATCGGCATGTTCCGCAGCGCCCACTCCGACGAGTTCCGGGACGCGGTGGAGCAGGTCTGCGCCAGCGCCGCCATGATCTCGGCGGCGCTGGGCTACCGGGAGTAGCGGCAGCCCCCGCAAAATTCGCTTCCTTTCGACAGTCTTTTACAATAAGTCAATAATTTTGACAAAAGAGGATTGACTTTTCCCGCATTTTATAGTGTTATATATAATATGAGTTCGTGCGCAGCCGCGCGCATCTCATGTCGTGAACCGGCAGATAAAGGGGATCGCTGCGATCCGCAATGGGGGTCTGCTCTTTCGCGTCGGTGCCGCCCGTCTATAGGGAGGCACATCCACTGACCGAGAAAATTGAGGGGGATTTTAGAGGTGGGTAAATTTAAATACGACCTGACGGTGTCTGCTGTCAACGCCTTTGGCGCTGCCTGCATCACCGTCCTGTTTGGCCTGTGCTGGTTCAGCTTCTATGAGGACGCGCTTTTTGCGCCGTTTCATCTGGAGGGATGGTGCGTCACCGCACTGTTCTGCCTGGTGTACTGTCTGCTCTGCCGTGCCTACAACTCGTTTGAGGTGGTGCTGCAAAGCGTTCAGGAAGCGGTTTACAGCCAGGCTCTTTCTATTCTGTTCGCGGATGTTATCTTCTACTTTGTCACCTGCCTGCTGGCCCGCCGCTTCGTGAACGTGCTGCCCATATTGGGAACGTTTGCGGTGCAGCTTCTGGCTGCGGCGCTGTGGTGCGCCATGAAGCGCCGCTGGCACTTCACCTCCCGCCCCGCCGTCCCGTCCGTGGTGGCTGTGCGAAAAGACCCCGGCGTGGTATTTGCCTTATAAGAAAGTCGAATCAGCCGGGGATGAGCGATCATCGTCGGCTGCTTGTTGTGTTGATAGTTATGAGGGGGAGCAACATGAAGAAGCAGGACAACATTTCCGCCAGCAAAAAGCGGTGTTCCGCATCCAGAGGGATCCCGGCGGTATCGATCCTTCTGGCGGTATATGACATGGCGGTTTCTGGATTCGCATACTTTGCCGCACTCTGGATGCGGTTTGACTGCCGGTACACACAGATACCACGGGAGTATCTTCTGGCATGGCTGAAGTTTATGCCGGTCTATGCCGCCGTCTGCGTTTTTGTATTCTGGCTGTTCAAGCTGTATCAGAGCGTCTGGAAATTTGCCAGCTTTTCCGAGCTTGCGAGAACGGCCGCCGCGTCGCTGATCCTCGGGATCTTCTATACGGCCGGCATCACCGTGATGTTCGGGCGTATGCCGATGGTTTACTATGTGGGCGGGATCGTGATGCAGTTCCTGCTCTCGCTGGCCGTGCGGTTTGCGTACCGTTTCATTCATCTGGAGCGGAGCAGGATGTCCTGGCGGCAGCCTGACAGTACAGCAAGCCGCGTTATGCTGATCGGCGCAGGTTCTGCGGGCCGCATGATCCTGCGCGATCTCCAGACCGCAAAGGAAGTGCACGACCGTGTGTGCTGCATCATTGATGACGACAAGAGCAAGCACGGCTGTTTCATTGACGGCGTTCCCATTGTGGGCGGTAGAGAAGATATTCTGCTGAACGTTGAGAAGTACAAGATCGAAAAGATCTATCTTGCCATACCCAGCGCATCGGCAGCGGAGCGCCGCGATATTCTGGATATCTGCAAGGAGACCTCCTGCGAGCTGAAGAACCTCCCCGGTATGTATCAGTTCGTCAACGGAAACGTGGTGGCCAGTCAGATGAGGGAGGTCGCCGTAGAGGATCTGCTGGGACGCGAACCGGTCAAGGTCGATATGAAGGAGATCTATGATTTCATTCAGGGCAAAACCATCCTCGTCACGGGCGGCGGCGGTTCTATCGGCAGTGAGCTGTGCCGCCAGATCGCGTCTCATTCACCCCGGCAGCTGATCGTATTTGATATTTACGAAAACAACGCCCACGCCATCCAGCTTGAGCTGCGGGATAAATACCCGGATCTGAATCTGGAAGTCCTGATCGGCTCCGTGCGCGACAGCCGCCGCATCAATCAGGTGTTTGAGAAGTATAAGCCCGATGTCGTCTACCACGCGGCGGCGCACAAGCATGTCCCGCTGATGGAGGACAGTCCGTGCGAATCCATTAAGAACAATGCCATCGGTACATACAAGACGGCGTATGCCGCCATGATGAACGGCTGCAAGCGCTTTGTTCTGATCTCCACCGACAAGGCGGTGAACCCCACCAATATCATGGGTGCCTCCAAGCGACTGTGCGAGATGATCATCCAGTCCTTCGACCGCAAGATCCGCGACGGGAAAGCGGATGAGCTGCTTCCGCTCCATGTGCACAGCGATGACGAGGACGGCAGCATGCGGGACATCGCCAAGCTCGCCAGAAGCGCAAAAACCGAGTTTGTCGCCGTGCGTTTCGGCAATGTCCTCGGCAGCAACGGCTCTGTGGTGCCCCGCTTCAAGGAGCAGATCGCCAAGGGCGGCCCGGTCACGGTCACGCACCCCGATATCATCCGTTATTTCATGACGATCCCCGAAGCGGCATCGCTGGTTCTGCAAGCGGGGACTTACGCAAAGGGCGGCGAGATCTTCGTGCTGGATATGGGTTCACCTGTGAAGATCGATACGCTTGCAAGGAATCTCATCAAGCTGTCCGGTCTGCGCCCCGATGCGGACATCAAGATCGAATACACCGGGCTCCGCCCGGGCGAAAAGCTGTACGAGGAGAAGCTGATGGCCGAAGAGGGACTGCGGACAACGCCGAACCATCTCATCCACATTGGCAGCCCCATCCCGTTTGACACGGATATGTTCCTCGGCCAGCTCCAACTGCTCATGGAAGTGGCCTATGCCGGGGATGAGCACGCGATCCGTACGCTTGTCGAGGGGGTCGTGCCGACCTATCAGCCTGTTGAGACACCGGTCGCTGCGGACAGCGGTGAAGCTTTCGAAGAACAGCCGGAGCTTGCGGAAAATACGGAAATGTACAGAGAACGCTGTTCCGCTGCGGTGTAAAACTCGTGGAGGCAAATATGAAATTTACACCCTTTGAAAAGAAAATTTGGCTCGCTACGCCCACTATGCATGGCGAAGAACTCAAATATATGACCGAAGCTTATGAAACCAACTGGATGTCCACCGTTGGGGCAAACATAGATGCGGTCGAGCACATTGCCGCCGAAAAAGCAGGAATGAAATACGCGGTAGGACTTTCCTCCTGTACAGCTGCACTCCATCTTTGTGTAAAATCCGCAGGCGAAAGATTATACGGGAAACCGGCGATAAGCCACGGAGCTTTGGAGGGTAAGCGTGTGATAGCTGTATAATAGGGACAACCAAGAAAAAGCCTTGAATTTACAAGGATTTTCGGCTCTAAGTCAGTCCCCGTTATTTGAAATTTTCTACGGAAACTGGAGTAGGTCAGAGAATCCAAGAGGTGAAGATGGCTTCTTGGATACTCATGAATTGACCCACAATCCAGAGTAGAAAATCTTATAAGGAGGAACTGACTTAGCTCACACGCCATGTCTGGCGGTGGGCTATTTGTCGTTCATAAGAGAATCAAGGTCTGTTTTCGGACAGATTGTATCAATATAAATGTTGAAAAGACGTGCGCAGAGGTATTGGCGCAGAGATGAGGGGAACGAGAGATGTTTAATCCTGATAACAATTATGAGAAATTTGAAAATAAGGTTTGGCTGTCCTCACCTACCATGTATCCGGATTCCATGCGTTATGTGATGGAAGCTTATGAAACCAACTGGATGTCTACTGTGGGAGCGAACATCAACGAGATAGAAAAGCAGATCTGTGAGAAGGTGGGCTGCAAGTATGCCGTTGCTCTCTCGGCTGGTACTGCCGCCCTGCATCTGGCTATGAAGCTGGCAGGTGAAAAGGTGTATGGAAAACCGGCTCCCGGAACGGGTGCGCTCTCAAAACGCTTTGTAGCAGCAAGCGATATGACTTTCGACGCCACGGTGAACCCCATTGTCTATGAGGGCGGTATCCCTGTGTTCATTGACACTGAGTACGACACTTGGAATATGGACCCGATTGCGTTGGAAAAAGCCTTTGAGTTGTATCCGGAAATCAAAGTGGTCGTGGTGGCGCATCTCTACGGCACACCCGGCAAGATCGACGAGATCCGGGAGATCTGCAACCGGCACGGTGCGCTGATCATCGAGGATGCTGCAGAATCCCTGGGTGCATCCTATAAGGGTGTGCAGACTGGTGTGTTCGGTACATACAATGCCATTTCCTTCAATGGAAATAAAATCATCACCGGTTCGTCCGGCGGTATGCTGTTGACCGACAGCAAGGAAGCGGCAAACAAGGTTCGTAAATGGTCTACACAGTCCAGAGAACGTGCGGCATGGTATCAGCATGAGGAGCTGGGCTACAACTACCGCATGAGCAATGTAATTGCAGGTGTTGTCCGTAACCAGATGCCCCATTTGGAGGAGCATATTGCCCAGAAGAAGGCAATCTATATGCGTTACAAGGAAGGCTTGAAGGGGCTGCCCGTACAGATGAATCCCTATGACGAAGCAAACAGTGAGCCGAACTTCTGGCTGAGCTGCATCTGGCTGAGCTGCATGATTATTGATAAGGAAGCTATGTGCCAACAGGTTCGTGGAGAGCAGAAAGCACTCTATATCAGCGAACCGGGTAAGAGCTGCCCGACAGAGATTCTGGAAACTTTGGCGAAGTACAATGCGGAAGGCCGTCCGATTTGGAAGCCGATGCACGAACAGCCAATCTTCCGAATGAATCCGTTTATCACAAGAGAAGGCAATGGCAGAGCCAAAACCAATGCCTATATCGAAGGTGGTAGTGAGGATGTGGGCATGGACATTTTTGAGAGAGGTCTGTGCCTGCCGAGTGATAACAAGATGACTGCTGAGGAGCAGGATCAGATTATCGAGATTATAAAAAGTTGTTTCATGTAAGGAGTATCAATATGGAGCATAAAAAAGGCTTTTATGAAAAGTACATAAAGCGCCCGCAGGATTTTCTGTGTGCATTGCTTGCGTGTATCGTTTTAAGCCCGGTCATGCTGGTTATTGCGATTCTGGTAAAGGTTAAGATTGGTTCTCCTGTCCTGTTTGCTCAGGAAAGACCGGGATTACACGGAGAGATATTTAAGCTGTATAAGTTCCGTACAATGACGAATGAGAGAGATGAGAATGGCGCATTACTGCCGGACGAGCAACGCCTTACGTCTTTTGGTAAATTGCTGCGTTCTACGTCGTTGGATGAATTGCCAGAAATTTTTTTGATTTTGTCGGGACGGCTCTCAATCTGCGGGGAAAGAGGTATAATAGAGACAACCAAGAATAATGCTGATTTTTCAAGGGTTGTCACGGTTAATTCAATTTCGCTATGAGGTTTTGTGCGAGGGTGGAAAAGGCGGGAAACAGCCTTTGGAAAGTCAAAATGGCTTCTTGATTGCTTATTTTGACCCAATCTGATAAGCGTACAAAATTTGATAAGGAGGTTGAATTAGCCGAGGATGCTTGACATCGCTCGGCTATTCGTCGTGCTGCAAAGGATACAGTGTTTCATAATATGACTACATAAACCGGAATATCGGATAGATACAATGCAATAGAGGCTTTGTGTAGTCTGTGGTACGAGAGTATCTAGACTTTTATTGTATTTAGAATGTTGCTTATCAAATTAAATGCCGGAAAAAGGAGGCAAGCGATGACAATAAAATTTATGTTCAATTCTCCCAATGATGCAAGCCTCCTGTATGTTTGCACAGAAGAAACAGGTGAATCACCCTTTGGCGGTGAAGATACAGTCAAGGTAGAGATAAGACGTTCAAAGGAATACAGCGAATCTATTCTTGACGATGTGAAAGCCTGTGTTTCCGGATTTACAGAATATAAGTATCTTGGTTGTCGAGAGCGTATTGCCCGTGAAGCATATCAACTTACGATAAGCGGCACAACCTATGAAGTTTTCTTTGTGTTTGATAAGCGTGAGGAAAACAACATTCAACTGCACATAGAAATTGAATCTCCTGCTATAGAAAGTTCGGATTTTGAGACAAGATACAACAAGACTTTGGAACTGTTGAAACTTGCCTTGAAAGATCGAGTCAGCAAAGACTGGCAAGGATGTACTTGGTTGCTTGACGATCAATCAGAAATGCTCGGTGCTGATCTCTATCACCGGTTTTTTAGAATTGAAAATCAGTTTCGTGCTTTTTCAAACAAAGTGCTTATTCAGCATTTAGGACAGAATTGGCTTGAACGTCCCGGTCTGGAACAGTATAAGGATTCCGTATGCAGTATGGAAAACTCATTTAAGCAGATTGTTCCGCAGTTTTCCAACATCAATACTTCGCTCCTGTCTATGACTCTGGAGACACTTTCAAAGGTTATTTTGAAAGCGGTCATATACAAAGAAAATACGACTTTGTCCTCTGCCGAATTAACAAGGCTGTATCAGTATTTGGAAAAGCGAAACGAGCAAGCGGCGAAAGAGTTTGTAGAGAAAAAGCGTGAATCTAAACTGAACTTGTGGAATGACATTTTTTCACAGTATTTTTCCGATCCAGAACAATTCAATCGGCAACTCACGCAGTTTATCAAAGCTCGTAATCACATAGCCCATAACAAGCTGCTGACATTCTTTGCTTTCAAAAAGATGCACGATGAACTGTCGGATTTTGAATTGACACTATCTAAAGCGTTGGAGCAGTTTGAGCAGAAGAACGCTTCGGAAGAACTGCTGGATACTTGGCTGCATGAACAGGAGCAGGAGGAATACGACGAGCAGTCTTTGCGTGACCGCATCTTCGGTGAGACGGGTGTTGAAATCCGTGATGAAGATGAAATCTACGAACTGTTTTGTCAGACTGTAACCGAGCTGTATGATACCCTTTGGGATCGGTATCATTATGACCCGTGCTTTGATGTTTCTGATATGGAAATACCTGTAAAAGATGGCACAACAAAAGTGTGCGTTATAAAGAGTAACGCATCTGATGAAGAATTAACCTTGTATGTTTCGATTGTGCTTGATGACGATATGGACTCATCGAGCTACTTGACCATTGAAGCCAAGCACGGCGAGGATGTAATCGCTAAGGCTGAATGTACTTACCACAACGGTGAAGGACATGAAGGCGAAGAAGGTCTATGTGTTGCTGACAGTGATTCGGAATATATCGATACTGAGGTTCACGATTTTCTTGAAGCTTTGATTGACTATATTGAGGAAGATCTGAACCCTTATGTGAAACAAGTGGCGGCTATGGAGTATGAGTGTGGTAGGCACGGCGGCACATCTCCTGTTGCGGATTTTGCTTGCCAGGAATGTGGAAAAGATGGTGTGTCTATTACCGAAGATTTATTACCAATCGGAAAATGCTGTTATTGCGGTTATGAGAATGAGCATTATGTATGCGAACTCTGCGGAACTGTGTATGACGATATGGGCGGCGATGAGCATCTATGTAATGGGTGTATGCCGAGAGATGATTAAAATTGGATTTGAAGGGTGGAAAACATCATGAATAAAAACTTACTGATTGTTGGAGCAGGTGCGTATGGTGTTGTTGTGTCGGATATCGCACATGAAATGGGATGCTTTGACAAAATAGATTTCATAGATGATGAAAATGAGTCTACGCCAACGGGCGAAAAAGTGATTGGAAAAATAAAAAACCTTGCAGAACTAAATTGTGAGTATAGCAACATTATCGTTGCCATCGATTCGCCTGATATTAGATTAAATCTATTAACAAAGATACAAGAAGAGACAAATTTTAGAATTGCAACTTTGGTTTCTCCGAAAGCGCATGTTGCTCCGTCTGCTCAAATTATGCCGGGATGTATCATTGAGCCTATGGCAGTGATTCAATCCATGTCACACTTGGCTATCGGTTGTTTTGTTTCCTCAGGTGCAGTTGTGAATTACGCAAGTATGTGTTGTGATGGCGTTCATGTAGAAGCAAACTCCACCATAACAGCATCAACATTGGTTCCTGCCGGAACAAGAGTAAAATGCGGTGAAGTTTTTGACAGAAAAACGATGGATATAAACGATTTCTTTTTCAATCCCGAAGAGTGGTCAAAAAGAATGAATGAAATTAAAAAGCCGATAGATATGCGTACTCCTGTACCAATTGATGGAAAAGTTTATAGCTTTGACGATGTGATGTGAAAATTAATTTGAATGCCTAAGAAAGATAATGGTGTAAATTATGAAAAAATTTAACATTCCTTTTTCTCCGCCCGACATCAGCGATGCTGAGATTGAACTTGTAGCCGATGCTCTGCGTTCCGGTTGGATTACCACAGGACCGAAAACAAAACTTCTTGAAAAGAAAATTGCCGAGTGGGTAGGTACACCCAAATGTGTGTGCTTGAACTCTCAAACCGCTTGTGCTGAAGTTTCGCTTCGTATTCTTGGAATTGGCGCAGGAGATGAGGTTATCACAACCGCTTATACATATACAGCATCTGCTTCGGTAATCTGCCATGTGGGAGCAAAGGTCGTTATGGTAGATTGTCAAAAGGACAGCCTTGAAATGGATTATGATGCTTTGGAAGCGGCAATTACCGAGAAAACAAAGGCGATCATTCCTGTTGACCTTGGCGGTATCCCTTGTGATTATAACCGTATTTTTGAAATTGTAGAACGCAAAAAATCATTATTCAAACCGACAAGCGAGATTCAAGGAAAACTTGGCAGAGTAGCTGTTGTTGCCGATGCAGCTCATGCTTTCGGTGCAGATTGGCACGGTCAAATGGTTGGCTCGATTGCAGACTTTACAAATTTCAGTTTTCATGCTGTAAAGAATTTTACCACCGCAGAGGGCGGTGCTATGACTTGGAAACACATCGACGGTATTGATGATGAAGCCATATATAAAAAAGCACAACTCCTTTCGCTTCACGGTCAGTCGAAAGATGCCCTTGCAAAGACACAGCTCGGTGCATGGGAATATGATATTGTCGGCACATGGTATAAGTGCAATATGACGGATGTAGTGGCAGCAATCGGACTTGCACAGTTTGAACGTTACCCCGGTATGCTCGAAAGAAGAAAAGAAATCATCGGTAAATACGATGCGGCGTTCAAACCTCTTGGTGTGGAAGTGCTGGAACATTACACCGATGATTATACCTCCAGCGGACATCTTTATATCACAAGGGTTCCGGGTGTAACCGATGAACAGCGCCGTGAAATCATCATCAAAATGGCAGAAGCAGGTGTGGCATGTAATGTTCACTATAAACCACTCCCGATGCATACCGCATATAAAGAATTGGGCTTTGATATCAAGGACTATTCCAATGCCTATGCTCATTATGTAAATGAGATTACATTGCCGCTTCATACTTGTTTGACGGATGAAGAAGTGGAGTATGTTACTGAAACCTACAAAACAATCCTCAGTGGGTACATAAGATGAAGCTGATAAAATGGGAAGAATTACCTCCCGAAATGCAAACAGATTCGGTGCGTAAATACTACGATATTCTCGCAAAGAGGAAATGCAGTCTGATCTTTAAGCGAGTGTTTGACGTTGTTTGTTCATTGATACTTCTTGTGATACTTTCGCCTGTGTTTCTCATTTTAGCGATTGCAATAAAGATTGATTCTCCAGGTCCGGTGTTTTATCGTCAGGAGCGTATCACGCAATACGGTCGCAGATTCCGTATCCATAAGTTCCGCACGATGGTGCAGAACGCAGATAAAGGTTCACAAGTGACCGTGAACAACGATAACCGTGTTACGAGAGTAGGACGATTTGTCCGTCGCTGTCGGTTGGACGAAATTGCTCAGCTATTTGACACGATTTCGGGCGATCTTACCTTGGTAGGTGTCCGTCCGGAAAGCCCACGTTTTGTTGCAGAATATAGCGAGGAAATGATGGCAACTCTGCTTCTTCCGGCAGGTGTGACAAGCCTTGCAAGTATTTACTACAAAGATGAAGCCGAGCTTCTTGACGGTGCAGAAGATACCGATAAGGTTTATATTGAAAAGATACTTCCCGGCAAAATGTACTATAATCTCAAAAGCATTGAACAGTTCAGCTTTTGGGGTGATATTCGCATCATGTTTATGACCGTGTTTGCGGTGTTGGGTAAGGAATATAAAGGTGATTATATTGAGCAAACACCGGCAAAAGAAGATGAGGTGAATGTATGAGCGATGCTTTGGTATCGATAATAATTCCGCTTTATAACGAAGAAAAGTATGTATCAAAATGCGTTGAATCTCTCATAAAACAAACTTATCCGAAAAGTCAAATGGAATGGATTTTTGTTGATGGAAATTCAACCGATAAAACAGTAAAAATTATAAACGAGTATATCGCTAAAGAGGATTACCCAATCGTTTTGTTGACCAACGAGAAAAGGAAAACCCCCTATGCCTTAAATATGGCGATAGAACAATCCAAAGGGAAATACATTATCCGTTTGGATGCACATTCGTATTTTTATCCGGACTACATAGAAAAATGTGTTTATTATCTTGATACAACAGATGCCGCTAATGTAGGCGGTATAGCAGAAACGGAAGCAACGGGATTTGTCGGACAAGCGATAGCTAAAATGCTTTCGACAAAATTCGGTGTTGGTGGTTCGGACTTCAGAACAGGCGATGGAAACCGTTTTGTTGATACAGTTCCGTTTGGTGCATTCAGACGTGAAATATTTGAGCAAGTGGGTTTATTTAACCCAAAGTTGCTTCGCAGTGAAGACAATGACATGAACTCAAGAATTCGTCAAAGCGGCGGAAAGGTTTGGCTTGCCGAAGATATTAAGTTTAAGTATTATTGTCGAGATACTTTCAAAGGTATTCTGAAAATGGGACTTCAAAACGGAAATGCACTGTTTTTCACGCTGAGAGAAAATCCTAAGGCAATGAGCATACGCCATTTTATTCCGTTTTTATTTTTGTTATCCCTCATCATCATGCCGATTGCATCGATCCTTTTGCCATGTCTATGGTGGTTATTTGCAGCTGAACAGGCATTGTATTTGGTGCTTGATCTTTATTACTCTTTTAGCAACAATCAACCGAAATATGGTTTGGTAACTGTTTGGCTGTATCCATTGTTTCATATTGTTTATGGCTTCGGATCGTTATTAAGTCTTTTTGGAATACCGCTTTACTAATACATTCAGATCTTAGGGAGGGCATTATGTCAGAAAAAAAATATAAAGTAGGATACACAACAGGTGTTTTCGATATGTTTCATATCGGTCATTTGAATATCCTGAAAAGAGCAAAGGAACAGTGTGAGTATTTAATTGTCGGTGTTTCCACCGATGAAACCGTTGAGAGTTATAAGCATAAAACACCGATTATCACGTTTGAAGAAAGATGTGCCATTGTTGAAGCCATCAAGTATGTTGATAAAGTAGTTCCGCAGACATCGATGAATAAAATGGATGCCTATAAAGAGTTAAAGTTCGATGTTTTGTTTCATGGAAGTGATTGGCAAGGCAGCAGTATGTACGACAAGATTATAAAAGAGTTTGCTGAAGTGGGAGTCGATGTTGTTTTTCTCCCACATACAGATGGCATAAGCTCTACTCTCATTCGTGAAAAAGCAAATAAAGCATGAAGAGAATAGATTATATATCAGAACTTGCTAAAAAATGTACCGGGTGCATGGCGTGTGTAGATGCATGCCCGGTTCAGTGCATTTCCTCCGTGATAAAGGAAGATGGATTCAGATATTCCGTACTTGATGAATCGAGATGTATTTCGTGTGGGAAATGTTACTCTGTATGTCCTCTTGAATTACAAGAAAAACATAGGGAAGAACAGCATTTGTATGCTGCTTATGCCTCCGATCCCGTTCTCCAAAATCATGGTTCATCCGGCGGCATTTTTGAACTTCTTGCAAGATATTTTCTGGAGCAGGGATATTATGTGTGCGGTGCAGCTTTTGAGGGCACTACGCTGAAACATCGTATCATTGATTCTGTTGATTCCATATCACCGCTTTTGAAATCAAAATATATCCAATCCGACATGGAAGGGATTTATACTCAAATTGTCGAACGATTGAAAAAGGGTGAAAAGGTGTTTTACTGTGGAACCCCCTGTCAGGTTTCGGCTGTTAAAAACAGCATACCTAAGTCTTTGGAAGAGAATCTTTTTACAGCAGATATTATTTGCCATGGTGTTCCATCTCAAAAAGTATTTGATGATTACATCAAAACGCTTGAAAAAGAATCCGGTGGTGAGGTGTCTGACTTTTCTTTCAGAGTGAAAGATAACAAGTACAAACACGCTCACGGTTATTCATATAAAGTTACAAAAAACGGAAAAGCCAAAATTGTAAATGGAATTTACACAAGCTCATCCTTTTATAACGCTTTTAAGAATTATTTGATTTTTCGAGAAGGCTGTTATGATTGTCAATATGCAACGCTTCAAAGGGTGTCGGATATTACACTTGCAGACTTTTGGGGGATTGAAAAATACGATTTTAAGGGGAACATAGATACCGGTGTTTCCATGGTTATCACAAACACGCAAACGGGTAGCGAGGTATTTTCTCTTATCAAGGATAAAACCGTAAGCAAAGAGTTTCCTGTTCAATACGGTGTTGATTCCAATCATTGTCTGACGCACTCAACACAGAAACCGAAGAACAGAGATAACATCATCAAAGAGCTTTCGGAGAACGGATATGAACAGACAGCAAAAAAATATTTCGGATGCAGTGTTGTTCATAAAATTTATTGGCTGATTCCTCCTAAAGTGCGAAATCTGATCAGAAAAATGCGAGGAAATTGACTTATGTATACATATATGCGAAGTAATACCCCTGACGATTGGGGAATTAAAACACTTCAAGAAAAAATACTGGAAATAGCTGTTTATGTGGATCAATTCTGTGAAGAAAACGGCATACAGTATTGTCTGATGGGTGGCTCTGCCCTTGGTGCAATCCGTCATGGTGGCTTTATTCCGTGGGACGATGATCTTGACTTTTTTATGACTCCCGATAACTATGAAAAGTTTGTGGAATTATTTGCGGAAAAGGGAGATCACGAAAGATTTTTCCTTGAACCTTTCGGACATTTCGATAATATGGTTACACTTGGGAAAGTTCGAGCAAAAAACACAACCTACATAGAAGAAAGTTTGGTTGATTATCAAATTTCGCATAATGTTTATTTGGATATATTTATATTGCATACTTGTCCCGATAACACATTACAGCGAAAGCATCAATATATTTGGGCTAAGTATGTTGTAGCAAAAGCGCAGTCGGTACGCGATTTATCTCGTTACGGATTTGCGCTGAAGACCGCTTTGCGAATACTAAAGAGCTTTCCGCGGTTGTTTCTTGTAAAACATGCTTTGAAGCAGGTTTATAAATACAGAGATAAAAAAACGGAATTGTATTGCAATTATCTCGGAAAAGCAAAGTACAAAAGGGGGACCTATAAGCGAGAATGGTTTGAAAAAACAAAACGAGTGCCTTTTGAAAATGTGACATTAAATGTTCCCATAGGGGTTGAAGATTTTCTTTCCGAAAGGTTTGGTGATTATATGCAAATGCCAAATCTTGAGCAGATAAAGCGTGAACAGCACGCAGGTATATGGGATACCGAAAAAGACTATAAGGAGTATTTGACAAAAGAGCCGACGTTACCGGCAAAATATGTACTGTAAGGGAAAATGATATGAGCAATGTTCAAGTTTTGGTTGCTTGTATGCATCAGAAGGACGATTCGCTATACAAAGAGATGAATTTACAAACCGATGCCATACTTGCCAATCAATGTGATGAGTATTCATATAAGTTATATACACAAGCCGACGGAAACCGTGTTGAATTGATTTCAACCGCCGACAGAGGCGTTGGCAAAAACCGTAATAAGGCCCTTATGAATGCAAGTGGCAAATATTTAATGTGTTCTGATCAGGATATGATCTATGTTGACGGATACGAAAAAATTGTTGAGGATGCATTTGCTCGGTGTCCTAAAGCAGATATAATAGTTTTCAAACTTGAATACATGAACCGCTTTACACCGGCTCGGAAGGAAGACGCTAAATTCAAAAAAGTCCACATATGGAATTGTATGAGATATGGTACAGCTCGCGTTGCCATGAGAAAAGGTGCAATAGATAAGGCTTGTTTGTCTTTTTCGACCTTGTATGGCGGAGGTGCAAGGTACAGTTCCGGCGAAGATTCATTGTTCATCCGTGACGCCTTTCGAAAAGGATTAAAAATGTATACTTCTCCAATTATCATTGCTAAAGTGAAACAAGAGGAATCATCTTGGTTTCGAGGATATACAGATAAATATTTTATTGATAAAGGTGTTTTAATTGCAAATGCTTTTCCCGTTATGAAAAACTTATTGGTATATTATTTTGCGTATGGCATGAGAAACATATCCAAGGAGTATAGTTTTTCGAAAGTATGTAAACTCATGAAACAAGGTTTCAAAGAGTTTAAGGAAATTTAGGAGAGATACCATGCAAAAGCTAATTGTTACCGCAGATGACTACGGAATGTGTGATGTTGTTGATAAAGCCATTGATGCCGGCATTGAAAATGGAATAATTACAACGACAAATGTGATGTTGAATATGGAAACACTTCATAACGCCAAAGATTTGAGAGAACGCTATCCTTACATTTCCGTCGGTGTGCATTGGAATGTAACCACCGGAAAGCCTATCAGCGATCCGAAAGAAATTCCGACTCTTGTAGATAAAAACGGTGTATTTTGGTCTATTGGGAATTTCAAAAAACGATATAGTAAAGGGCTTATTTCGCCTACCGACCTTGAAAAAGAACTGGAAGCTCAATATGAACTTTTTGAAAAGACTTGTGGAAAAGCAGATTATTGGAATACACACGAAAATTCTTCTTTACATACTAAGGCATTTAAGGTTTTTGAAAAGGTTGCCAAAAGACACGATATAAAAGCCACAAGAACATTTCAAAGAGTATATTTTGATAAATTCGGACTTAGCTTCAAGACAGAGGTGAGAGAGTTTTTGGTAAAAAATTTCTTTCAGCTTTGGTTTACGAAGATCAGAAAAACTTTTGTTATGCCAACAGCTCGTGTCGTCAGTTTTGATAAGATAAGCAAAACCGAGGGTGATATTTTGCTAAATGCTCTCAAAAAAGACGGCAGGGACTATATTGAAGTTGTTTTTCATCCGGCAACAGTTGCAGACAGTCCGTATTTCGGAAATATCTCGACCGAAAGAGTCAAAGAGTATGAGTTTGTTTCATCAAAAGAGATTAATGACAAATATAAGGAAAACGGATTTGAGTTTGTAAGTTTCGGAGAAATACAATGAGAAAAATCAAGGTTGCATTAGGAAAAATCATATATGTATTGTTTGCGAAATGGCTTCCTGTATCATATCAGATTTTCGGCGGGTATGCTAAATGGCTGAGAAAGATATGCGGTAAACTCATACTTGAAAAATGCGGAAAAAATGTGAACATAGAGCGAGGAGCTGTTTTTTCATCTCATGTATCACTCGGCAATAATTCAGGCATAGGAATTAACGCTTCTCTGACCGGAAGTGTGGTTATTGGAGACAATGTAATGATGGGACCTTATTGTACTATGTATAGCAGAAATCACGCTTTTGATCGTACTGATGTTCCTATGTGTAAGCAAGGATATTTACCGGAAGAAACGATAGTGATAGGGGATGATGTGTGGATCGGCGGGCATGTCATTATTTTGCCCGGAGTTCACATAGGAAATGGGGCAATAGTCGGGGCAGGTGCTGTTGTTACCAAAGATGTTCCCCAATATGCCATAGTAGGAGGAAATCCGGCGAAAGTCATTAAGTATAGGAGATCTAAAACATGATAGGGGATATTCAATGAAGAGAATTCTTTTCGTAATAAACAATTTGGAAACAGGCGGTGTTCAAAAAAGCTTGCTGAATCTTCTTAAAGAGATCAATAAATTTTATGATGTAACACTACTTAGCTTTTTTGGTAACGCTGCATTTGAAAGAGAATTGCCTAAAAATGTAAAATTAATAGTAATAAAATCTCCTTTTAAGCATCTGGGAATGTCAAAAAAAGATTTAAATAATATATTTTTATATCTTTCAAGGATTGTTTGGGTGGTTCTTACAAAAATATTTGGAAGATCCTTTGTTATAAGACTTATGGGAATATTTCAAAAAAAATTAAAGGGATATGATTATGCTATATCATATTTGCATGAAGGCCCGCAGAAAAATTTATACGGCGGATGCAATGAGTTTGTTTTAAAAAAAGTGCAAGCAGAGAAAAAGATTGCATGGCTTCATTGTGATTTTGAACATTGTGGTGCAAATAATGAACATAGTCGTAATATCTACCCAAAATTCGATAGAATTGTTGCTTGTTCAGATGGCTGCGGAAAGTCATTCCTTCGTTGTTTACCTGACTTAACAGATAAAGTGGTGGTCATTCGAAACTGTAATGATTATAAAGCTATTAAAAATGCGGCATCAAATGGTATAAATTACGACGACAGTTTTTTCAACGTTGTCACAGTTGCTCGTTTATCAGAGGAAAAGGGAATTGAGCGTGGAATTGTTGCGGTAGAATCTTGTATCAAAGCGGGATTACAGGTTCATTACCATATTGTTGGTTCCGGTGATCAAGAGAATAAGCTTAAACAAATGGTTGTTGATCATCAGCTTGAAAACGCAGTTTTCTTTTATGGTAACCGGAAAAACCCTTACCCATATATTATAAATGCAGACCTTTTTCTGCTACCTTCATATCATGAAGCTGCACCAATGGTCTTTGATGAAGCAGCTTGTTTAGGTGTTCCGATTTTGTCAACTAAAACAACATCAACAGATGATATGATATTGGCAAGCGGCAACGGATATGTATGTGATAACAATACGGAAGCTATATATGAAAATATGAAATGGATTCTTCAACACAAAGATGATTTAAAAATGATAAAACACAATATGATGAGTAAAAGCTATTCAAATCAGGACTCTATTGTTGAATTTACAAAGTTGGCAGAATAGGAGGTGAACGCATTGATACAAACACAGATTGAAAAAAAACAGATAACTATGGTTGTAATATCTGTTGGATTGATATTGGTTAGTCAGATGATTGGCAATACGATGATAATACTATGTTCTCTTGCCTTTTATCTTTTTACCATACTAAGCGCTCCGACAGGGTATCTTGTACCAATGATGCTCTTCTATCTTCCTTGGTCTACAATCATTAAATTATCTCCAGGCTCTATTTCTTTTGTGTCTGTTGCAACTCTCCTTGTGTTTATTCGTATGTTCTTTATGCAAAAAAGTGCTTTGATTCATAAAAAAATATTTTTATCGGTTTTTGGATTGTTTTTAGTTACTTTTTTGTCAAAGATTTTTCACGGATATGGCTTTGCTACGAGCTATATTATGTTTTTTGTCATGCTTGTTGCATTTTCTATGATAAATGATAGATATTCAGATGAGACCAGTTTTGAAGTTGCTGTCATTTTCTTTGCTTTAGGCATCATTTTGGCAACAGTAGCCT
>OJPD01000407.1_pt1 | contig 33640 bp, 34 predicted proteins | sample 1598371 | NCBI WGS metagenome assembly OJPD01 (sample SAMN03922478, study PRJEB24848) | human gut metagenome | isolation source: stool sample | host: Homo sapiens | place: Germany | collected 2010-11
AGATTGCCTCTTGTCTCGTGGGCTCGGAGATGTGTATAAGAGACAGGTCTATATATAGTTAATCCTTGATAGTTTGAATATTCTTTGATACCACCATATCCTTCTAAAGATGAACTGCGAAGTAATCTTAACAAAATGGTTTCTAAATTGTCATCAGCATGATGAGCAAGCAAAACAATATCAATCTTTTCCGCTTCAGCAATTTCTAAAAAAAACGCATACCGCTTTTTTCTTGCCCAATTTTGAAAATTATTGCCACTGTAGTGGGGAAGTTTTGTCGTGTAGCAATTTATATGATTTTGCTTAGCATATGAAAGAATATATGTTTCTTCTATTGCTGATTCACTTCTTCTTTGATGATTGACATGGGCAATAACAATTTGACTAGCATCTAGACTTTTTCTAAGTAAATCTAAAAGAACCATTGAATCGACACCTGTTGAACAAGCCAATAATACCTTTTGCAACTTTAAAGTTTGCTTTAGTTTTTCTATTACTAGATTGATATTTTCATCCATATGACCACCTATAAAGATTCTCCTACAATTTATTATTATACTATAAATAGAATATTTTGTAAATGAAATATATCTAAACTTTTCCTAAACTTTCCTAAAAATATGGATTGAACGCCAATGTTATGATTGAAATATTACGCATGATACATCTTTTAACCGCCTCTTTTATATGTTCTAACCGATACTATTTTCTATATAAAGATCCTATATCATTCCTATGATTTAAGAATCTCAGTTTATCTATTTATAAATAAAAAAGCCTAAATATTAGGCTTTTGTTTACATAGTATATTTTTTTAAAGATGTTTTAATTCCTCTTCACTAGGATTAGATGACAACCGCTTCCCATCTAATAGTTTTGCTTTCTTACATGACGGTAATAAATATTGATTGGTTTTTCCCATACCACTTCCACCAGAGGTTGCAAAAGGAATAATTGTTTGACCATTAAAATCATACATTTCTAAAAAAGTATTGATGATAGTAGGGGCTTGATACCACCAAATGGGAAATCCCAAATAGATAACATCATACTCATTTATATTTTTAACTTTTGAAATGATTTTAGGTCTAGATGACTTATCTTTCATTTCAATACTCGATCTAGAATTGGCATTTGTCCAATCTAAATCATCACTAGTATACATTTCTTGGGGTATGATTTCAAACAAATCTGCTTCCTTTATTCTTGCAAGTTTTTCTGCTACCGCTTTAGTAATACCGGATGCACTAAAATATGCTACTAATTGTTTCATTTTCGATTCCTCCTACAACATATTATATGTTTCATCATCTACTGGTTCACACCACTCATTTGTGGCATAATCGGCTGGTATTTCAATTGCTAGATGGGTAAACCATGCATCTTTACTTGCTCCATGCCAATGTTTAACCTCAGCAGGAATATAAACCACACTACCCGGTGTTAGTTTTATTGCTTGTTTACCTTCTTCTTGATACCAACCCTCACCATCTGTACAAAGAAGAATTTGTCCACTCTTATGATGAATATGCCAATTATTTCGACACTTTGGTTCAAAAGTTACATTATAAATACCAATATTTTTAGTATTGAGTGTTTTAAGATAGGACTTCCCCGTAAAATAATTAGCAAATGCTACATTGGGTTCTCCTCTTCCAAATAAACTATCGCCTAAAATTTCTTTTTCATCTTGATAAACTTTTTTAACCATAGGAAAAACTGCCCATGCATTAGGCCATCCGGCATAAAAAGCAAGTTGAGTAATCACTTCAACCATTTCAGTTTTGCTTACACCATGGTTTTTAGCATTTTCTAAATGATATTGAATTGAATGATCAACAATTCCTTTTGTCAATAATGCTGCAACCGTAATAAGACTTCTATCTCTTAAAGAAAGTTTATCTTCCCTAGACCAAACCTCACCAAATAAGACCTCATCATTGAGTTGAGCAAATTTAGGTGCTATATCCCCTAATTGCTTTGTACCTACATCTTGTTTTATCATTATTCCATACCTACCTTTTCATTTATTTTTACATTTAACTGAGCAATCCAATTTTTTATTTCAGACTGCGATGAAGATGACGAAAATCTTTTCCCCTCTTTAACAAAAGCAAAGGGTTCTAGTTCTTTGATTTCATTTACACTAGTTGAAATTGCGCTACCACCACTAGTACAAAACGGACTAATTGTTTTATCTGCCAAATCATATGTATCAAAAAAAGTATAAATAATTTTAGGTAATTTTCCCCACCATATCGGATAGCCGATAAACATGATCGAACAATCATTTATCTCAATATTATTTGCTATTTTTGGTCTTGCATTTTCATCATTTTGTTCAACATTGGCTCTGCAATCATCGTTAGTATAATTTAAATCATCTGCTGAATAAGGAATGGCTGGCAAAATCTGCATTAACCTTCCTTTTGTTATATCTGCTATTTGAATAGCAATATTTTCGGTTGTTTTAGTAGCAGAAAAATATACTACAGCAATCTTTTGATTGATTTGATTTGGATTTTCTGATTCATTTTGATTATCTTTAGAACAACTAAACAATAAACCAAAAAATAAACATATTAAAAAACACGTCCATAACTTTTTCATAAACTATTTTTCCATCCTTTCATTTTTTATTCACATAACAATTTGGCAAGCTTATTCAATGCTTCTACTACTTGCATATCCTCATCTGTTAAGTGATGAAAAACTTTTTTTTCTCTTTCATAAATAGGTTGTAATTTTATTTTTGCATACTGTTTTCCCTCTTCAGTAATCCCTATTGTCATTTCCCTTTTTTGTCCTTTGATTGGTTCTAATTGTACATATCCCTTTTTTTTTAGTCCCATTACAATGGTATTTACTGTGCTTTTGGGTAAATCCCAAGAAAGACAAATTTCTTTTTGTGTATGTGGCTTGCCATCGTTTAATGCATAAAGTATCCATAACAGGGTTGGTGATACATCACTTTCTTTTGCATAATCAGTATAAATGGCATCAATCCGATAAATTGCTTTACCTAAAAGATAAAAGAATTCTTTTGCATCCATTTTCGTTTTCTCCTTTAAAATCCTAATTCGTACTTTATTATAGTACGAAATTGAACTTTAGTCAACTATTTTACTTTCCATGATGCATATGATCAAAATTTCAGCTCCTTTTTCCTTTCTTCTTGATTGAAAATAGCCAATTAGGATAAAAGAAAAAGGCTTGAATACGAAAGCAAACCTTATTTGAGTTACTTCATATATCAAACCTAATTTATTTCTAATGGTGCTGACGGCCGGACTTGAACCAGCAACCTCCTCCTTACCATGGAGGTGCACTGCCGATTGTGCTACGTCAGCTTCCATTTTATTATATCATAGATTGTTTATTTCTTCATTAATTTTGATGATTTTTTTGTTAAAATATTGGATTGAAAGGTAGTTATTTTTTGACTTTTTTGATGATGAGTAATCATAGCATTGTGAATTAACATATTTAAAAGTTCTGTAAAGGAAATACCAAGAGGTTCAAATAAATAGAAAGCTAGTGAACCAGGAATATTATTTATTTCATTTATGTATAATTTATTTTCTAAATTATCAAATAAAAAGTCAATCCGTACAATCCCTTTTAAATGAAACAAAGTATATATTTTACTGGTCAATTCTTTAATTTTTGTTTCTAACTCTTTATCTATTAAAGCGGGAATAATCCGATTTGTAGCATTAGAAAGTTTGTTTAAATCAGTTTCATATTTGTCTATAAACGATAAAATATCTTTTGTATGCATGACTTCTTCAACACAAGATGTAATGACTTGATGATGATCACATATTGCCGCACAGTTAAATTCCTTAAAATCAGTTAATGCTTTTTCTACTAATACTTCATCCGTATATGCAAAGGCTTCTTTTAATGCATCGGCTAATTCTTGTTCATTTTTTGCAACATTTATACCAATACTTGAACCAAGATAAGAAGGTTTTACAATTACAGGAAATGAGAGATCACTTTCTAATGGATGATTTTCATACAACACTTGATATGCAATATTAGGAAGCATAAACTTATCTAAAAGCGCCTTAGTAGCAACCTTGTCTTGAACGATTGCAGAAGGAATAACATCACTAGCAGAATAAATGGCTCCCATTAAATCAAGCATTCCTACAACTGTTCCATCCTCAACTCCAAACCCATGAACAACTGGGATAAAAACATCTATTGGAAATTTCTTTTTAGGTCTTTTTACATAGTGATAATACACTTGGTTATTTTCATGATGTAAGAATACTTCCTTTAAATTTTTAATATTTTCTAATTTATACGTGTTGATATCATTCAGAGTTTCTCCTACAAACAAATGATTATTTTTATCTAAATAAAAGATGGTAGGATGATACTTGCTTTTATCCATCGCATAATAGGCTTGTAAACCCGAAATTAGCGATATTTCGCATTCTACACTTCTTCCCCCAATAATAATACCAACATGAATTCGATCGTCTTTCATTTTTATTCGCTACCTTTCTAAAAAACTATCGGGTAAATCATTCTCAATTAAAATATTAATGATTTCATCACTTCTATTATATTTCGATAAAATCGTTAAATATGCCTCTTTAAAGGAAGAAAATATCAAATAATTTATTTTCTTATCTTTTAAAATTTGTGCAATAACTTGACTAGATTTATTATTGATTAAATAAATTTCATCAAAAATATCTATCATTACTTTTGCAATCTCTTCATTGATAGATTGATCATATTCTCCTCCATCAACAATTCCAGGTGTAATAATAATTTTCCTTCCTTCTTGCATGCTAAGAACCTCACTAGCATTTTTAAACCCAATAATATTAGAACTATATGAATCATCATATATATGATACATACCCTCTTCCCTATAACTTAATCGATGTAGCGTTGGTGTGATTTTCGCCACCACTTTTTGAAATGTTTCATTATCTATATATATATGATATCTTTCTAAAGCCTTAAGCGTTGTGAAAGCCGCCAAAATATTTAAAACATGATGACGCCCAAGTAAATTTGTTTTTATATCCATAACGAAATGGTCAAAATGAAATATAGAAAAGGTCGTTTCTTTACCATTAAAGACTAAATTTTCAATATGGTAATCGCCCCTTTCAATCCCATATGTATAAATATGATTTGTTACTATCTTGCTTTTATCATAATCCCTAATATATTCATTATCATAATTTAAAATTAAACAGCCATTTTGATCAAGTGAAGATGCAATTTCAAACTTCGCTTTAGCAATATTTTTAACTGATTTAAAGGTTGACATATGTTGCATGCCAATTTCAGTAATAATAGCAATATTGGGTCTAAAAGCCCTACTCATTTGTTCAATTTCACCTACAAAAAAAGCTCCCATTTCCATTACAAAAATTTCAGTTTCAGGATTTAACTGATTATTAATTGTAAGAGAAAGTCCCATCATAGTATTATAAGATGCAGGCGTTTTTAAAGTTAAATATTTAGATGATAAAATTTGTGTAATAATATCTTTTGTAGAAGTTTTACCAAAACTACCCGTTATCGCAATTTTTGTTAATGTTTCCATCTTATCTATTTTTTTTATTGCTTTTTTCTTGTAATACTTTTTAATTACTTGTTCTACCGGATAATTTATCAAGTTGGCAAGTACTAAAACAATGGGTAAAAGCATAACTAAACAATAATTGACAAGAATGAAACGAAAACAAAGAATCATAGGAATGAAAATAATAAGGCTTGAAGTAAACAATAGTCTAATTATTCTTTTGGTAAATTTAAGTCGAATAACATAATGATTTCTATGAATAAATGAAACTAGCAATAGGGCACTAGCAATATAACCAAAAACATCATAAAAAAGACTAAGGACAACAAAAATGATTCCAACATAATAATAATATTGATATGTTTTTCTCAAATAATACTTACCAAGACTATAAGAAGTCTTTTTTAAATCATAATGATTTTGTTGAAAAAGAGTAACCAAATAGATAAAACATTTTATTATATACAAAACTAAAATTATATTCAAAAAAATGATAGCAACCATTTTATTTAACCTCTAAATATTCTCTTACAATTTTATTAAAAATTCTTTTCGTTTCAATAAATGGGAAATGGCCAACCCCATCTAAAGAAACAAGTCCTGAATTTTTAATTTTTCTTTTTAACTTTAAAGCATCACGATATGGCGTTTCTTGGTCATTTTTACCCCATATAATTAAAGTTTCATGTTTAATCTTTTTTAAATCTTTTTCAAGGTATTCACCAACGACTTTAGATAAAGTCTTTTTCATCGGAATGCTTGCATTTTGATAATCTATACTACCGCTTTTTTGGATTAAAGCATGATACTTCACGACGTTTTTAGTTAACTTATACCATTTCTTTTTTAATTTATATATCATTATTTTTAATTTAACCTTTACATAATTTTTTGGTTTCATACCTGCACTATCAACTAAAATTAACTTAGATACTTGATGTCTTGAAGCATATCGAATGGCAATTCTTCCTCCAAAGGAATGCCCTAAGATGATTGGGTTGGCTAATTTTTTGTCATTTACAAATTGTTCAACCAATCCCACATAATCTTCTAATACATAATAATCACTAGGTTCCACACTTTTACCAAACCCTGGTAAGTCTATTGCAAATACTTGATATTTTTCTTTTAAACTATCCATTAAATCATCAAAACAACTAGAATCAACTCCCCAGCCATGCAATAAAATAATTGGAGAGCCATTGCCTTCTTTTTTGAAATAGACATATTTATCTTGATATATATAATCCACTAAATTCCCCCTTTGTACTCTATCTTATTCATAAAATTGCAAAGTTATTTATATAATATACAAAAAGATTGTGAGGTATTTTATTATGTATATTGATAAACATTATCCGTTTGAAATGATTCCTTTGAAGTATCCACTTACAAGTTTTAGTGACTTTTTAGACTTTCAAACTTTAAGTATCCATTATAATCAAATTTATAAAGGATATATTGATGAATTAAATAAAAATTTACAAGATTTAAAAAATTTACAAACATTAAGTTTAGATGAGATTTTATTTAATGAAAATTTGATTCCTACTACCAAAAGAACGAAAACCATTCATGCGGCAAGCGGTGCATATAACCATCAAATTATTTTTGAATCAATGACTCCTAATCCAATTGTTCAAATTTCTCCTAAATTAAAAATGGCAATTGAAAAAAAATATCAATCTCTGAATAATTTTTATCAAGAGTTTAAAAAAGCTTGTTTAAATTTAAATGGTTGTGGCTTTGTCTTTTTGGTATGTGATAAAGACGGCAAAGTGGCAATTGAACAAGTATTAGGCAACAAAACAACTGTTAAAGCAAATCTATGTCCAATTTTTGGTATTGATATGTTTGAGCATGCCTACTATTTAAAATACAAAAATGATAAAAAAACATATGTTGAACAATGGTTAAAATATATTTGTTTTGAATATGCGAATAATGAATATGAAGAATGTTTAAAAGCCATTGAACTCAACAAAAAACAAGAACCAAAATTTTAAAATAAAAACTAGGTAATGATGTTTAACCATTTTTACCTAGTTTTTCAATCTATTTTAATAACAAATAAATAGATTTATCCTTTCTTTTTTAATTTTTTACAAATACTAAGGATATCTACATTTAACATTTACTACTAAATTATTCTTATTAGTAAGTTCTTTCATATATTCATAAGGAACTTGTGCTGATATAAACAATCCATTTAAAGCTCTTTGTCTTTTTGCTGATTTAACTTTTCTAGATAAATCTTTTGCATACATATCATTTAAGATATTTTTAAATGGTGCAATATCATTGTTATCATTAATAGTATCTATTCCATCATTAATTGCAATATACCTTACACCATTATCTTTAAAATAATGTTCCGTATAATAACCTGTCTCAATATAATTTCTTCCAAGTCTAGATAAGTCTTTAGTAATAACAAGATTTATCTTGCCATTTTCAATATCTTGTAACATTTTTTGAAAACCTGGTCTATTAAAGTTAAGTCCACTATAACCATCATCTACATAAACATCATAAATCTTAAATCCATGCATCTTAGCATATTCTTCTAAAATAATCTTTTGCGTTTGAATTGAACCTGAATCACCTACATTTCCATCATCAAGTGATAGTCTACAATATAAAGCTGTGTTGTATATTTTATTTTCTTTCAAATTTACCTCCTATTCCAACACAAACTTGCATCAAGATGATATCACAAGTTTATGTTTACATCCATCTATTTGTTTATAAATTTTGTAAGCTGGGTATCACAGTTGCAACACTATGGCGTGATGCAAAGTGTTGCACGCCTTATCCTGTTTACAAAAATTTATTAAAATAATTTATTTCAATTAACATATCAAAAACTCCTTTCAATAGTAACGGACATCTGAACAATAAAATGAGAGGGTGAAGGACTAATAAAATTTAATTTTTTTAATTTTAACGCAAAAAAGAGTGCAACTACCTAGGTAGATAGTTACACTCCTGCAAGTTTGTGTTAATTAATTTTATACACTTTTAATAATTTTCATTTTGTTTATAACATTATACTTCCGTTATCTGTTCAAATTTCAAAATACTATCAATCGTTTTCTTATCGTAACAATTATAATTAATTATTATTTCTGCATATTCTAAATAATTATCAAGACTTAATTGAAAAGTGTAGTTTTTATGTACATTTTTTAATTGGCGTATATCGATCAAACAATTTTTATTTAGTGAATAAATATTTAAAAATCGTAATTTTTCAAAAGATACATTATTTAAAAAATCTAAATTATCAATTTTATAATAGTTAAAATTATTGTAATTTAAACAATTATTTTTATAGATACTTAATATTTGATTTAATCTATCTTCTGAAAATAATTGAATCAAAAAAGTTCCCTTTTTAAGATAATTACATAATTTTATTACACCATTCTTAAGATCCTTTTCATCAGAATATATAATAGAAAAACTTTTTTTGTTTGAAAAAAGTATTTGAATAAATTTCTTTTTTAAATGCATAATGCTTCCTTTCTACCATTCACTCCATCCATCAGAAAGACCAACTCCAATTCCAATTCCAATTGGCGCAAACATCCAGTGATGCGCTTTGATCCACTTACTTCTTTTACCAATACCAAATTTATTAGTATGAAAATGTACACCATGATAAATATCTAAATCTAATCCAAAAGAACGTCCGCCATTTATTCCTCCTAAATGTGTGATTAACGAAATTCCTGGCGTTTTAGGAGTTTGATAACCTCCAGTATAATTACCAGAAGACCACCCATATCCATTATTAACCAATCCTGATATTCTAAAAGAAACAGCACCTAAAAGCATTGAACCAGCAGCATAAACTGAGCCAACTAAAAATCCATCCGAAAATCCTAAAACTAAAGATTTCCCGACATCTCCTATGTCACCACCCTCTATTGCAGTTTTACCAGCTCGCACTATACCAGCAGTGGCACCAGCTATGGTAGCTATTTTTAATCCACCTAGAGCTGCTTGTCCCGCAACTGCCAAAAACGGTGTAGCACTTCCTCCAGAGCATACAATCGCAGCAGTTGCTAAAGCTGCAATAGCGATTACTCCCAATCCAATAAGAATGCTTTGCCACCACTTAGGAGCATGTCCATTAGGATCGACATACATAATTGGGTTGTTCATGCAATAGCAGTATAAGTTCAATCCATTAATGCTTTCAGGATCTAAATATTCAATTGAATCTGGTGAAATCCAACGACCCCATTCAGGGTTATAATATCTAGAGTTGCAATAGAAGAGTCCAGTCTCGACAGGACTATTACGAGTATCCTCATAATAACCATATCTTAATTATAATGTGTTAGTAATGGAATTGGTATCCAATTTGCATATATAAAGCACTTGGAGGAATATTATAAAATAATATTCTCCCTATGCTCTTTCTAAAACGTTGGACTTTAATACTGATTAGTACCAACCATTTAATTCTTTAAATTCGATAAATTCAGCTTTATAATCATAAACATTTGAAGGAACAATTGTATTTAAATTGATAGTATCATTTATCTCAACTAATCCAATAAAATATATCCCTTCTTTATCACTTTTACGTATATATCCATACACTATATATTTTGATTCATCTTTATTATTGGTCAAATAATCCATAAACAATGAGTATTCCCCATCAACTAATGTAAATTTTTCAACCAATAAATTGTGTATTTCTTTTTCGTTTGGGATTTTTTGTTTCGATTTTGATATATCTTTTCTTACACATTTATCATAATTAATTTCTTTATTCCAGTCATTAATTAATTTTAAATATGTGATTTTGCCATCAGTAAAATTTTCGATATTTTTGGAATATAATGTTTGTTCTTTTATAATATAGTTAATATCTTCATAGAAAAAAACTTCTTTTTCGTTTGAATCTTGGCATATGATTAAAGCAGAAAATGATATATCTGCCCCTTTATAATATTTTTCATAGTATATAAACATTGTTCTTCCAAAAACATCTTCCTCTATTATTTCAATTTGAGGATCACATTTATGATCTGCTCCCCATGAATAACCATTTAACCATAGCACACTATTTGATGCTACCGAATATAAATCCGAACGATTACCTGAATATCCACTATATCCACATGAGGTTAAAATTGTTGTAAATATTAACAATATCATCAATATAATTTTTTTCATTTTATATTTCCTCCAAAATTATTAGAATATAATCGCAACTTATTAGCTTAATAAAAAATATATTTAAATATGTTATAAATGTTAATGATTGGAAAACACGCTCTAATATAATAATTATAAGCTTCTCTTTTTTGTTTTTCAGAGTATCCATTAGCTAATGCTGAGCCACCCAACATACTTGCAGATAATTCCCAAGGTGTTTCGTCTCCATTTTTCCATACTGATGGTATTCCAATTTGAATAAGATAATTACCTAATCCCATTGACATTAACTGAGTATTATGTCCCCTTTCATGTTTTAACACTTCAACTCCTTGACTTTTATCAAAGAATATTAATCCTAGAGACATAGAACCTCCCATTCCACTTATTTGTAATACTGAAACTCCTTTGTAAAAAGAAAAATACTTCGAATTCATAACTTTGTTTTCATCTGTATTAAACGGATTCCAATTTATACTACACATATCGGACCAGGCCCCTTTTCCTCCATTAAAAGCCAAATCTCCTAATGCCCAACCGGCTGCTGCCACATAACCAAGAGTTGACACAGCCGCTTGAGTTATAGTCCCGCCAACCGGTGTAAATAACATCACTGCTGCGAAAATCAACCAAGGAAAATGGCCTGTAGGATCGTACTTGTTAACGGGATCATTTCCGCAGTACGCATATAAATTTAATCCATTAATGCTTTCAGGATCTAAATACTCAATGCTATCCGGTGAAATCCAGCGTCCCCATTCAGGATTGTAATATCTAGAGTTGCAATAGAATAAACCTGTCTCGACGTCATAATCTTGATTATCCTTAATATTGTTTATCCTATAAAACGATAAACAATATAAATTTCTTTTATTTTCTTATTATTAATCGCATTGACATCAATTTCAATATGATCAATAAGTGAATGTACAATCTCATTTGTAAGTTCATTAAAGTTTAAATATTTATCAGCTACTTGTCTAAACTCTTTTATTCTATCAAATTGAGTTTTGTACTTGTTAGATTTTGTCGTTAAGTCTTCTAGCTTACTAATTAATTCTTTTTGTTCTTTTTGAAAATCAGTAAGTAATATTTGATAGTTATCATCTGTAATTCTTCCACACACATTATCTTCATATAACTTCTTCATTGATTTAGTTATAACATTTAATCTTGATTCAATTTTAGTTTTTTGAACATCTAATTGTTTGCTTTCACTATCTATATCAATACTAGAGATAATATCTTCAATAAAGGCATCCCCTTTATTTTTTATTGATTCCATTACTGCCTTTAATCTAGTTTTAACTATTTCTTCTAAATCTTTATACATAATAGAAACACTTTCATGAATATCTTTATCTCCTAAGTATCTTCCCATACAAGCATACTTATAAACTCTTATACCTGATTTATTTCTTTTGTTGTAACAAAATGTTAATGTTCTTCCACATTTCTTACATTTAACTATACTTTTAAATAAATTGGGACTTGTATAGTTGCTTTCATATTTGCGATTACTAATCATTAATTGTACTTTTTCAAAATCATCTCTAGATATAATAGCTTCATGAGTATCTTTCACAATTATTCTTTCTTCTTCTGGTACTCTTGTTCTTTTCTTTGTCTTATAGTTTTTCACTTCATATTTATGATTTACCATATCACCAACATAAACTCTATCTTTTAAGATTTTATTTACTGTGTTGGTATTCCAAAGTCTTACATCATAATTTCTTCTTGATGATTTAGTAGATTCTAGTAAGTTAATGAATCGTTGTTCACCTAAACTAGCTTTATACGCCCCAGGAGTAGGTATACCTCTTCTATTAAGTTCATTACAAATACTTTTACTTCCTAAATTCATAAGTGAAAGCTCAAAAATTAACTTAACATTATCTTTTACTTCTTCATCTACAATTAACTGAGTTTTATTATTTGGATTTACTTTATAACCATAAGGACATTGACAAGAGATATAATAACCTTTATACATTCTTTGTCTTTTTGCTGTTTTAACTTTTCTAGATAAGTCTAAAACAAACAAGTTTGTTATGCATACATATCATTTAAGATATTTTTAAATGGTGCGATATCATTATTATCATAAAGTGTGTCTATATTATCATTAACACTAATATATCTTACATTATGTTCTGGAAAGTATATTTCAGTATAATATCCAGTCATTATATAATCACGACCAAGTCTTGATAAATCTTTAGTAATTACAATATCAATTTTATCATTATCAATATCTTGTAGCATTCTTTGAAATCCAGGTCTATTAAAATTCAAACCTGAATAACCATCATCAACATAAATGTCAAATATTATAAAGTTATTATTTTTAGCAAATTGTTCAAGCATCATTTTTTGTGTATGAATACTAGATGAATCACCAACCATTCCGTCATCTTGCGATAAACGACAATAAATCGCAGTCTTATTTAGTTTAGTATCTATCATGTTCCTCCTATAACTAAATGGACCTTTTGACACCTATATTATACCATATGTCAATAAAATAAGTCCATCTTTTAACAAAATTTAGAATGTCCTATTGATTTCACTTAAGATCATTTTCTTAACTGAATCAGATAGATTTTTATTACCATTAAACTTTTCTTTGATTACATAATTAATATCATTAATAGTTATAACGATACCATTATTAATATTTAGTTTCATTAAAATAATCTTATTAAAAAGTAAGTCATATTCTCTTAAATAAAAATCAGTTGTTAGTTCTCTATCAGTTAAGCTATTATTAAGAACTACTAATTCATCATTAATTCTATCTATTAATAATCCTATAAATTCCACCTCCTTTCATTCCAATTTTAAGCTGGGTATCCAAGTCAAACAAGAGTGGCAAAACTCTCTGTGATGCAGAGTGTTGCACGCCTTATCCTGTTTACGAAAATGATATATTTTTACCTATTTTAATCGCTTTTTTACACTTCATGGACTTCTTATATAATTCAATAAAATCACACTCCTCTTTTATTAACAAACACACTTCTTCTTATATGTGCCTTCACTATTAATACTAAATTTCACCCATAAGTGAGGGGGTATGATTTTAATTTTTTTATTTTTTACAAACTAAAAAGACTTGCCTCAGTTACGAAACAAGCCTTATAATTATTATTTAATTATTTTGAAAGAAATCTTTCTCTTCTTTTTTTTAGTTCTTCTTTATGTTTTTTTAATATATCAAACTGTCTAATTCTTTCATGAGTTTCTAAATCAGGATGTAACTTAAATTCTTCCCAATCCCAATCTCTAAATCCATATGGATTAGAAATATCATATAATAAATCTAAAGTTAATTCTTTACCAGTTTTAGTTCTAGGTAATCCAATGTAAGTAATCTTATTACCTGATTGTTTATTGTTTATAAAATATGGTTCTACTTTAATTAATCCTTCAACAGTTAATTCTTTAATTATCTTTTGTATGGTTCTATCACTAACTGCTAATTTATTTGCTAAGAAATTAACTTTAATTGGTGTTCCACTATTGTCAATAATATAGTTCAATATTATTTCTTTACGTTCACTAGGGGTAGGTTTACGATAATAATAAACAGTTGTACCTAAAGTTTTATCATATACTTCAATTACTATAATTCCATATTTACGATAATTTTCATTTTCAGTTGTGTAGTACATAATTTACCTCATAAAATTATTTTTTTATAATTCCATTTACATCAAATATCATTTCAACATTGTTATCATTTATATATTTAGTAATATTAAAATTTTGTCCTTTAACTACTTTGAAATTTTTTCTAAATAATCTTTTTTTCTTATATTGAATAAACACCTTATCATCTCTAATAATTTCTAATAACATGTATAAAATATCTTGTTCTTCTACTAAACCAAAATACTTGCTATTTATATAAGTTTTATAATTAGATTCAAATTTAAGCTTAAAATTTTCATGAAATTCAAAGATAGTAGATAATGTATTTTCATCAAAGGATATCTTATCTTTTAATTCATCATACTCTAAATATTCTTTCTTTGTTTTTTCAAAATCAAATAACCACAATATATCTAATTTGATTTTTTTTATAACTTTTATCGGAACTTCTTTACCAAATTGATCATTAAAAATTCTAGAAATTATAAAAGAAGAATTCTTTTGAAAAACATCTTTATTTTCCATAATAGATTCAATTAATTTAGCTTCTTGCATATATTCATCAAGTGGTGATCCTAATTTAATCAATCCAATTGGATCGTGTTTTATTAACACATTATTAATTACTTTAATTCTTTCCTCTTTTGTTAAATGCCTATTATATAAGTTTGTTTGTTTAATATATACTGGCCCAAAATCTATAACAAAAGCTTCTTCATTTGTTTCTAATATTGGGTGATGGTTTCTATTAATTGAAATCTCCAATCCTTCAATTTCGATTTCAAAATCATCTTCTACTTTACCAATACCAACATACATACAAATTAAATATTCCATTCTATCTTCTTTTTGATTATATATTGAACATAATTCAAGAGGTTTTGTAGGATCAATACCAATCGATAATAAATACTCGCAAATTTTAGGATACATTTGTGGAAACACTTTATAAAAATTAATACAATCAGTACATCTGCATTCTTTATATTCTTTATAATATTGTCTTGTTTTTTCAACATTTATATTCATATAGTATGCTCCTTATTTAGTTCTAGTTTAAATTATTATCGAAATAATATAATTTAATATCTATCGAATTAAGTAATTTATTTATAAATATTTTACCATAAATATTATTTAAAATCACTTGAATACACTTTGCTTTTAAAATAGCTTTATTAAATTGAAAGTTAAAACAACCTATTATTGTTTGCAAAGGCCTTTATGTTGTACTGATGTAAATATTAAAAAAGAGCAACTCCCTTTTTACAGAAAATTGCTCCAAAATTTAAGTCATGTCAAAACAGTCCATTTATTAATTATTTATTTTTATCAATAATTTATTTTATTTTAACTCCAAAAAATTCATTATTTTTTTCTATTAATACTTTAATTACTTCTATTAGAGTTTTAATGATTTTTTCACTATTCCAGTGATAAAATGGATTTTTAAAAAACCATATCTTTGAGTTCTTATCCCATATTTCTTTTTCAACTTCAAAAACATTTATTGGTTTTCCACATAATTGTTTTCTATCATTGCTAAACTTTTCTGTGAAATAGAAATCAACTTCACTTCTTTGTGGTAAACAATGAACTGTAAAACATCCAGAATCGTTATATAGACTATGTGTATAAACCCACCAGTTACCACCAAAACAATTCTTAAAATCTTGGTATTGGTAATTTAAATTATATTTTTCTGCTAATTGAGAAAATTCATTTTTAAAATCCATTTTCAGCCCCTAGAATCATATAATATTTTCGGTTAGTCTTGAATATTTTCCCACTCTTTTTTTCCTTTTTCGGTTAATGAATATGGATATTCATCACATTCATTTTTCCAGCTATGGTTAATAGAAATATATCCTTCATCTAACATTTCTTCTAATAATCTTCTAATTTCTAAAGGAGATATATTAATATTATTAAATTTGAAATAATCTACTATTTGAGTAAAAGCTTCATCATCTTGAATTAAACAATCTAAAATAAATTCTTTGTTTGTCATATATTATCCTCCTAAATTATCATTTAAAGAAATAATGAAAGTGTTTAATTATATCATTAACCGTTATAGTGTGAGTTCCAAGTCTACCTCTTGTCCATATATTTTGATAGTTACTATAATTAGAAATACCACCTCTATAATTTCTTCCTGTAGCATTACTAATATCAGATCCTGTTAGTTTCCATCTATTAGGATGATTTTCAAAACTCTTAATCATATTTGATGGTGTACTAAGCTTATTAATTATTCCTTTATAAACCATTCCACCTGCAATACTACCAGCAATATTACCAATTCCCCATCCCAAAGAATAACTTCCACCTAAAGCCTCACTGATATATCCACCTGCAAAACTCAAGACACCAGCACCTATCATACTAGCACCTAGTCCTCCCAAACCAGGGACAAAAGACAAACCAATTCCACCAACAACATTCAATCCTGATTGTATCTTCATTGCTAGTTCACTATCTAAGCCCATCGCATCCATTGTATTAGCGGCTAAACCAGACACTCCTGAAACAATTAATCCTGCACCAAACACTTGGCCTCCAGGAACAAAACACAAGGCAATACCTAGACCAGTAGATACACCACTTATTAACCATTGCCACCATTCAGGTGAATGTCCACTAGGATCGCAATAATTAATTGGATCATTCATGCAGTAGACATATAAGTTCAATCCATTAATAGAACTTGGATCTAAATATTCAATTGAATCTGGACTAATCCAACGACCCCATTCAGGATTATAATATCTAGAGTTGCAATAGAATAAACCTGTCTCGACAGGGCTATTACGAGTATCCCCATAAAAGATTAACCTATAAACTTATAGATAATCTTAATTTCTCTAAATTTTGTTCCATTAATAACTTTCACATGACTTACTGTTATATGTGATATTAAATTATTAATGATTTCAGAAGTCAACTCATCAAAGTCAATATACTTTCTTGCTATTTGCTTAAAAGTTTCAATATTAGCTTCCGTCTTATTCTCCTGAGTAAGTTTACTTTCAATTTCTATTAGTCGTGAGTTTAACTCCTTTTGTTCATCTTGATACTTATCTAACATTTTTTGATAGTTACTTCCACTTAATTTTTCTTCTACTAAATCTTCATATAATCTAATGATTATTGAGTCGATTGTATTAAGTCTAGTAACTATTTTATTTTTCTCACTAACTAATTCTTTAATGTGTTCATCAGTATCAACTTTATCAATGATGTTATTTATAAATTCATCACTATTTAATTTTAGTGACTTCATTAGTTCTTTAAGTTTAGATTTAACTATATCATAGATTTCTTGATATCCTATTGTATTAGGTTCATCATCTAATCCATACTTTACAAAGTTACCAACACATCTATATCTCCATACCATCTTACCACTTCTTCTTTTATTGTAATATAGATTTAAAGGTCTTCCACAATTCTTACATCTAAGAATTCCTTTAAAAAGATTTGGATGGTTATGTCTAGATGGACGTTGCCTATGTCTAATTAATTCTTGAACATGTTCAAAGTCACTTCTAGATATAATTGGTTCGTGTGTATTTCTTACTATGATATGTTCTTCTTTAGGAACTTTTGTGCATTTCTTGGTTTTATAGTTTTTTACCTCATATTTATGATTTTCCATATCACCAACATAGACCATATCTCTTATGATTGCCCCTACAGTTACAGTGTTCCAAGATTCAATGTCATAGTTTTTAAACATTTGTCTTCTTGTTTCAGTTAACTTAGTAAATCTTAAATCACCTTTACTAGCTTTATAAATACTTGGAGGCATAATACCTCTTTTATTTAATTCTCTAGTAATCTTAACTACACCGATATTACTTAACGCTAAATCAAAGATTAGTCTAACTACTTCAGCCGCTTCTTCATCTATTACTAAATGATTTTTATCATTAGGATCTTTTTTATATCCATATGGAGGTTGAGCTGCCATAAACATACCTTTTTGCATTAATAATCTTTTAGCAGTCTTTACTTTCCTTGATGTGTCTTTGGCATACATATCATTTAAGATATTTTTAAATGGTGCGATATCATTATTATCATAAAGTGTGTCTATATTATCATTAACACTAATATATCTTACATTATGTTCTGGAAAGTATATTTCAGTATAATATCCAGTCATAATATAATCACGACCTAATCTAGATAAATCTTTAGTTACAACAATATCAATCTTACCATTTTCAATATCTTGTATCAGTCTTTCAAATCCTGGTCTATTATAATTTAAGCCAGTATAACCATCATCAACATAGATATCATATAATACAAAGTTATTATCTTTTACAAATTGTTCAAGCATCATTTTCTGTGTTTGAATACTAGATGAATCACCAACCATTCCGTCATCTTGCGATAAACGACAATATATCGCAGTCTTATTTAGTTTAGTTTCTTTCATTTTCCTCCTATAACTAAATGGACTATTTTGACATCTATATTATACCATAGGTACTATTATTTAGTCCATCATTTGCATTAAGTTTGACCTTGCAAATTAGGTCAATTTGTTTATATCTATTCTTATTAACTTTTGTATTATTTCTGACATTGTTCTATTTTTATTAAATGATTCTTTAATGACATAAGTATCCTTACCTACATTCATTACAATTCCTTCTTCTATATTAAGACTAATTAAAATGATCTTGTCACATAATCTAAAATACTCATTTATATAAAAATTATTTGTTAATTCTCTATCAGTTAATTCTTCATTAACTATTACTAATTCATTATTAATTTCTTCAATTTTTAATCCTATAATCATCTCTCCTTTCATTAATGTAAGCTGGGTATCCCAGTTACTAAACATAGGTGAAATTCACTATGTGTTGCAGAGTGAAGCACGCCTTATCCTGTTTACGAAAATGGTGTATTTTTATGAATTTGGTTACTTTTAAATCTAACAGGTAGTTCATCAAATAAACCATTATCTAAATCCTTTTTACTTATTCTTTCTTTTAAACACATTGAATATAGTAACTTATAAATTGAACCTAATACTTTATCGTAATGTTCTGTAACTAAATCAACCTTTTTATTTAGTTTATTTACTGTACCTATTACAGTCATAATTGTCTCATCAAATGATTTTTTTAATTCTTCAAATAATTCATAAACTGAATTATCAAGATCAATATTGCTTAATAAATCTTTAATTTCATTAATTTTATTAGGCAGTTCATCTAATTTTACTAATGATTCTTTTTCTTTTATAGACACATTTCTTTCTTGATTCTTTTTAGTTTCTAATACAAGCATTATTAATCCTCTTAAATAATCACTTTTATTAGTTAAACCTAAAGATTCAAAATCTTCATTTAATGCATCTACATCTTCTTTTTTGTTAATGTAAAGTTGTGTACTATGAAAATCTACTTTTCTTTTTTCTTCTATAATAATCACTCCTCTCATTGTAGATTTAATTAATACAAGCACACTTATATCTATATATAAATGTGTCTGTAATAAGAGCTTATATATAAGCTCTATAAAAAATAAGAATTGTAACCAAAAGTAACTAATTTAAATGAATCTAATCAACTCCTTTCTAAGTAATTCTTAATTACTTCTTCTAATAGTAACGGACATTTGGAAGCCAAAGTGTCGGGGTGAAACTTGAAACTTTTTTAATTTATTTGTGTTTCCTCAATAGTAATGGGAATTTTTAACTATCTTTGATGGCCCTTTGAGTAAAATTATTTAAAATAAATTTATCTACCTCTATAATTACAGGAGATTTAAATGGTGTTTTGAGAGGGCCATCTACAAAAGTTTTTAAAATTTCTCTAAATATGCCTTCAATAGTAACGGACATTAAGACACCCAAACGAGAGGGTGAAACAGTAAAATTAATTAAAGACCCTCTAATAGTACTGGAAAGTTACATATGCGTTTGTGTACCTACTTGATAAAATTTCTTTAATTTTTTATATCCCCTCAATAGTACTAGAGTTTTCAACATCAATTTGATAGGGTGTTTCGCTAAAATTTTTAAATTCCCCTTCAATAGTTACTGGAAACTTAGGTTGTTCTTTGTATACCCAAATGTTAAAAATTTTTAAAATATTAATATCCCTTCACTATTACAGGAGATTTCAACTTCGTTTTGAGAGGGTGCAATTGAAATAATTCTAAAATATATATCTAGTAGTACTGGAAAGTTAATAGTGCTTTTATGGACCTATTTTTGGAAATTAATAAAAAAGATCCTCTCAATAGTTACGGACATTTGAAGTGGTAAATTACCACCCAAAAATCAAAAATTTCCAAACAAAATAAAAAAGTCCTTTTTGAAAGGACTAGCTTCAGAAAAGTCTTTGTATTTTAAAAAAGATGAAAAAATATAATCTTCACCCTAGTTAAATTCTAATATAAATTACCTTTTAAACTTATTACAAGTAAAAATAATTATTAAATATAAAATCATTGATAAAGCAACTAATAGTATATATGGATATGATTCCACACAAATTATTAAAATTACTCCTATTATATAAGAAATTAACGCTATCCCAGACAAAATATAATCTATAACTCTTTTATCAAAGAAATTATATTTTTTTATAATTAACAAATATGGAACAATTGTCATTATCATAGATAAGACCGAAATTATAACAAGACTATAGATTATATTTGAAAATAAAGCAGGTGCTAATAAAAGTAGCGGTAAACATATTAATAGTAAATAAAAAGAAAAATAATTCTTCAACACCAAAATATATTTTTCATTATAAAACTTTTCTTCAATAAACTTTATATATTTGCTTGTAGACAATATAAAGTTTATTAAAGAAGAAATAATCATTCCTACGCCTACCACCCAACCTAGTAATGTAATTTCTACTGACCCACCCAAAGATCCTATAATAACTAACAATGGAGAAAATATAAATAACAATGCTGACAATAACACTGATTGTCTATATTTGATAACTAACGAGTTATCATATTCCATTATTTTTTCTTCTTTTAAGTCTTGTGTATCAAACAGTTCATTTATAGAAATATCTAATATTTTTGCAAGATTTGGTATTAGTAGTATATCCGGATAACTTAGTCCTCTTTCCCACTTACTAACCGTTTTATTAGATATATTTAATAAATCTGCAAGCTGCTCTTGTGTAAGTTGTTTCTTTTTTCTATTATAATAAATTATATCTTTCATCAATTTTGAATCCATATCTTTTCTCCTATTAAATTACCTAATAATTATACTTCTATTTATAAAATTAATTAAGCCCTCATTAGGGAAAAAAGGTCTATAAAACGGAGAATTTAGTTATTAATAAAAAGTTTGTAACTTTTATCATTGCAAACCTTTAATATTCTTCACTTATAATTTTATTTGTTTTCCTAAAATAGCAAATTAATAAATACAAAATAATTACTATAGATAAAATACCAACACAAACATAAGAACTGATGATCATTAAATCTTCTTTTTGAAGAAAATATGCTATTGGTATTATTGTATATAGAATTATCCAAAAGATAAACATTAATCTTAATCCTATTTTCCCTTTAATTATTTTACTATTTACAATTAAAATAAATAAACTTAATGTTACATAAAATAATGATTTGATTAATAAATTAAATGCCTGAATATTTCGAATAATAATAACGTATAAATCCATTGATCCACTATTAATTTCAATAGCAAAATTTAATCCAACTTGAATTCTACTAAAAAATATTTCATATGCTATAAACACAATAAATGCTACTACTATTTTTGAATTGCTTTTTATTTTTAATTCATTATTTTTAAATAAATCCGTCACCAAGAAGATTACAGTTAATACGCTAAAGAATCTTAAAAATTCTGTAACACTCTTCATCATATATGATAAGTTTGCAATTTGAATTGCTGGATTACCTGAAATTCCATTTTCAATAAGCGTATAATATTTTAAATTTAAAATGACATAGATTAACAAACAAACACAAGATATAATTGTAAGAATAATCGTAGGGGTTGTTATCTTTTTCTTATTCTCTTCCTTATAAAACAATTTTTCTAAATAAGAGATAAATAAATAGTAAATTGAATTCGAAAAAACTGATGTTATAAATGCAAATAAAATTCCCAAAATAAAAGATATTGGATTGAAATTAAACATATAAAAAATGGAAACCAAAAAGGCTATTAGATAAATCAATCCAAAAAACTTAGTTATCTTCCATATGTTTTTAAAAACATTTTTATAATAAGTTTTGTTCTCTTCTTCTATAAAATTGTAGTTAAAGTACACTTTTTTCAATCTCAAAAAACCATATCCAAAAAACAATGAAGACATCATTATCATATTGATGCACATATTCGATGACAATGCAGAATTATCACCTGAAGTCATTGTTGCAGGGATAACTACAGCATAGCCAATAAACGAAATATACATTAATACTTTAAAAGCTTTATTAATATAGTTTTGTTTTCTTTGAAAAAACAATTCATCTTTAACATCAGATTTTATAAATAATGACCCTATCATTATTGACAATGAACTTACTGCAATTAATATTTCAGTTGAATATAGACAAAATTGAAGATTTCTTGCAGAATTAACAAATAGTTTTACCGCTAAAAAAAGAAATGATAATATTCCACTCAGAATTATTATTAGTTTTTTTAACCTCGTCATTTCAGAATTAATTCTTTCATCATTAAACATAATTATTTCTCCTCCCAAAATAATTGATCTAAAGTTCTATCCAATGCTTTACATATTTTAATACACAATTGAAGAGATGGATTATATTCTCCTCTTTCAATCATATTAATAGTTTGCCTTGATACGCCAATAAGTTTTGCAAGAGCTTCTTGTGAAAGTTTTGCTTCCACTCTTGCTAATTTCATTTTCATATTTTCCATAATTATCACCCGACATTTTGTCAAATATATTTTACATTATTATATTTATTTTGTCAATTATTTAGACCAAAAAAAGCGAATCCACAAAAAATGTGAATCCGCTCGAATCAAACTTAGTCCCTTTATCAACAAGTCCATTTAGTGAAAATTCATACTATTTTTTAAAAAGGACTTCAATTCTTTCTTCTATGCAGAACCTCTCAAATAGATAATGTTTTAAGGTTGCATCACTAAAATGCCATATCTTCTGTTTTCCAAAGATATTGGATAGTTTTCTTCCGTAATTTTTTTCTAATGCATCATTATAATCATTGTATGATTCTTCTAAATCAAATTCTCTAGAATCTATTCTTTCTTTTGTAGGGAAAACCGACAATTGAATTATACTGTTATTCTTAAAATAAACAACAATATTGCTAGGATAATTCATTTCAAATACTATCCCTATCATGGAATATTCAAATACCTTATCATATTTTTTTAAATTAGCATTTGGAAAAACACATTCAAATTCCTCTTTTGTCATTTTAGATGATAACTTTATATTATCAATATCTATTACTATGTTCATGTTATCCTCCTAAATAATTGCTAAATATCCCATTTGAATAAGTCTATGTACAGATCTCCAAGTAAAATATTGGAATCCTCCTCCACCATCAACAATACCAGTCGCCACTTTAAATGGTTTTAACACTTTATAATGATTCAATACTAAATTATTAGAAGCAGGCAAGTTTAGTTGACCCGGTGCAGTTCCTGGATTAGTTAAAAATCGTCCATATTTTGACCCATATCTATCTAACTCCATTCCAGGTTGAAGTGTCATTTTTCCTTCCGTTCCAGGTGTGGCACCTCTCATAAAATATTCTGTTTTTATAAAGTTGCCACAAATAGCTGTACCAATTCCAGCCACAGTGCTTGTAATTCCTGAATACCAGTTATATGCTGTAGTATTTCCATTAAACAACCCGTCTGACATATAATTGTATCCAGTAAAGGATCCAACAGTATCAGCAATACCGTTATTTAAAGTTAACACTCCAGCGCCCACTGTTATTCCTGCAACAATTAACATTCCAATTGGGGCACCACCAATTAAAACAATAGCTCCAGCTCCAATTGCAAGAGCACCAGTAATAATGTTTCCTACACCTCTAAAAAGCTCCCATAAATCAAAAGTTCCATAAGGATCATAACCCATCACTGGGTTATTTCCGCAGTACGCATATAAATTTAGTCCATTGATGCTTTCTGGATTTAAATATTCAACAGAATCAGGGCTAATGAACCTACAAAGTTCTGGAGAATAATACCTTGAGGATAACCAAAATAATCCCGTTTCAACATCATAATAATATCCACGATATCTAAATGGATTGTTATGTAAAACAAAGGTATCAATTTCTGTATTTTTTTCTGGACTTAATTCTTTTTCTACACATTTACCCCATCCATCATATTCATATTCACCTATTATTCGATTTTTATACATTATCTTACTTACATTGCCTAAGATATCTTTTACTATATTATACTTTTTACCTTGATATTCAATTCCTACTAATCCTTCTATATCATAGTAATACATTATTTCATTTGTTATCTGATTCTCTAGATTTCTCCACTCTTCTTTTATTATTCGATTTCCATCTAGATAATATATTTTAAAATACTCATATATTTTTTCTTCATTATTACCATATCTTATACTATGGCTTACTTTTTTCTTATAACGAATTCCTTGATAATTGTAATAATATTCATTTTCATATTGATGATAGCATTGTCCTTCATCAATGCAATACTTATATTTTTTCAATTGATTTCTTTCATCATATTCTAAGGTTCCTTTACCATCGTTTATGATGTTACCATAATTATCATACTCTATTTGATATATTTTATCATTTTCCTTAATGTTTGTCAAGATATCCTTATTATAAATAAACCGCTTAATCTCTACATTATCCTTAATTATTTTTTCTATCATTCCACTTTCTTTACCATATTGATACTCAATTACACTTATTTCATTATCATTTTTTGTATGTGTTTCTTTAATCAATTGATTTTGATAATCATATTCATATTCTACTTCTTTTTTATCTAATTCTACTTTTTCTAATTCTATTTTATCTAATTCATCATTATTTAAATCACTCTCTAGATATCTTTGCCCTTCTTCTTTTATTTTTTTTATATTTCCTGTTTCTTCATCATATTCACTTTCATATATAATTTCCGCTTTGTCTTCTTGTTTTTCTTTTTCTACTTCTATTGGTACATATACTCCATATTTTATTTTATTAATTATACCTGTTCCTTCTTTGTATTCTCTTTCCTGTCTTATTTCTGCAATAATATTATTTTCCGTTTCTTGTTTTTCTTCTACACTAGTCTCATTTATTATTTCTTTTTTCTGCTTTCTTTTTAATCTTCCTAATTCATCATAACAATATTCAAAATCATATATATCATTTTCATCACCATCTATTTCATACTTCGTTTTTTTAATTCTAGGATTGAGATATTTTGGATCTTCTTCTCCATTATCCTTTACAGTTATATATCTTATATTATTTATACCAATTTTATATTCTCTTTTTTCATTTTCTACTACCTTTATATCAAGTGGATATATTCCTTTACAATGGCATTCCACTGTATTATTTTCATCATCATATGTATATTCATACAATTTTTCTTCATATGGATCTTTTATTCGTGTTACTCTAGATAAATTATCGCTATAACCAACATCTTCATAAACATATTTGATTTCTTTTTCGTCATTAACAGTTTTAAATAGTTTCCCATAAAAATCATAATAATTCGTAGTTATTTGTGGATGATTTTTTTCTAGATATTGTTTATATATTATACTATTCAATTTATTTTTTTCTTCTATTATTTCTGTTTCTAATATTAGATTCTTATTTTTATATATTTTTACTGCTTCACCAAAACAATTACATATCATTCCATATGTTCTTCCACTTTGATCAGAAAAACTTTTGATTCTACCTTTATTGTCATATTTTATATTATTTTTACTATCCACATTTCCTTCTGGATAATTTCGGTATCTTATCTGTGTTATTTTTTTATCTAAATCATATGTAAACTCTGTAGTGCAATTTCCTTTGGTAGTATAGCTCAAGAACATTTGTGGTTCTTCATACTGATAATATGTTGTTATTCCATTTTCTGTATATGATATAACATTTTCTCTTTGACTTTCATCTTCTTCTTGATAGCCATAGTTTATTTTTATGATTTCCTTTTCTGGGTTTTCATTATTATACATTTTAATTTGCATTAAATTACCATAATGATCATATTCATTTTCAGTTACTATTCCATATTCATCTATTTGTTTGTATAAATTACCATCTTCATAGTACCATGCTTCTACTGTTGAAGATTTTATAAAACTATTACTATTATCGCTAATGATTCCAACTTCGCTTATAACCTTATAATATTGTCTATTTTCTATTTCATCATTTTTATAGATAATTTGTGTTTTACTTACCGTATTTATCTTATTTGTTATTGGCATTACTGTACTTGTATAATAATTTGGAATCCCTTGTTCATCTACTTCTAATTTGCATTCACTATAATCAATTTCCAATCTAACTTCACTTACTGATTTTACTTTCGTACCATTACAATATACTAAATCAAATTCTTCTTGTCCTTGCCTATTTTTATGATATATATTTTTATATGTTTCAAAAAGATCTTTTTCGCTCATGAAAACTTCTGCTGTAATATCTTCATAATACTTTGTTCCTTTTTCTACATATATAATACTTTTTACTAGTTCAAGGGATTTTTCATTTATATTTATTGTTGTTTCATTGCTTGCCTCTATTCTTAAATCTGCTACTTCAATTGTTGTGTCTATATCAATTCCTAAAATTTGGATTTTCATTGCCCATATATTTTCTGGCAAATTACCTAAATTTATTGGTATTCTTACATATTGCCATGTATCTTTTAATACTTTTTCTAATCTTTTTTTGTTTGTAATTTCTGGAAAATCTACCTTTTCTATTACGACTTCTGCACTGATATCACTAATTACATCTTGTTTAAATTTTATCCAAAAAGATATAACAAAATCTTTTGTATATTTATACTTATCTTCTTGAAAAATTTCTGCAAATTCTCTTATTTTCTCTTGTTTCGCATAAAATACTGCCTTTTCATATTGATATGCACAATTGGAATTGATACAATTCTCCAAGAAAAAATTAGTTGTCAATTCCCAGCCTTTTGTTTGAAATAAAGTTCGATATGATTCTTCTATATATAGTTCACCTTCAAATTCTTCTTTTTCTAATACACTAATTATTTGTCCTTTCGTATTCAAATAATATCTATAAACGATTCCTGTTTTATTTTTGATGGATGTGTAATTTTCTTCATATGTAAATTGATAAACTGCTTTATGATATGCTTCTGGCATTATTAAATTATAACCTTCTACTTCTTCTTGTTGTTTGGTCAAGTAATTACTATCTCCTATGTAACTTTCTTTTCTTAAGTCTTGTTCTGCTAAACCTTCTTTACATATGCTTTCTTTTTTCATTACTCCTTCTATTATTTTTTTAATCTTACTTTTACTATCCGAACTATTTTCAATATACACTGCTTCTAAACTTTCCTTATCAATTATATATTCAATTTGAGAATTGCTATTATATTTTATATTAATTTTTTCTTTCAACTCTTCTTCTTGATGAATTGATATTTTTTCTAACCTATTTATGCTATCATATTGACATAGGATGCTATGATTGGTATTTTCAATCCAACTTTTTATTAAATTGCCTTCTTTATCGTATTCAAAACTGATTTTCCTTAATGGCTTTCTTTTATCATAAATACTTGTTATTTTTTCTTCCTCATCATATGTTATCAATTTAATTATATTAGGATTATTTCCTGCTACTATCTGAATTAGATGTCCCTTTTCATTAAATTTCAGTTGATTTTCGTTTCCATCTTTAATTATAAACTCTTGATTATTTTTAACTATAAGTCTTAATCCACTTCCCGATTCATCATAATATCCTCTTTCTTCTTCAGTTTCTTTATATTTAATCAATCGATGGGTTTTCCAATTTCCATCTATGTATACATAATCTCCTTCTTCAAAACCTTCCATATTATATGTTAATTTATATGGAAATACAGATCCTTCTATATTTAATTTCCATCCTTTTGAATTTCCAATTGGTCTTTCTTCATAATCTGTTTTCTGATAATGACTATTATATAATAATGACACCATTATTTGGTAGTTTCCTCCACCTAATGCGAATAACGGATACTCATAAATCATTCTTCCCGTTTTAATATGAACATCAACTTTTCCTACACTATTATGATAACTTATTTCTGATTTATTAATTTTGCTATCATCCATTTTCTACCACCCTAATTCTTTTAGGACTTTTTCAACTACTTCACTATCTTTTATTAGTTTCATTGTCGTTTCACTATTACATAATACTCTTCTATTTCCTCTACCACTGATGAAAATAACATCCCCCTCTTTAGAATCAACAATTGCTTCCCTTATTGCTTGCTCTCTATCTTCTATTATCTTTGAAGAAACTTTATCTTCTAAATATCCTTTTAATTCCAAACAGATATCTAGCACTTTTTCTTTGCCATTGTCGCTTTCTGTTAGATATACATCATCTACCTTTTCTTTTAATAACTCCATTGCATACTTTCTTGCTTTTTTACGACTAGCTATAAAATCCGTCGTTTTAAATCTTGGCTCCCAATTTTGATATCCGTAACCCATTGAACCGATTACAACTTTAATTTGATTGATTTCTTTCTTATCTTTTAGCTTTTGTAAACTTTCTAATACTTTTGGTAAATGACTATCTATCACTATCATTCTACCTTTTCTTTGATAAACTTCTGATCTTCCTGGTATTTTAATTTTTTGAATACATGTATTATACTCATTGATATCAAATATTCCCATTGCTTCTAAAACAGTGAGTGCTCCTACAATATTTAATGCATTATAATTCATCATCATTTCCGTTTTTAATGCATATGTTTTATTTTTAACTTTAACTTTCATTTGCAAGCCTGCTTTTGTACTTTCTAGTTCATATAATAGACTCGTTATATCTTCTTTATTTACTCCCTTTACTGTCGCAATATAATTGCTACTATAAACATACTTTTTACACTCATTTGCTTCTAACAATTCTTCTAAAAATTCTTTATCATAATCTTCAAAACCATAGATACATAAGCTTTCTTTTTCCATTCCCTCAAAGAAGGATTTCTTTATTGCTTTGTACTCTTCTTTGCTATATTGATCTTCATTATGTAATGCATTGAAATTAGTTAATACTCTAACATCAAATGGTATATCTTTTGTTAAGCCCTTTTCAATTGCGGTTTCATTAACCTCTAACACTAAGTATTCTGCTCCATATGCTTCTACTTCTTCAATGATTTCTAATACATCATCTTCACTATTAAATGTTATTTCGCATGCTTCATCTGGTCTAATAATGGTTGCAGGAGAATCTATTTTTGCACTACTATATAATACACTTTTCTTTCCCAATCTTTTTAAATACTCATGTATTATATTAGCAACCGTTGTTTTTCCACTGCTACCTGTTATTCCAATAATTTTTATTTCTTCTTTTCTATTTTTTTCTTTTGTTACTCCACATTTAAATTCTGCTTTTAATCTTTTTATTTTTCTTGCTTGTTTATTTCTTAGTTCTTTATTATTTTCTAATTTTTCTCTTAATTTTGATAGTTTCATTTTTCTTTCTCCTTTGTTAGTCATCTGGGGTAATGGATGCATAATAATATTTGACACTTCCATTTAGGCTTCCCAATTTTATTTCTCTATCACTAGACAAATAAATATGAACTGTAAATGTATATTCTACATAACTTGTTCCCATCATTGCGTTTAAATCCGTTGTTTCTTTTACTTCTACTTTTACTAAACTTGAATCATTTGCTTTTATCGATACTTCTATCGCACTGGAATAATTATTTTCTACTTCTATATATAATTTTTCACCATTGCTTGATGCAATTGTTAACTCATCGGTTTTTAAACTACCTTTTTCTTGTGTCCAACTTACCGCATATGTTTTTGGTAAAAAACTTGTTGATATTACTTCTACTACAAAATTTTTGGTTGTTGTTACACTTTCATATGTAATTGTTGCTTCTAAGGTTGAATAGGCATCGATCTCTCCATTATGTACATTGGCTGTATTTCCTGTAATTGTAATAGATGTTCCCGTTTTAACTACCCATGTAATACTCGAACCATTTGATCCTGCTGATGGTAAAGTAAAATCCGTAGTTACTTTTGTATCAATTCTTAAATTATTGCTATCTTCTTCTACTCTTTCGCTTGGTGTCATTTCTCTTAATAAAACTGTTACATGAAAAACTTGTATTGCCTCAGCACTACCATAACTCACTCGAGCTTTTAACAAAGGATTTTGTTCATATAACTTTCTATTAACCTTTGCTATATTTTCTTCTATCTCTATTCCTTCTCCTTCAACACTCCATACAATACTTGATCCATTGATACCTTTTGTTGGCAAAGAAAAATCTTGTGTAATTGCTTCCACATCCACTTCTAATTCTATTTTACTTGCGTCATATTCTACTCTTTCTTCATCACTCATACTTAAAATTTCTGTTACTTTACTTCTAATTATTAAATCTAAATTTGTTGCATTTATCTGCGTACCTTCTTCATAGACTTCCCCTTCATCCCTTTTGACTTCTACTAATAGTACTTCTATTTCACCATTTTCGTTATACTCAATTTCTTCTACTTCTAATCTTCTTCGATTCGGAAATTCTGTATTTCTATCTTTTATTTGCATTTTCTTATTCTCCTTTATTTAATATTTGTTTTATAATTTGATTTGTTCCTGTGGCACTTTCTCCACTAGCAATTCCTACCACTATGGCTATCCATATATTTTCTGCTTTAAATATTATCTCTGGATTTGTTAGATATATCAATATTCCTAAAATTCCACCCACAATTGCCATCACTATTGGTATCAATTTCTTTGCCTCTTTTTTCTTTCTAAATATTACTTTGTATATTTCTCCTATTATATAGCATAGCACTACTATAATTGGTATACTTGTAAATTCCACCATTTTTCTCCTTTCTGATATCTTGTGGTTAGCTACTCCTTTTGATATCCCTGATTTGTAAACAATTAATTAATCTTTACTCCTTCTATTATACTTTTCTCTCTTTTCTTTTTTGGTACACTTTGTCCTAAATTTTTCTTTCAATAAAGGGCTTTTTTATTTAGTTTTAAGACATATTTGTCTTAAAATATTAAAAATAGCCTTTTTTGTTCATTAAATATATTATTTTTTAGGATACTTTTTCCTAATTTTTTTTAAAAAAATAAAAATAGTATTTTTAAAGTGTCCAATTTTGGTGCTCATTTCAAAAATACTATTGTATTTATTATGGTAATCTGATTGATACATCTAATTCTTCTAATCTATTATTCCAAGATGGAAGGCCTTCATTATAACATTCTTCAATTAAAAACATAATTATAAAATCTTCTTGTTTTCCTCTATTTCCTATTGTATATCCTGCCTTTTCCATTAATTTATATGTGATTCTTGGATGTAATTTTAATCCTCCACATATTGCAAGTAGTTTATTTAATTCTGGTATTCTTTTTCCTTTTCGATAATTCCAAATTGTCTTTTCATCTAAAAAAACAAGTTCACCTATTATTTTATTAGATTTATATCCCAATTCTTGAATTAAAACATTTAAACATTCTCCAAATGATCCTATCATTTTATCTAAAATTTTACTTGCTTCGCTTATTTCTTCAAATGCTATATCTGTACATCCCGTAACTCCAATTATCCTACTATTTTGAATTGATTCCATATTCAATTCTAATTTTATATTTTGTTGGTTACTAGTGTTTTTACAAATATAATAGGAAGAGTATGCCATATTATTTAAATTACTTTGAAAAGTCCCAATTATATTAAAAGCTAGGCAACATTCATCAACATGTTCTCTTGCATAATCAGTTAAAACTATTTTACCTTTTTTAGATACTTGCACATATTTTTTATGGTTAATCGCAAAAAAACCATCTGCATATATCAGTTTTCTTTCTTTCATTAATACATCTAACCATTTATTATTTATTCTAAACTGAATGGCTTCCTTAAAACTAATCATATAAGTTAAAGCCTCATCTTCATTCTGATAATTGAAATAGTATGCTGGCTTATATTCCTTATCAATATAGCAATTGATACCTATTATATTTTTAAAACCTAATTGAAGCAATCTAATTTTTACAGCTTTTTTAGTGACTTTAAAAAAATTTGCTAAATTAAGAATTGCCCTTTCATATATTTGAGAATTTTTTAAAGTTCCATCTTGGTTTTTAATTTTTTCAATTGTTGATAAAAATTTTTCAACTGTAACTTTTTTAGGCATTAAAATTCTAGGTGTTAACGCACTTGCTTGCCATTCTAACCACTCTATTTTGTTGGATATGGACAATGACTTAAATTCTATATCTTCCTTTTTAAATACTATTGGTTTATTTTCTTGATTCAATAGATATTGTAGTTCAAAAAAATTTTTATGATATTCCCAATGGACACATTCATGAATAATTGTATTATTCTGACTTTCAATTAACTTCATAAATTCTGTTCTGTTATTGATTACTATGGTTCCACTTGATATAACTCTTTTTTCCTCATTATCCATAGTTTCTTCTGATTCAATAAAATAGGTTTTGCCAAAAATATCTTCATTTAATGGTTCATATATTATTTTTAAATTCATTTTATTGGCAATGTCTAAAACAGGCAGAGCCATTGGTTTTTCTAAAGCTTGAGAGCAATATTTTTCTAAAAACTTTGTTGCATGATAATCAAGGGAAGAAACCGAAAAATAGGGAATTAAATTTTTTGATAAATTCTTCTCTGCCTTATATTGCTTTTTTACATACTCTTCACATTTTAATAAATTCAAATTTTTTAAACCATGGTTCAGTTCTGCTTCATAGAGTAATCCTAACCAATATTCAATAATATTTTTGTTTTTTACTTCTATTAATAATTTTAGTGAAACATAAAATTTGATTTGATTACATTTTTCGCCTTTTTCAAAAGTAATTTTCATTACTTTGAATTTCTTTAAATTCCAATTATCATCATTTATACATATTTTATTCTCATTTATGTATTGAGTTATAATT
>OJPD01000414.1_pt1 | contig 33494 bp, 29 predicted proteins | sample 1598371 | NCBI WGS metagenome assembly OJPD01 (sample SAMN03922478, study PRJEB24848) | human gut metagenome | isolation source: stool sample | host: Homo sapiens | place: Germany | collected 2010-11
TGGAGAGTCTATGGAGAGTCAAGGCCGTGAAAAGGCTGTTTCAGCCCTCTTTTTCTACCCTATGTAAACAAAAAATCAGCAACCTCATTTCTGTAAGCTGCTGATTTTTAGAGCGGAAAACGGGATTAACTGAGCGATAGAGTGCAGATTGAGGTTAATTAATTGTCGGATAGTTCGATATGCTTATTGCTGCCATATTTTGTATTTCGACGATCAAGCGGTCCGAAGCAACAAAACGCAGGAGTTGAGTTAACAGATCGTTAACCGGAGTTGTTAACCGACTACTCTGCTGTTTTGTCTGCTTGTTTTTGCGCAATTGGTTATTATGCTGTGTATTGCACAACTCTACATCTTGACAAGGGACTCATGACGAATTAATTTTGCAACCCTTAAAGTTATGTGTTATGAGAAGTACCTTTCGGATTCTGTTTTACGTCAACAAACAACGCGCAAAAGATGGTTGCGTTCCGATTTATGTCCGGCTCACAGTCAACGGCAAAAGCACCTTCGTATCGTCGCGTCTGACCATCCCACTCCCGCTTTGGGATTCCGCGGCGAACAAGGCTGCCGGGAAGAGTATCGAGGCCAAGCGGATCAATGTTGAGTTAGACCGCATAAAGGCCAAGTTGCTCCACTACTACCAGCGTATCTCCGATCGCGATGCCTATGTCACGGCCGAACGGGTGAAGTCCGCTTACCTCGGTATGGGCGAGGAGTACGAAACTCTATTGGAAGCTCTCGACAAGTTCAACCGCGATTTCAAACAGCACGTCGGCGTAGACCGGGCACAGTCCACTTACCGCAAATACGACAACGTGCGTAAACGGTTAGCCGAGTTCCTTTCCGAGAAACTGCATCGGGAGGATATTCCGCTGAAAGAGTTGACCGAAACTTTCATTACCGACTATGACCTTTATCTGCGGAGTGAGAAAGGGCTTACCCCGTCGTGCGTCTGCATCTACACAAAGCCGCTGAAAATGATCGTGACGAAAGCCCACAACGCCGGCGTTATCGCCCGGAATCCCTTTGCCGACTATCATCCGAAGAAAACGACCAAAGAGCGAGGTTATCTGATCGAATCCGAGTTGCAGGCGTTGATGAACCACAAATTCACGTTCGACGGTTATGGCAAGGTGCGCGATATGTTCGTCTTTTCCTGTTTTACGGGAATGGCTCATGCCGACGTCAAGGGGTTAACGCAGGAGATGATTCAACGCTCATTCGACGGGGATTTATGGATTGTTAAGAAGCGGCAAAAGACGAGCACGCCGTTCAAAATCAAATTGTGCGGCATTACGAAGCGCATCATCGCCCGCTACAAGCGCGAAGTTGCAGGGACGAATCTCGTATTGCCCATTCCCGACATCGCCTATTGCAACCGAGTATTGAAGAAAATAGCAGCAGAGGTCGGGATCGACAAAGTAATCACGTTCCATATGGCGCGGCATACGTTCGCCACGACCAATGCGCTGGCGCAAGGTATCCGCATTGAGGTTGTCAGTCGGATGCTGGGACACACGAATATCAAGACCACCCAGATTTACGCCAAGGTAACGGACGATATGCTGGCCAAAGGTTTCGACGAAATGGCCGGCATCTACGCCGACAAATACAGCCTTGCCCAATGAAACGGGGAGTAGAACTGCCCTACCGCCCCGATGCGCCCTGCGAGATTAGACGGGATCTCTCCGGGCGCAAAGGGGCAGCGGGCAGCCGGGCGTCATCGCTCTTTTCACCGTTCATCCTGCCGCCGAATATCGGTCGGTCGTAATGCTCCCGGAGTTTGCGGACGGATAAGTCGCCGGTACCGTCGCCCACAGATCGGCCGCTCCGCGCCCGCGCCTTTTTACAAAAGGCATAGCTTATTAGGGCATTTTCTTTCCGCCTTGCTTCGCAACGCTGAAAATGCCCCAATAAGGCAAAGGGGCTGTCGCCCCTCTGCACACCCCGGCGGCGGCAACTACTACCAAACTATCAACCACCAAAAACTACTACCACTATGGGCTATGTCGTATTGCACATCGAAAAGGCGGCCGGAACGGACGCCGCCATGTCGGGACACGTCGAGCGGAGAATAACACCCGCCAACGTCATAACGACACTTACCTACCTGAACGAAGAATTAGTAGAGTTCCCCAAAGGCGTTACCAACCGTACGGAAGCGATCCAGCACCGACTGGACAATGCAGGACTGGAGCGCAAGATCGGAAAGAACCAAGTGAGGGCGTTGCGCGTCATGCTCTCCGGAAGCCCCGAAGATATGAAGCGTATTCGGCTGGCCGGGCAGCTGGATGCTTGGGCGAAGGATTCCTGCGGCTGGCTACAAAAGACCTTCGGAAAGGAAAACGTCGTGTCGGCCGTTCTGCATCTGGACGAGAAGACGCCACATATTCACGCGACCGTCGTGCCCATTGTCCGGGGCGAACGCCGGAAAGCAAAGCTGGAACGGGAGAGGAACACGGCGGGCGGGAAGCGGACATACCGCACCAAAAAGGATCGTCCGCGCTTATGCGCCGACGATATGATGGCACGGGACAAACTCAAAGCCTACCAGACTACCTATGCCGAAGCGATGGCTAAATACGGACTGCGACGCGGCATCGACGGATCGGAAGCAAAACATATTTCCACCCAGCAGTTTTACCGCGAAGTGAAAGTAATGACGGATATTCTGAAAGCCGACATAAAGGAATTGCAGAAACAGAAAGCGACGACACGGGAGGAACTGAACCGTGTGAAAAAGGAAGTACAGACCGAACGGCTGAAAGGAGCTGCAACCTCCGCCGCAACCAATATCGCCGAAAGTATCGGTGCGATGTTCGGCAGCAACAGGGTCAAGGCGTTGGAAAGGGATAATATCGCTCTGCATCGGGAGGCAGCCTCGTATGAAGAAACCATCGAAGTCCTACAAACCCGAATACAGGTCATGCAGAGCGACCACAGCCGAGAACTGATGACAATGCAGGCACGGCACGCTGTCGAGGTGGTGAATCTAACGAAGCAGCACGAAAAAGAAATGTCGCTGATGAAAACAGCTCTCTCAAAAGCTGTCAAATGGTTTCCCTATTTCCGTGAAATGATCCGCATGGAGAACGTTTGCCGAACCGCTGGTTTCGATGACGAGCAAACTGCGACGCTTCTCAAAGGCAAACTGCTTGAATACAGCGGAGAACTCGACTCCGAAGGACACAACTGCAAGTTTACGGTCGAACGGGTGGCAGTGCGAATCACTCCCGACCCCACTGACAAAAGGAAACTACAACTCAATATCGACAAAGTACCCTTTAAGGAGTGGTGTAGGGAGAAGTTCGAGAAAATGCGAAACGCCTTTTGCCAATCCGTACAGAGGCAACAAAAATACAAAGGGCCGAGATTTTGAAACCTTGTTTCAGAAAATCGCAAATGGAATAATGAATTATTCTGTTTTTTAATTACTTTTGTATTTGGATAGAGGCAACTCTTTCCAGACATGTGAAAAGAAGCGTTATGCTTATCTCGAAGTCGGGAACGTAGGAAATTCAAGACTATTCAGAGAGAAAGGCGTAATGGTTCTCACGCGTATAGCGTGGGCTGCTATTACCATATCTCTGAATAAAGGTTATTCCTACGACCTCCGACTTAGAACGTGGCATTGCAGTTCCACGCTTCCGTGTTTTATAAAGGTTCTTGTGGCAGCTGGAGAACAAAAACAGATTGTATATGAATACTCTTAAAAGATTGACTTTGGCGATTTGCATCATCCTACTGATGAATGCTTGTGCCCCACTAAGAGCTCCGGTAGTTGTAAAAAATTCTCCGATTGAAAAGTTCAAATATGCCTACATTTCACCAACTAAGGAATTAACGTCCAGTACGGGAAGCACCTACGGAGGACAGTATGGAATCTACGGATCATCGACGACCAAAAGCGTCAACCCCAGCGATGTCATTGCAGGAATACTGATTCAAAAAGGATATGTAATACTGCCTGAACTGAATCCCGAATTAGCAAAAGAGACGTTAATTGTAAACTATGGCGAAAGTGGCAGGCGAAACCGTGGATTAGGCTACACAATAGAGGTAACGATCCAATTCATATCGGCGTATACGCACGAAATGTTCTGCTCCTGCACCGCAGAGGGGCAGGGTTCGACCGAAGCGGACGATATTCGTCAAGCGATAAAGCGCGCCTTGGATGGTTTATTCGCAAAATAAAAACAACTCAAACAATCTTATTATGAAACGGTTAATCTTTTCATTGCTTTTTGTAAACACAATTCTTATTTCATTGGCGCAAGACAAATCGGAGCATCTATCTTTCAAAGGAGTACCTATCGACGGAACTCTCAATGAATATGTATCGAAAATGAAAGCCGCCGGATTCTCGTATCTTGGGACACAGAATGGTACGGCTATCTTGCAAGGCGATTTCGCGGGCTTCAAGAGTTGTACGGTAGGCGTTTCCACACTGAAAGCTGTAAATGTAGTCAGCACAATCGGTGTAATTTTTTCCTCGCACGATGATTGGAGCTCGCTGGAAAGAGATTATGACCATCTTAAATCCATGTTAACTCAAAAATACGGCGAACCGACTGAGGTTGTGGAGCAGTTTCAAGGGAGAACCAACCCGAATACGAACAATGAAAAATTGCATGAACTGATGATGGATCGCTGCACTTGGTACACAACCTTTGAGACGACGAAAGGCGACATCCAATTATCTTTGCAGAAAGGAGACTTCGGGCAGTATTTCGTTTTACTCAAATATTACGATAAAATAAATACGGATACGGTTCGTTCTGCGGCAATGGATGATTTGTAGCATTTTATTCATGCAGAAAAAGCGATGCGTTACACGCATCGCTTTTTCTGTAATTAGGATTCGACATGTTTTTTGATTTCGGCAATGAACCGTTCTCCGATCCTCATGTAGGTACTTATGGTAATTCCTTTTATATCGATAAACTCTTCGCGGGATAGCGGTCTGTCCGTCGCCAATAATACCAATACTGAATCGTACAGGATGCGAGAAGCTACCACTCCGTTTTCTTGTGCGATTGTTTGCCTTAGAGTTCGCAACTTGGCGAGCAGTTGCATGTCGGTAAGTATATCGCCATTCGCATCTACAATCACTTTGAATCCGTCTTTCTCAATCATCCGTTCCGAATAGCCGATCGTGTAAATTTCAGCCTTTTTCTTCGTCGCAGGATTTGCCTTTGCCGAAATCATCTCAGGAGCTTGCGGGTTCCCTGCGGAAGATTCGGGTGCATGAAAATAGGCCGGCTTATCCTTGGATGGATCTTCCATGCCGAAGTTGTCCTTTCTCCATACACGATAATGTTCCTGACTGAGCAGTCGGCCGCATCCCGATTTGTCCGATTTATAATTTGTACAACCTAAAATCGGCCCGCTGCGACCACCCTTGACAATCAAATATCCGTCTTTGCACCAATCGCATTTCTGAATGGAAAGTTCGCCACCGCGCTTGTCATTAGTCATAAATCCGCATATTTCTTGATCGTTGGTGCAAATCCATAGTCTCAACCCATAATTCTTATTCCATCGCAGTTGCATCGGATAGCCGCAGATTGGGCAACGATCTTTCACGATGTTCGAGATGGAGAGGTCGGTTTTCAACTCTCCTTGCAGCGTAACGTTGGGATAGCTTTTCGGATCGCTCAACAGCTCCTTGATAAACTCCGAGGGGCGTTTTTCGGGAGTAACGATAAATACTCGGTTTTTGGTTCGGGTAAGTGCCACATAGAACAACCGCCTCTCTTCGGCATAGTTATATGAAGTATCGTTCGATACGACCAAGTGCAGCACCGGATCGTCGTCTACTTTCGACGGAAAGCCGTAGATTTCATCCTTTGCATTAATGATAATCACGTTATCGGCACTCAACCCTTTCGAACTATGGGCCGTCAGAAATTGGAGCTTGATTTTGTTCCCGTATTTTACCGAATAAACCTTCCCCGTTTTCTCGTCGTAGTTGAATTGTTTGGAATAGCAGAGATTCCTCGCGTCGAACCCATAGCGACCAATCAACAGGATGGATGCGATTCGGGATTTTCTTTCGGCCGTATTATACTCCAATATTTCTTCGATAGCTTTGTTTACAGCGATTCCCAGATAATGGTATTTGCCGCCTTCCGGCCGCTCTTTTCCTTTATCGAAAGTTTCGACATACGGGTAAATGATAACCGGATTGATGATTCGCTTCGGAGAGACAAGCTCCTTTTTGATTTGCGCCGAATTTTTCTGTACGAATGTTCCGGCAATGTCGATTATCTCCTGTGCATTGCGGTAGGTGCGTGTGATTTTCAACTCCTGCCCATAACCGACGGCTTCGCAAAATCGGGTGAACAGCGGTAGAATTGAGCCGCTGAAAGCATAGATCGACTGCCAGTCGTCACCTACTGCCATGATTTTGGCATTGCACAACTGCGACAATTCTTTGATAAGATTGTAACGCTGACGTGAAATATCCTGATACTCGTCTACGATGATATATCTGTAATCGAGCTGCTCCTTGCCGACACGTTTTTGGCGTATCAACTCGGCAGACTCGTTTATCATGTCTTGGAAGTCGATGCAATGTTGCTCCTCCAATACCTTTTGGTATTCATAAAAGCATACCTTACAGATGTCGAGAAACAATTTGGTGCGGACATTCTTATTCGCAGCCTTGAACTCTGCGAATTTCTCCAATCCGTAGCCCTGCGTCTTGAAGTTGTTGATAAAGGTGCAGATCAAAAAGGTCAGCCGTGTAATGTATTTGTTCTCCTCCGTTTCGATCAGCTTTTTATAGACTTCCGCCGTCGAGCGTTTGTTCAGTTCATAACCGCGCGCAATAAGCTGTTCGCGCAGATGGAGCAGATAATCCCGACCGTCGGCATATTGCGAGTAGGTATATATCAAATCGGTCTTGTGCTTCGCGTGCACCTGCTTTTTGTCGTCGATTCGAGAAACATACTTCTCCAACTCCTCTTGCGTATAACGATCACTTCTGTGATCTTCGGTTATCCCGAAATGTTCGATATACGAAACCTTATCGCCTTGTTTTATGCGGAAGTCGGGCGTATAGGGTTTATTCGCATCGAGAATAGGATACTGGTATATCGGCTCGTATTCGTATTCTATCTGATACATATATAGGAAGTTGGCGATACGCACCTCTTCCATCGACCGCAGTATTTCATTGTTCAATGTCTGCGTTTTCAAGGTCTTGCGATCGACGATTCGTTGAACGTATTCGTGCAGATTGCCTTTCAGGGTCGAACAGTCCGCTTTGGCGACGAACTGAAAATATTCGTTGAGTTTTTCACCTTCATAGGGTGCGGTAAAATAGGAACCGAAGAATAGAATCAATTTGTCTACGACCTCCGGATTACGCAGCACGGACGATTTCAGATAATTATTGATCACCGTGTACATATATCCGCCCTCCACAATCTTTTTGCGTTCCTCTTCACCTCGACGCAAAATCGTATAGCCGATGGAGTGAAACGTACTGATGGGGCAAGGTATTCCCAAATTGCCATTTATGCGTCCTCGGAGCTCCTCTACGGCCTTGTTTGTAAAGGAGATCACCAAAATTTGAGATGGATCAATGCCTCGCTTTTCTACGAGATAACGCACTTTGGCTGCTACCGTTGTGGTTTTGCCGGCTCCGGCTCCGGCAATTACCAGCGTATGATCTTCCTCTGAAAGCACCACTTCGCGCTGTTCCCGGTCGAGCGATATGGCCGGATCGCATGCTTTGAGGATGTTATCGAGATAGGGTTTCTCCGATTCGATGTGGTGCGAGATATAGGCGTCGTTGTGTTTTCGGATAGTCGGAGATTCCGTTGCAAGGTCAACCATTTCATCGAATTTCGCCCGGAAATAGTTTATGGCTTCAATATCGAGATTATGTTTGGCAGCATACTCGTTCAATATGTTCGACTGAACAAGCGTAGCATAGAATTGCGATAAATCACGGTATTGTTCGACGAGGTCTTTATAGTCGCTTCGGGCTATGAATTGATCTTGGGATAGCAAATCCTTGAATGCCTTATTAAAAGACATGGTTCTGACATATTCCACGGGATAATTTCCCGGATTCGAGTTTATCGGAGCCGGATTGTTGCTCTTTTGAAGTTGTCCAATATTTCTCAAAAAGGTTACTATTCCCATTATTTTCAAAAACCGTTTGTCTTACAAAGATAGTTATTATAACGGTTCTAAATATCGCTTGGTTATTTTGTTTTAGGAATATATAACGATATACTTCAAATAAAAATCTCATAAAAGAATACAATATGCAAATAAGATAAAAATACTTATCTTTGTATCGGGTTCTTTTTCAAGATGAAATAGCGCGCAATGCAGCGCAGAAGATCGGTTAACAGATCGTTAACCGCCACAAACGAAAAATCCTCACAACTCGCTGATTAGCTTATTGCAAGGATTTAATCGTCTGTTTCCGAGCGGAAAACGGGACTCGGACCCGCGACCTCAACCTTGGCAAGGTTGCGCTCTACCAACTGAGCTATTTCCGCAAAATCTATCTTCCCCGCCCCGGGAAAACATCGTTTCCTGCGTTTCGAGACTGCAAATATAAAATGAAAAATTTATTCTGCAAAATTTTTCGGCTACTTTTGTCAAAAACAAAATGTCCCCGGCCGCAAAGCCGGGGACATCCGTATCGGAAACCGCCTTTAGCGGACCATAAACCCTTCGTCGGCACGTGCCGGAATGGGCATCGAAGCGTATACGCCGGTTTCGAGTTTCTCGCGAACGGCCTTGAAAGCCTCAATCGTAACCTTCACATCCTCCAGCGTATGCACCGCCGTCGGGATGATGCGCAGGATGATCTCACCCTTCGGAATCACGGGATAAACCACCATCGAGCAGAAAATACCGTGGTTCTCGCGCAGGTCCACGACCAGATTCGTGGCCTCGGGAATGCCGCCCTTCAGGAAGACGGGCGTCACCGGCGAGTTGGTCACACCGATCTCGAACCCGTTCTCTTTCAGGCTGCTTTGGAGCGCACGGACGTTCTCCCAGAGTTTCTCCTGGAATTCGGGGTGGTTGCGGATCAGCTCCAGACGCTTCAGCGCGCCGATCACCATCGGCATCGGGAGCGACTTGGCGTAAAGCTGCGAACGCATGTTGTAGCGCAGCAGGTTAATCAGCCAGCGGGGACCGCTCACGAAAGCGCCGATCCCGGCCATCGACTTGGCGAAGGTGTTGAAGAGCACGTCCACGCCGTCGACAACGCCGAAATGCGCCGCCGTGCCGCGACCGCCCGGACCCATCGTACCGAAGCCGTGGGCGTCGTCCACCAGCAGACGGAACTGGAAATCCTTCTTCAGCGCCACGATCTCGTCGAGCTTGCCCAGGTCGCCCTTCATGCCGAACACGCCCTCGGTGATCACCAGCACGCCGCCGTTCTGCTCCTCGGCCAGATCCGTGGCATGCTGCAACTGCAGACGCAGCGACTCCATGTCGTTATGTCCGAAAACGAAGCGTTTGCCCTTGTGCAGGCGCAGTCCGTCGATGATGCAGGCGTGCGCCTCGGCATCGTAGACGACCACGTCGCGGGGGGTCAGCAGGCAGTCGATGATCGAGATCATGCCCTGGTAACCGAAATTGAGCAGGAAGGCATCCTCCTTGCCGACAAACGCGGCCAGCTCACGCTCCAGACGCTCGTGGTAAACGGTCTGTCCGCTCATCATGCGGGCGCCCATCGGGGCCGCCATGCCGAACTGCGCGGCGCCTTCGGCGTCGGCCTTGCGCACTTCGGGGTGGTTGGCCAGTCCGAGGTAATTGTTCAGGCTCCAGTTGAGCATCTTCTTGCCCCGGAAAACCATGTGGGGACCGATGTCGCCTTCGAGTTTGGGAAAGGCATAATAACCGTGGGCGTACGACATGTACTGACCGATCGGTCCGCCCGCATTTTTCTCGAGGCGTGCAAAAATATCAACCATATTTGTCTTGTAATTATGAGTTTATGTCTCTTTTTTCCGTTTTGGACGCACAAAAGTATACATAAAACGGAATCGGCATTCAAAAGTAGCCGTTTTTTATTCCACAAGGATACGCATTTATACTTATTTTCCGAAGAATCCCGGCAGCACATCCACAAACATACATGGGCAGAAACCGGCAACAATTCAATGTCAATATTTTATGAATCAACAGACAACCTGCTGAAAGACGGTCTTTGTTTGCTCTTCTTTGGTTGCATTCTGTTACTCGTTTGTTACTCAATGGTTCCCTCGTTTTGTTACTTGCTTGTTACTTGCTTGTTACTCGAAAAATCGAAAAAAGTTGCGGCAGAATCGAATCGTTTTGTTTTTCCTCGAATATAATCTATGAATTTTAAAATAATGGCATATGAAAGAAAAAGAAGTCATAAGATTACGCAGGAAAGCAACCCAATCAGGAGAATCCCTCTACCTCGACATTTATTTCAAAGGAAAACGTCGGTACGAATTTTTGCGTCTGTATCTCATTCCGGAACGGACAAAAGCAGACCGACTCAAAAACGAACAAACACTCCGACTGGCAATTGCAATCAAATCCCGGAGAACGATCGAACTGTTCAACAACAAATACGGATTTGCAACGGAAAAACCGGATGTCAATCTGATAGAGTATATACAACTGGTTGCCGCAAACAAACTGAAACAGGGAAGAATCGGAATCAAGGGAACTTTCGACACTCTGGTTTACCATTTGACAAAATATCATGGGGATAAGATTGCACTGCAAGATATTGACATCCGTTATGTTAAAGGATTCGTACAATACCTGTCGACAGCAATTGCAAGGACAAGTGGTGAGGTATTGAAATCATCATCCCAACACAACATTTACACCAGTCTCAAAATAATCATCCATCAGGCAATCAAGGATGAACTGGTGACATCCGATCCGACCAAATCGGTCGATCCTCCCCGAATGGTTCTACCCCACAAGGAACACCTGACGGAAGAAGAGTTGAAGAGATTGATTCAAACCCCATGTCCGAAAGAGATGGTCAAGAGGTCATTTTTGTTTTGCTGTTTTACCGGATTACGAATTTCGGATGTTCAAAAACTAATATGGAAAGAGGTGGTGACGACCAATAATGAAACCTATATCAACTTTCGGCAGAAAAAAACAAAAATTGAGAATTACGTTCCTTTGTCCGAAAACGCAATATCGGTTCTTCCTTCCAAGAGAGAGAATACAGAGACAGATTCGGTTTTCGATCTACCGAAGGAATCGACAATTCGCAAAGTATTGAAAAAGTGGGTATCGGATTCCGGTATCGACAAACACATCACATTTCATTGTGCCCGCCACTCGTATGCGACCTTGCAACTGGCTGGAGGGACTGATATTTATACAGTTAGCAAAATGTTGGGACATACAAATGTACGAACTACCCAAGTGTACGCAAAAGTTGTAGATGAGAAAAAGGAGAAAGCTACTGAAACCATCAAATTGGATTTGTCATCCGCAAGATAATGAACTTTGTTGATTTTAACAAAGAACACAATATTACCAATAAATGAAGACTTACATGGATAAAAAAGTTTACTACGGAGAATACTCTCTAAAGCATTGGATTGAATTACTGTTAAAAAAAGATTTGGAGCTACCTCCTTATCAACGAAACTTTGTTTGGTTAGAAGAGCAAGTAAAAGAATTTGTGAATGGTTTGAAAGGGGAAATCTTTGTACCTCCTGTAACAATTGGAGTATGTAATAAGGATGGGGTAAATCATAATTTAATACTTGATGGGCAACAACGCTTATCTAGTATTCTGTTAGCATTTTTCGGAGTTTATCCTAAAAAAGATGCTTTTCCTCGTGATGAAGACGAGCGGGTCATGGCAGATGGTGTTGCGGAAGAAGATAATGAACCAGATGTAGAATACATAAATTGGTCACTGCGAATATTTGCTGACAAAGGACCGACAGTACAAGGTGTACAAAGCGCAATAACTCATCAACAATATAGCTTTGTAAACTATGGAATAACTGAAGACTTTTTTGAGAACAAATATCTTCCATTTTCCTTCATTATCCCTAATGCAGATAATGAAGCGGAACAACATGAATTTTATTCTTCCGTATTCCGTAACATAAATATTTTAGGAACTCCTTTAAATCCGATTGAAAGTCGTCAATCACTTTATTTCCTTAAATCAGAACTACAAAGTTTCTTTGATCCAGAATGTTGTAGAAATCTAAAAATTGAATTAGTCGGGAAAAATCAAGCATACGATTTTGTCAGGACAATGGCAATTTTATCGCAATATAAAATAGATGGAAGATTCAACCGACTTGCGCAAGGATATAAGCCAAAAATGGAGAAATACTATGAGGAATATATATATGCTGTTGTCAATGATAAAAATAATGGTGTATTTGTTCAATTCTCAACAATATTTCCTGACAAAGATTTCGCTCCAAGAATTACTCTATTAAATGATACTTTAAACGAACTTGGATATAATCAATTACATTTCAAGTCAATCATTGATTCTGATGTTTATATGTTTGGTCTTGTGTACAATACCGTAATAGAAGGAAACAATATAGATTTTACTCGTAAAGATGCTCTAATGAGGGAACTTCAAAATAAAATATCCTCTTTCAAACGGAATGATGGTCACAGAGCCTCTCCTTCATTATTGAAATATATGCGTACTCGTGTCGAACAATCTATAACTATATTCAATCGTTATGTCATACATCCAGCCCACTAACCATATACAGTTTATTCTGCGACCTGAAACGGCAATAATAAAAGAAGCGTTTAGATCTCTTGATGCTACTAATGGTGGCATTGAGACGTACCCAATTAGTGACTATTTACTCCATTCTCTCTTTTTGCGATTAACCGGAGCCCAAGAACAAAAGTTGAAATGTATATGTTGGGAAATGGCATGCAGGGACTATGAGTACCGCTATGAACGGTATGAACGCAAGCCATATGGCGAGTGTTCTAGTTACGATGATAAATGTATGGTGTATAATGATCTTTTGAATGAGATTAAAAAGCTTGATGAAACATTTGATATTACTGATGCTATTAGAGATGAAATACTTGATGACTGGAAAACTTCTATCCAATGTGTACTTGAAAATAGTTTGTTGGTGCGAAATTTCAAAAGGAGCTATGATGAATATAAATTGCTTATAATTACGATAGATAAAAGTTGGATAATGCAAGGCACACAATTGTTCCTAAATAAGAATAATATTAAAGCTGAAAAGAGAACTGCAACTTGCGGACTTAGTTTGCTGGAGATATTCAAGGAGTATGTCTATAAAGAACGTAATCGTTGTGCTCATAATACACGTTCTTATCAACACAATTTACCTTCTATAAGGGAAATGATGTCTCAAGGATACAAACTGCAAAATTATTTTTTATATATGTCAATCATCATCTTGTTAGATAAAATTTACATCAAACTATTTGAGGTTTATTTATCCAAACTGAAGTAATTTGTTTGCTGCTAATAGTTGCTTATATAGCCATCTGCGAAGATTCTGCGTGGGTGGCTCTTTTTTTATTTACGGTCATTTCTTATGTCTGCTTTATGAATCCCTTATGACAGGGTACACTACAATAAAAATCCACTACTGACATTCTCATTTACTTGTACTGATAATCAACACATAACCCTTATGAAGATTATGTTTCGTTACTGCTTTTCTATGTGATATTTTTCATCATAAAATCAGTATTTGAAATCACTGTTACTTTGCCAAAAAATCGAACAAATAATAAGCAATAATATGAGCGAAAAGAGCATTACTTTTGAAGATTTGCCCAAGGCAATGTCGTGGATGATGGATAAACTGAATGAATTGGATTCCAAGATTGACGGTCTGAACAATCAAAACTCAAATGTTCCAACCGAGCAATGGATGAACCTTAAAGAACTGTGTGAGTATATCCCCAGTCATCCGGCAGAACAAACTGTATATGGTTGGACGAGTTGCCATCTAATCCCATTCCACAAAAGAGGGAAACGTATCATGTTCCTAAAATCAGAAATAGACGAGTGGCTCCATGCCGGCAAAATAAAATCTGATAAAAATTTGGAAGGTGAAGCCGCCCAATTCATAAAATCAAAAAGAAATACCAAATTCTAATGGATTCAACCAATTTATGCAATGCACTCAGAATGGAATTTGAAGGGGTCTTTGAAAACAAGATTCCCTTGAATGCTTTTCCTTCCAAAATTCAGGATATGATATTGGTTTTATCTCGACAGGAGAATTATTCCATTGAATACACGATGGCTTCTCTTTTGGTGGCAGTGTCAACCGCTATCGGCAACGCTGTCAATATCCGTATTCGTGGTGGTTGGATTAGTAATCCTGCCCTTTATATGATATTGGTAGGTCGTCCCGGAATGGGTAAAACTCCACCATTGGATTTTGCTTTCCGCCCTATCCGCAAGCATGATGCACAAGCTGTCAAACAATTCAAGTTGGAGATGGAGCAATATAACAATCTGATAGAAAGTTATAAAGGCAAGAAAGAAAACACTACTCCTTTGCCTGATAAACCTATTTTGCGGAGAACTATTATATCAGACTTTACTCCAGAAGCGTTAATGCGTGCGCTTGATGATAACCAGAGAGGTATTGTGGTATATGTGGATGAGATTATGGGGATGTTTAATGCTGTGAACCAATATAGCAGAGGACAACTTATTGAACAGCTATTGACAGCGTTCAGTGGTAAGCCTTTAGATATTTCAAGATGTAGTATGCCTATACCGATTCATATAGAACATCCCTTTATAAATATTGTCGGTACGATGCAAACAACTCGTATGCACGAACTGATAGGGAAAGGTTATAAAGAAAATGGATTGATTGACCGAATTATTTTTGTTTATCCATCGTCCCAAGAAATTTCTGATTGGCAATTAGATGAAGACTCTTCCTTTGCAACTTTTGAGAAATACTCGGCTATGTGGAAATCAATAATTGACAAGGTGGTTAGCTTGCCTTTTGTAGAGAATGAGAATGGTGGAAATATACAAAATATTCTGGATTTTTCTTCGGAAGCCAAAGCCTATTTTACAAATTGGCGTAATAATGCAATTCGAACTATCAATCAAATTCAAGATGACGGACTGGTGGATAGCAGAGTAATTAAGACTCCCATGATAACGGCTCGTTTAGCATTGATCCTGCAAATCCTTCGTTGGGCTTGTGGAGAGGTTCATAAGGATTTTGTGGATATAGATTCAACAAAATCGGCTATTGCTTTAAGTGAATATTTTGAGTGTTGTTATTCTGACATTCAGAAATATATGTTGAAAGAGAGCGTCGAACCTCAGAAAAAAGAATTACTTGATTGCCTTTCCGAAAGTTTCACTACTGCTGATGCCATTCAAGCCGGAAAAGAAGTAGGGTTGTCGGGAAGGTCGGTAATGTATTCTTTGGTTAGCCTTGCTACAAATAAGATTATCAAGAAGGTAAAGCGAGGTGAATATGAGAAGCTGCAATAAACGACACCTTTTGCAGTTTGCAGTTGTTGCAGTTTGCACTTTGCCCTTATATAGGATTTCTGCAAAACTGCAATAAGTGCAAACTGCACGAGTTGCAATAATAAAACGATAAATATGGTCGAATACAGATTTTCCCTTCAAAAATATAAGCGAGGTTCAAAACTTTCATGCCCGAACTGTGGAAAGAAGCAATGTTTTGTCAAGTACATAGATAGCCAAGGGAAAATAACCTTTCCAGATTATGTGGGCAGATGTGACCATGAGCAATCTTGCCAATACCATTACACTCCATCGGATTATTTTCATGATAATCCAATGGTGATGGATTACGACAAGAATAATTTCATTGAAGCTGATAAGTCTAAGCCTCAATTGCCATCTCCTACCTCTTTTGTTGATAAAGATCTAATGGAACGTACTCTTACCAACTATGGTATGAATCCATTGTACATTTACCTTTCCGGAGCATTGGGCAAAGACGAGACTTCCCGAATATTCCAACTGTATCGTGTTGGTACATCAAAGAAGTGGGGTGGTTCTACTGTCTATTGGCAAATTGATTGGCAGGGTAATGTACGAACAGGTAAGATAATGTTGTACGATGTAAAAACAGGACATCGGACAAAAGAGCCAAGAAGTTATGTAAGTTGGGTACATACGGAACTGAATTTCCAGAACTACCATTTGAAGCAATGTTTGTTTGGCGAACATCTGTTGTCTGATAATTCGACCAAACCTATAGCTATTGTGGAAAGCGAAAAATCCGCTTTGGTAGCTACCCATTATATGCCGGAGTTTATATGGCTGGCTACCGGTGGAATGCACGGATGTTTCAAGCCTGATGTGATAAGTGTTTTGAAAGGAAGGTCAGTTATGCTATGTCCGGACTTGGGAGCAAAAGAAGTTTGGCAAACCAAAATGCCTTTGCTCACTTCCGTATGTTCCAAAGTTGTATTGAGTGATAGTCTGGAACAATGCGCTACAGACGAACAGCGCAAGAACGGACTGGATATTGCGGATTTCTTATTGATGACCGACACTCCACAAATGATTCTTGATAAAATGATACAGCGTAATCCTGCTTTGCAGACACTCATTGATGAATTGGGGCTGAAGTTGGTAGAAACAGAATAAATACAATAGAAAAAAACATCGGACAGCTCGCTGTCTTTGGAAAAGGGTTTGTAAAATCCCGTAGCTTATTAGGGCATTTTCACCGCTTTCACTCTCCGAGTGGCAGTAAAAAAGCCCATAAGCGGAGGGATGCTCTCTCGATGCCCGGCTGCCTGTGGCACATAAGGCGGGATTTTACAACCAAAGAATCAGTGTATAACAATAAAAGGAAGTGAGATATGAGTAATACGCAATACGCAGTCTGTCACCTGCAACGTGGCAGTGGTAATGATTCTGGTATGTCATGCCATATAGAAAGGAAAGATGCCAAGAGGGAAAAATATGTACCCGTTAATGCCGATGCAAACAGAACACACCTCAATCGGGAACTGGTTGCATTTCCTGCAGGAGTGAAGAACAGGACGGATGCCATACAATATCGGATAGACCATGCCGGACTGCATCGCAAGGTCGGCAAGAATCAGACAAAAGCCATTCGCATCATCCTAACCGGGACACATAAACAGATGATGAAGATTGCCAAAGAAGACAAGTTGGATAATTGGATAGATGCCAATCTGAAATGGCTGAAAAATACTTTTGGAAGCGAGAATCTTGTTTCTTGCGTATTGCACATGGACGAGAAAACTCCGCACTTGCATGCCACTATCGTCCCCATTATAACAACAGAACGGCTTCGTAAGAAGCGTGAGGGTGAGAAGAAGTATGCAACGAAGTCCGGGGCACGTCTATCGGCAGATGATGTGATGAGACGTAGTAAGCTGCACGAATACCAGAACAGTTATGCAGCAGCCATGAAACCATTCGGATTGCAACGTGGCATTGTCGGTTCTACAGCAAAACATCTGGCAAACTTAGAATACTATAAGCAGCAGATAAATCGGTATGAGGAAGACATCGCCAAATTGCAGGCAGACATTGAAAAAGCACATGAGGGGAAAAACACAATTCTTTCGTGGTTTGGCAAGGGGGATTTGGCTAAAGCGAAAAAAGAGCTTGCGAGTAGGGATGAGCAGATTGCCAAACTCAAAAATCAGATTAAAACCCTCATGGCTGAAAAGTCTCAACTGAAAGAAAAACATAGGGGAGAGATAGAACAATTAAGGAACGGCTATCAAAAAGAGATAGACAAGGCTATACGTATGGCAGAAAAAGCTGACCGACAATCCAAAGAAAAGGATTCTGTTATAGGAAAGTAAGTGGTGATTACCAACGATTAGCATATATCATCAACGATTATTAAGGCATTCATTTTGAGCGCCTTCTTTTTTAGCCTTATAAGCGATGGTTATCGTTTATAGGGCTTTTTCAGCTCATTTTTGTACCGTATTTGTTGCTCGCTTGTTACTCTCCGATTTTAGGTCGGAAAGGTCGTGGATACACTGGTACGTCATGGTACGTGGTGGTACGCGATGAAACAGATTTGGCGAAATAAACGGATAAATAAAATGAGTAGTAGAATCGACATTCAGAAAAGATGTAAGTGGTGCAACGCTGTTTTCACAGCTCATAAGACTACCACAGAGTATTGTTCACACCGATGTGCCAACCTTGCCTACAAAGACAGGGTAAGAAAACAACGCATCGAAAGTCTGCAACATGAACTTGGGAAAAGTATCAAGACACCTCCCAACTTAAACAAAGAATATCTTACCCCATCAGAAGTAGCCGAATTATTAAATATCGGGCGCACTTCCATATATCGCTATATCCGCAATGGAGTAATCAAGGTAATCCGATTTGAAAGGAAAACCCTTGTTCGCAGAGCTGACATAGAAGATATGACAGATTTTATTGTTCAAGAAGTAGAGAACAATAAAGCAAAAGAGAAAGCTCCTATCACCGACTTCTACACCACAGCCGAAGTAAAAGAGAAATACCATGTAAACGAGTCATGGATATTCGCAGTGGCTAAGAAGAACAACATACCTCGGACTTTCAATCGTGGCAAAACTTATTGGAGCAAAAAGCACATGGACGCTTATTTTGCCAAGAAAGCCCCGAATCCTGACATTACCGAATGGTATAGTACTCAAGAAATGCAGGAGAAGTTCGGCATGACCTTATCCGCTATCTACACTTTCGTTTCCAAGAATGCCATTCCGAAGAAGAAAGAGGGAATCATGGTGTACTATTCCAAGAAACATGTGGATATAGCAAAAGGTATAGCTGCACCCGAAGAACCGCAATATTATACGGTAGCCGAAGCGATGGAGAAGTTCAACCTAACCCGTGACCAACTCTATCATTACGCAAAATATCATAATATCTCAAAGGTCAAGAAAGGCAAATACACGCTTATCTCCAAGCTAGAACTGGATAAGTTGCTTGCAGCCCCAAAGATAGAATAAGTTGTTTATCGGTGAATGTTGCCACCATTAAATCACTCTATTCCTTTGCACCAAACAAATGTAAAATTCTAAATATTAAACAGTATGACACACACGTGTACAAAAGTAACAGTTCGTCAGAGGGCGATTCGGAACAATCGCATCTCCTTGTATCTGGATTATTATCCGGCAGTCCGTAACCCTGAAACGATGCAAATGAGCCGCAGGGAATACCTCGGCATCTACATCTATGCCCATCCCAAAAACGAAATGGAACGGGAGTTCAACAACGATATGTTGAACAAGGCAGAGGCTATCCGTTGCATCAGAGTGCAGTCGCTTATCAATGAAGAGTTCGGTTTCTTGGATAAGACCAAGCAGAAAGCCGACTTCCTCGCCTATTTTAAGAAGATGTGCCGAAGCAAAGACCAGAAATGGACATTCGTCTATCAGCATTTCTACAACTTTGTCAAAGGGCAATGTACCTTTGGCGAAGTGAATGTGGATTTATGCAAGAAATTCCGTGAGTATCTGTTGAATGCCAAGCAACTTAAACACAGTAACCGCCCCATATCCCTCAATTCGGCATCCGGCTATTATTCCACTTTCAGAGGGTTGTTGAAGATAGCTTATCGGGACAAATGGCTTCGTGAAAACATCAATGACTATCTTGATAAGATTGAACCACAAGATGTGAAGAAAGAGTACCTGACACTGGACGAAGTGAAGCAGCTTGCCGCCACACCTTGTGACATTCCCGTTCTGAAAGCAGCTTCTTTGTTTGCTTGTCTGACAGGACTACGCATTAGCGATATTCTCAATCTTCAATGGGAAGACTTCGCCATTGCTCCCGACCAAGGCTATTGTTTGCGTATCAGAACCCAGAAAACCCAAACGGAAGCAACGCTCCCCATCAGTTACGAAGCCTACGAACTATGTGGTACGCCCGACACAGGTAAGGTTTTCAAGGGCCTGAAGCGAAGCATGATTAACTATCCGCTGAAAAACTGGCTCAAAAAGGCAGGAATAACGAAGCCGATAACCTTTCACGGATTTCGTCACTCCTACGCAGTCATACAAATTTCTTTAGGTACAGACATTTACACAGTTTCAAAGATGCTAACCCACAAGAATGTTTCCACTACTCAAATCTATGCAGATTTGGTAAATGTAAAGAAACGAGAGACAGCCAATAAAATTTCACTGAAATAAACACAACCATGAAACGAGGAATCATAACAAACAACGGACAAGGCATTCATATCTCTGATGGCGAAGTATGGATGACCGCTTGGGAGATTGCCGACTTGTTCTATACAACGGCTGGAGCAATCAACTCTCGCATAAAAGCAATATTGAAAACCAACGTCTTAAAGAGGTATGAAGTTTGCCAATGTATAAGGTTAGAAAATGGGAGTAGTGCCGATGTGTATAATCTTAATATGATTATCGCCTTATCCTATCAAATAGACACGGGACATTCCACTACATTCAGGAAATGGGTTATCAATAAAGTTGCCAAGCAAAAGGACATATCACTATTTATTCCAATAAGGTCAGCTAACACTTATAATTGCTGATACCCACAACTTAAAAGTCCGATGTAGGCTAGTCCCATGTCGGACTTTCCTTTGCTATTTTGGCACAGGTGGCATAGAAAAATGCTACCTACCTGTGCCAAAAGCTGCCACTTCCCGGGAAATGTATCTACACATCTTGCAAATGATATATATTTGCACACAAACGATTAACATATATCATTATGGAGCAGAAAAAGATAGAACGTATAACTTTGAATTTGATTGTTTTCGGAACAATCGTCATCATTGGTGTTTTAGCTCGTCAGACTGTACTACACTATGGTTGGGATGACTTTAGCAGCAACCTTATTTTCGTAGTATGCTCCATTATCATAGGAGCTATCTATCTAAATCTGCAAATGGTATTCGGACAACTCCTTTCACCAACAATAGAAAAGTGCTTTATGAGATTTGAATGTTACCGCAATAAGGCTGCGGTAGTTGAATCTCCAATTATACACGCTGAACTTGCCGAAAATACCATAATTTCAGAACCTATCATTTCAAAACCTGAACCCAAAATTGAAATAGAAACTACATCTGACACAACAGAAGTAGTTTCTACTCCTTCATGTCCTGAACTCAACGAAGACGTGGCAGAACTTCCTAAGGAAGAAACCACACCTTCTACCATCAACAATATATCTATTGAAGAATCCAATCAGCCAACAGAATACGATCTATTCCGTGCCAACGCTATGGCTGAGAAGGAACGAGCATCACAAGAAAAGTTAGATAAGGTTCTCACATATACGAAACAGAACTTGGTTCTTTATCTTAGCGAAACAGACCTTAATCGTCTATGTGAATATATTACGGAATACTACCTATCCGATTCCCTCCCTAAGGTTGAACAGATAAAGGTTGATGCTCAATTAAAAACCATTGACATCATGCACTTTGGTTGGAATATCGGCAAAGCATTCGGCAAACCTCGCCTACAGACTGCCACATTTATAAAGAGAGTATTTGCTCATACTCTCCGCGATTCGGAAATATCCACCATTGAGCGTAAAATGTCACATACGGAATCAGAGTGCAAGATTAAACTGGATAGTAAAATAGTGTAGATTTTATTTGTTGTTCACATTTTGTTACGAGATTTAGCTACGTTCTTGAGATAGTGGCTAAACTTTTTACACTATATCAATCCCTAAGCATTCTCTGCACCAATCAAATTAAACTTTCCAACATCAACTCTTACCAATAATTATTGTAGCTTTACATCGGCTAATAATCAATCGCTTATGATTATCTATACGCTAAAAACTCTAAGTGCGCATAATATAAAAATAACATATCACAAAGTCACTCATTCGCTCTAGAATCGCCATACTCTTGTATATACTTATGATATTTGGCAACCGTATGCTGACAAGCAACAAAATGCACAAACAATGGATTATAGTTCATAGAATCAGCAAGTATTCTATTTAAGAGTTTGTAATTATTCATTTGATTTTCATCAAAGTTTTGAATATCAGCATCAACCTCTGGTTCTAATCTATCAAGGAAAATCATATATTTACGTAAAATAGAAACCACATAATCACTAACTTGTATCATTGCATCTGATCCAGACTCCTTAAAACTATAATTATCAGGAGCTTTACCATCAATAATAATATCTTCTTCTGTAATCTGGCTCATAACCTGTTTTTCTTCATCAAACACCAAGGTTTTCTTTGGGAAGCTAAGAATCTGTTGCCTATAAAATTGCACAAAATTTCCGACCCATTCATGAGTAGTTTCATTCTGAATAAAAATCAATTCTTTCTGTTCTTTAGCTTTCTCAAGACAACTTTTGAGAAAGACTAGCAACGGATTTAAACGGTATTTTTTCACATCTTCGGCAATGACACCATCAATAAGGATTATAAGTTCTGACAAGAAATCCTTAATGTACTTTGTTCCAACATTTGGATACTTATATTTTTTGAATATTGAGATTGTTGTATTTGGATTCCTTTTCAAGACTTTGTATAGTTCGGCTTTGAATGCAAATGGATTAAATTCTAGTCCACATATTGAATCAATAATATCCACAAATCCATAATACAAAACCTGCACAATACAAAAATGAATATGCCATCCTTTGTCTTGAATTATTTGGAGTATTTTTCTAAAATTCTCCTTGCGCAATATTTCAATAAAAGTTCCTTTTAAATCCTTCGTCGATTTTATTTCTTTTTCTAAGTTTTTACCTAATGCCGTTTTCAACTCTTCCAAAGAAATAATATCATCTGCCTGAACACCACCTAACACAAATACAGTATCTGAATCTGCATTGAGTTTGCAATCTTTCACAATCAAGTGTTTTACGTTACCTGATTCATCGTAGTATAAAGTTTCCTCTTTATCAATATACATCTCATCTATACCTTGAGCTTTCATCATCATTCTGATGCTATTACTAACTTCTGTATAATCCATGATTAAATATTTGATTTTTTGTTTATATTTATACGATCGCTATGTTCGCATAGAAAATCCAAAGGATCAATCTCTGCAGTTTCCTTCATTCTTGCTTCAATAAAATCATTTGTAGAAGGTGCTATATTAAGCTTAATATTCTGGAATATTGGCAGCGACTTTATCTTATCTTGATACTTCACGAACTTATCATTTCGCGGTGTAAGAGCAAAGCATAATGCACTTGCAAACACATCTGCTAACTGTATTCCGAACTCTTCATGAGACTTTGCAATTTCCATATTACCAACAGGCAGAGGATAGACATGCTTTCCTTTACCATACCCAACAACAGTTTCTGGCACTTCCATATCCCTTAGGCTTTCCATAAACTCTATGTTTGCAAAGAATGGTTCCGAGGAATCAAAAAGAACATTCTCTTTTACCTTTGTTTTATTATACCATTCTTGAATCGATACGGAAAACAATGGTATTGTTAAATCAATATAGAATTTCTTATGGGTTAAGGCTTCTTTAACATATTGTATTGTAGGAAGTATCTCTGACAGCATATCGAAAAACCCTTCTCTTGTATCAACATCATATCTCAACTTGTCTGTAGTTCTATAAAAGTTCGCAACAGATTCTATTGACGGTTTCCTAACCATCCCAACAAAATTATTCTCAAATTCTGCCACCAAGTCCTTATTAGAATGCAATATAGCAAAACAATACAAGCCATTAGCCAGAATCAGATTCTTTGCTCCTTCATATAGATTTATACCATTGAAGTGATACATTGTTTCTACTAGAATATTCACAATATTAGCATAGATACAGTATCGTTTATGCGCAAACGATGGAAGTACGTGATAATTGTCCATCAGAGGGTGATTAAATATCTTATCCAGTATTTTCTGACCATGATAACTTTTATACATACTTTTGAAATGAAGTTCCCTCCCCCATTCACAATAACCCACCTCTTCTTTTATTTGAGCAATTTCTTCATCTGTCATCCTAATAGAAGCTAATGAAAAATAAGGTTGTTTACTATTTATCAAATCAGGTCCAGTATATCCAGACTCATCAAAATACAACATACAAAAATAATTTTATCATTAGGTTGTTATAACTATCTTATTATGAAAAGCGTCTAATACATTCCATAATAAGTTGAATTAAAGAAATACAAAGTTAGTAAAAAGTCAAATATATAAGTATCTATTCCTCAATATTTTATTATCACATATTCCATATTTACGGAAAACAAAGTTATTTCTTATCAATACCTAATAAAAGCATTTATAGTGTTTAATCATATAGTATATATTTAATTATCAATTACTTGCTACTATTCAAAGTTATACTACAGTTATATTTTGGTGAATGATTCCACCATTGAAACACCTGTTTCCTTTGCCGTCGAACAATTAAAAATGAGCGACATATGCAAAAAGAAACAGTAACATTTGATAAGCTGCCCGAAGCGGTAGGTTATCTGACCGAACAGGTTATTGAGTTGAAAAGAATGGTGTCGGAACTTCAACCACCAGCATCAGACAAGCACGTATTGGTTGAAATTGAGGATGCTTGCCGTATCATCAGAAAAGCCAAGCCAACCATTTATACATTGGTACGCAAAGGACTTCTTCCTGCCTATAAGAAAGGCAAGAAGCTCTATTTCTACGAAGACGAACTTCTGGCTTGGATTGAGAACGGGCGTAGAAAGACTTCCGAGCAAACATACGAGGAGATGCTGGCAAATATGCAAGGCGGTGTCCGTCATAAGCCCAAATCATCCATGAAACTTAAATGAGTGTAGATATGGATACATATTCTATTAATCCGGCATCCATCATTGACGAAGCGGTTGATTTAAGTATGCGACTGACGGGTACTGATTTTCCTGTCAGCATATTCCCGTCAAAAATCCAACGCATCATCAGCGAAGTACACGAATGCCATAACTACCCTACCGACTACATTGCCGCAGCTATCCTTACGGCAATAGCGGTCGGCATAGGTAACACACATCTTGCCCAAATCAAGCAAGGCTGGATAGAAAGTCCTATCCTGTATATAGCATTGATAGGAAGACCAGGAGCAAACAAAAGCCATCCGCTTAGCTTTGCGATGAAACCGTTCCTTGATTACGACTATCAGCAAAATCAAGTCTTTGAAAAGGCTCTTGCCAAGTATGATGAGCTGATGAGTATGAGCCGCAAAGAACGTGCGGATAACGGTGAAGAACAATTTCCACAGGAACCAGTCCGCAAACGCTTCTTGATTTCGGATGTAACACCTGAAGGCTTGAGCCTTATTCATGCGCAAAACAAACGTGGTTTATGCTTGTGGGCTGACGAGTTATCCGCTTGGTTCAAGAACTTCAACCGCTACAACAACGGTTCGGAGGAACAATTCTGGTTGTCAGTGTTCAGTGCCAAGACCACGATATCCGACCGCAAGAATGCCAAGAGTTCAATCTTCATCAAGCGACCGTATATATCGGTTATCGGCACTATTCAAAAGAAGATTCTCAGTGAACTGGCTAAGGGCGAACGCTCCAGTAACGGATTCATTGACCGCATTCTGTTTGTGATGCCCAATCTGCAACAGAAAGCACGTTGGAATGACAAGGAACTGCCGGAGAATATCGAACAAGAATGGAATACCATTATTGACAAGCTGATACAACAGGAGTATGCCCTCAATGAGTTTGGAGAGATAGAACCGCAGATTCTTCTTTTCACGGAGGATGCCAAGAGACGGCTTTACGAATGGCAGCACCACTTTTCAGAATTGTGCGACCGAGAGACAAACGATACAATCGTGAGTATCTATTGCAAGTTGGAGATATACATCATCCGCTTCTGCCTGATTATCCAATTAGCCCGATGGACTTGCGGAGAGTGTGATAAAACATATATCGACCTGTTGACGGTAGAACGAGCCATAAAACTGACGGAGTATTTCAAGGAATCTGCATTGAGCGTTCAAAACATACTCAATGAAAATGCGCTCAACAGCCAACAACAGGCGATAGTCAATCTGCTTCCTCCAGCCTTTACAACTGCCCAAGCAATACAGATAGCCGAGCAGAACGGAATGAAGGAACGCACATTTCAACGCTTTCTCAATGACAACATCGGGACATTGTTCCGCAAAGAGAAGCATGGAGAATATTCAAAGATTAACCCGTGACATTTTTGTCGGTTTTGACACTTTCCAAACAAAAACGACAATAACGACAAAAGTGACACACCCAAAAAGAAACATACAATGAGTACACATAGATTCATATTAGAACCCTACAAAGGTGTCAGCACTCGGCACACTTGTCCGAACTGCCACCGCCAAAGATGCTTTTCCAAGTACATTGACACGGAGAAGCAGATTCAGTTCCCAGAATACGTGGGACGTTGTGACCATGAGCAAAAATGCGGTTATCACTTCGCGCCTCGTGATTACTTTGAGCAGAATCCGTCTGAAAAAGAAAAGTTTACTGAGAATAGTTTCAGAAGCTATGACCCCATTAAAGAAGCACAACCCATAGCCACTTCCTATATTGATTTGGGTATAGTCAACCAATCATTACGTGGCTATTCTGCAAACAAGTTATTTCAGTTCCTATCGGCTCAGTTTGGAGAAACGGAAACATTGAAGCTCATGAAAAGATACAAGGTTGGCACATCCAAGTATTGGGATGGTGCAACTGTATTCTGGCAAACGGACAATCAGAATAAAGTCCGCACGGGTAAGATAATGCTTTACAATTCCGAAACAGGTAAGCGGATAAAAGAACCGTACAATCATGTCACGTGGGTACACTCCGTACTACACAAAGGTGATTATAATCTGAAGCAATGTTTCTTCGGTGAACATCTGCTGTCCGAGGATAAGAGCTGTCCTGTTGCACTGGTCGAAAGCGAGAAAACGGCAATTATCGCTTCCTACTATCTGCCGCAATTCCTATGGATAGCATCAGGGGGAAAGAACGGTTGCTTCAATGCCAATAGCCTATCCGCTCTGGCAGGAAGAAGCGTCGTGTTATTTCCTGATTTGGGAGCGACCGACTATTGGCAGAGCAAAATCAGTCTGATGAAAAGCAACGGAATTGAGGTGCGAATGTTCGATTATCTGGAAGCCAACGCCACCGAAAACGAGCGGAAAGAGGGGTATGACATTGCCGATTATCTCCTAAAAGTGAAGCCCGATGAAGCTATCCTCCAACAGATGATAAAGAAAAATCCCGTCTTGAAAACACTGATAGATACATTCGACTTGAAGCTCATCAGCGTACAACAAGGTACTCCACAATCGAAGGTTTCACCACCTAAGAAACGAGGGCTCAGACTCTGAATACAGGGAGAGAAATCGAGACTTTTTTACTGTAGCAAGTTAATGTCGGTGTATTACATTCCCCGACCACTTGCTCCTCAAAAAGTCTGAGGAGACGGCTCCCGATGGTCACAATTTATTCACTTAAAAACAGATTCAAATGGAAAAGAAATATACAATAACACTCCGTCTGTCATATCAACAACACGCATGGCTTGGTGCGCTTTGCAGACGGAGCAAGCAGACTCAAAGTGAAGTCATCCGTTCACTCATCGAGAATGGTTCGGTACGTGAACGAATCACGCAAGAGCATATCCACATCATTCGGCAACTGATTGGCGAAAGCACCAATCTTAACCAGTTGGCAAGACAGGCAAACACCTACGGTTTCTTTGCCGTTGCGGACAGATGCGAGGAAATGGCTCAGCACATTAATCAACTTATAAAACGACTGAAAGATGATAGGTAAACAGACTAAAGGAACATCGTTCGGTGGTTGCGTCCGCTATGTCCTCAAAGAGGAAAAATCCAAGCTATTGGAAGCGGTAGGAGTAGAAGGTACACCCGAACAGATGTCAGAGCAATTTGAGTTACAATCGCTACTCAATGACAAGGTAAAGAATATTGTCGGACACACTTCGCTCAACTTCTCACCGGAAGATAGTGCAAGGCTAAAGTCAGACGATGCACTGATGCTGAGTATAGCGCACGACTATATGAAACTGATGGGTATTGAAAATACGCAATACATCATTGCTCGGCATATCGACCGTGAGCATCCACATTGCCATATCGTTTTCAACCGAGTGGACAATGACGGCAAGACGATTAGCGACAAGAATGACTTTCGTAGGAATGAGAAAGTTTGCAAAATGCTGACCGCGAAATATCGCTTGCACTTTGCCAATGGTAAAGACCATGTCAAAGAGGAACGCTTACGTCCCTACGACAAGGCAAAGCATGAGATATACAAGGCATTGAAAGATGAATTGCCCAAAGCTCATAGTTGGGATGATTTGAAAGATGCGCTTGCCGACCGAGACATTGATATGAAATTCAAGGTCAGCCGAACTACACGGGAAATACAGGGTGTAAAATTTGAGTACAACGGTTTTTCTTTCTCCGGCTCTAAGATTAGCCGAGAGTTCAGCTACTTGAATATCGACAACCGACTGGAAGAGAATGCTTGTGCATCCTTGTTTGAATCACCCAAACAGGAATCCAGACATAAGGAAGATAATGTACAACAAAGCGTTTCCTATTCCGATGATGGCTCAAGCATCAGTCTCGGCTTGCTTAACGGCAACTCATCCTACGATGCCACTGCAGCAGAAGAAGCCGAGTTCAATCGCCTGATGAAAAAGAAAAAGGCTAAGCGCAAGCGAGGCTTTCATTTATAATCCATTATTATTAACATCTTAAATTCAATTATTTATGGTACAAAAAGATTTAATTCTTGATTTCAATCTCTACTTGTGTGAGAAATTTGGTTACAGAGAAAGCTGTAGCGTAATGCCACATGCCAATGGCTTTTGTGTGAACATCAGTGAACGTGATCTGGACTGCTACATCCGCTTTTGGGAGTATAGTTGTGGAAGAGGCAATTTTCCCGACTGGTCTATCATCATTGTGCGCAGTAACTTCAAGAAGAACCAAGAAGAAAGCCTGAAAGATTTGGCTCGCTTCTTCAAGGAGTACATGCCGCGCTACGGTTACAAATACCTCTGTACCGAAGGTGATAACTACAAGTATTATCAGACACTCGGTTTAAAGCTCATCTATCAAGGAATCTTTGATCAAAACAATTATGGATTGCCGATTAAAGACTTAAATGTCTGACACATCGTTTAGAATTGAGGAGGGGACTTGTCCTCTCCTTTTTTTCTTTCTGATACGCCCCATTATGAGAACGTGCTACCGAAAGGATGGTGTTTGTCCACTTTGGGTGAGGTGTTTACACTTCAAGCAGGAAAAAACATAACAGCAAAAGATATTAAAGATGCTGTCACCGAATCACATCCTTACAAATGTTATGGTGGCAATGGCGTTAGAGGATTTGTTGCATTGTATAATAGAGAAGGAGATTTCCCAATTATCGGAAGGCAAGGAGCACTTTGCGGAAACATCAATATTGCTAAAGGAAAGTTTTATGCAACAGAACATGCCGTTGTAGTGGAAAGTTATTGTGATGTGGATTTAATGTGGGCATATTATATACTGATAACGTTAAACTTGAATCAATATGCCACTGCTACTGCTCAACCTGGACTTTCTGTAGCTGTTATTAACGATGTTTGTATTCCGATACCTCCACGAAAAGAACAAGAAAGAATCTCAAAAGAGATAGAACATTGGTTTGCCTTGATTGATCAAATAGAGCAAGGAAAATCTGACTTACAAACAATCATCAAACAAACCAAGAATAAAATTCTCGACTTCGCCATCCACGGAAAACTCGTACCGCAAGACCCGAATGATGAGCCTGCCATTGAACTCTTGAAACGCATAAATCCCGACTTCACACCTTGTGATAACGGGCATTATACGCAGTTACCTAATGGATGGTGCGAATGTCAATTAGAAAACATCGTAAAATATGAGCAGCCACAAGCCTATATTGTCAAATCAACTGATTACGATGATAAATATTTGATCCCTGTTTTAACGGCAGGGAAGTCTTTTATAATAGGATATACCAACGAAACAGAAGGCATTTACCAGAATACACCCTGTATCATTTTTGATGACTTTACTACAGATTCTAAACTCGTTGATTTTCCTTTCAAAGTAAAATCATCCGCAATGAAAATTTTAAGAGTGGCTGACAGTATAGAAATTGAATATGTCGCTATGTTTATGAACATAACACGGCTCATTGGTGACACTCATAAGCGTTATTGGATTTCAGAATACTCTAAACTTTGCATACCAATACCACCAAAAGAGGAACAAAAGCGTATTGCCAATGCTGTAAATGTGATGTTTAAAAAACTTAATACAATCATGGAGAATTTATAAGTTCTCCATGATTGTATCCAATCTATCTTGGGCTGAATTTATTGCAGCAACAATCTTTACTTGCTCATTATAAGGCGGTACGGGTACCTCTATTGCCTTAAATTGTTTTTTGTTCAAATGAGGTATTGCCGAACCAATTTTGTTCTCACGTAAACTCTTACGATGTAGGTTAATTACGTGCAAAAGATAGTCAGTATGAATGTTTTCAGCAATGTGTAGTTGCTTGAATGTACTACCTTGATAACCCTCAATCGGTGTTCTGAACACTTCACCAGAGTTTTCTCCATCAACTAAAATCAACAGGTTATTGGCTGCTACATATCGCCCATTGGTCAAAGTCTTAAAATCACGTTCTCCTCTTAGATATTTTACGTCAAGATTTGGCATTTCCTTACCGTCAAGTTTCTTTCCATCCGTCAAAGAACATAACATTTGCATAGGAACAACCTCCCATCCAATTGGTAACTGCGTATAATGCCCGATACGTTCTGCTATATTGTTACTGTATTCATTATAAATCAATATAATATGGTAACAAAATTCAAAAGTTATTTGGCAAAGACAAATCTTGCCAAGAACACCATCACCTCTTATGTGTGGACGGTACAGTATTTCCTCAACCATTATGGGGAGGTGAACAAGAAGAACCTTTTGGCATACAAAGGGTATTTGGTGGAGAACTTCAAGCCACAGACTGTAAACATACGTTTGCAGGGTATCAACAAGTATTTAGAGTTCACTAAGCAAGATAAACTGAAAGTGAAGTTCGTAAAGGTACAACAAAAGAACTTTTTGGAAAATGTAATCAGCGATGCCGATTACAAATTTCTCAAATCCCAGCTTAAAACTGATGGTTATGAGGAGTGGTATTTCATTGTGTGGTTCATGGCTGCCACTGGAGCACGTGTTAGTGAATTGCTCCACATCAAAGCGGAACATATCAAAGTGGGTTATCTTGATTTGTATAGTAAAGGCGGTAAGATTCGACGACTATACATCCCCAAGAATCTACGGACAGAAGCCGAAAAATGGTTGAAAAGCCAAGGCTTGACATCCGGTTACATTTTCTTGAATCGTTTCGGACAGCGTATTACTACTCGTGGAATCGCTTCTCAACTCAAGCATTTTGCAGAAAAATACGGAATGAACAAGGAGGTAGTTTATCCTCATTCATTCCGTCACCGTTTCGCTAAAAATTTCCTTGACCGCTTTAACGACCTTGCTTTACTTGCCGACCTTATGGGGCATGAAAGCATAGAAACCACTCGTATCTATTTACGCCGTACTGCCAGCGAACAGCAGAAGATTGTGGATAAAGTGGTAAACTGGTAAAGCCACATTAACCCTTAGGAGTGTATTCACTTACACTTCTAAGGCTTTTTGAATGTTATTAAAAACTGAGAATAGCTCTTCTATCTTTTGAACAATGCGCTGTTGTTCGGCAAGTGGAGGAAGTGGAAAATACATATCGTTAAAATCTGTACTATTAAATCCTGCTTGAGCTGTTCTTGATATTTCTTTCAGTTTTCCCTGATACAGATCAGACAAATAGTAATAATATGCGAACTCCTTATATATAAGATTCTCAAATTTAAAAATAACCTTTGCCATTGCCACATTATAAGCCCCTTGTTCAGCATGAAATACTTTTCCTAAAGAGCCACCATAACGAGCTAATAATATATCTCCCTTTTTAGCCTGTTTGGAAGCAAGATTAATTGGAATATAAACAGGTACAGGAGACTCTCCGTAATCTCTAATCTGATAAAGCCTAATGTAATTTGGCTTAGGTTTATTTTCAAAATAATTTTTCGATGGTTGAGCTCCTCCTGATATATCTAAGATGGAATTATGACTACACCATACCCATGACTCAGGAATTTCATAAGGGAACTTCTCACTATGCCCGTTATCACAAGTGATTTCTGCCTTCGAGTTGATGCGTTTGAGCAGTTCTGAGGCAGGTTCATCGTTTGGGTCTTGTGGTACGAGTTTGCCGTGAATGGCAAGGTCAAGAATCTTACTCTTGGCTTGCTTGATGGTTGCCTGCAAATCTTCCTTTCCACTTTCTATAACGTCAATCAAAGAGAACCAGTGTTCAATTTCTTTCACAATACGCTTTTGCTCAGCAAGAGGTGGCAATGGAATCATGCCATTACAAGCATCTGTTGTACTCAAGCGTGGCATCTTAACACCATATCCACATTGTTGCGTATAGTCAAGAAAATATGCCGAACGCAGTACATGATTAAGATAATATGAAGAAACATTACAGTATGAATTGAATGGCATTATTTCAGTTGTACAATATCCTGATTGTGGTGCGACCAAGACCTTATTCAGATATGTGCGTAATTTAGAGTATAGGATATCTCCTTTGTTGAATCTGTGCCGTACTCCTTTAATACTTCTTTTTGATCTAGAAAGTGTTTGAATGATTTTTGCTGTATCCTTTTCTAAATCTTCAAGTTCTAAAACCCAGTCGTCATCGGTTATGCTATCAACGGAAACATTATTACATTCGCCATAATTACTAATTTCTCCCAAAGTTGTCCACACCCACGAACTTGGTACCTCAAACGGTACGTTCTCATAATGGGGCGTATCAGAAGTCTTGGCAGACTTCTTGCTCCGCTTGATTTTTCCTTCCTTTATCAGTCGTTCTTTTTCAGCCTTGATTCGTTCCAGCAGAACAGATGCTGGCTCATCGTTGGGGTCTTGCGGCACAAGTTTTCCATGTATCGCAAGGTCGAGTATCTTTTGACGTAACGCTTTTGTATCCATCGTTGTATTTTTGTTTGTAATGATGCAGTCAAAAAAAACAGCATCATTACTATTCATTTTCTTCCAGTTTCTTTAATTCCTCATTCTCTTCAAACTCTTCAATCCACTCCTTCACCTTGGCTTGCAATAAAGCCTTATTAGGAAGATAAAGCTGATAAGCAGAAGCATAAATGTTGGCTTCTTTAGGCAAGGTGAGTTCCACAAGTGCATCGTTCTTCTCCCTGCACAGCAGAATACCGATTGTCGGCTTTTCAAAGTCTTGCTTCACATAGCGGTCGTAATAGTTGACATACATCTGCATCTGTCCAAGGTCTTGGTGAGTAAGTTTGTCTATCTTCAAGTCTATAAGCACATAGCATTGTAGCAAACGATTGTAAAACACCAAGTCAACAAAGA
>OJPD01000415.1_pt1 | contig 33372 bp, 28 predicted proteins | sample 1598371 | NCBI WGS metagenome assembly OJPD01 (sample SAMN03922478, study PRJEB24848) | human gut metagenome | isolation source: stool sample | host: Homo sapiens | place: Germany | collected 2010-11
GGTAGTTCAGGAACCACTCGAAATAGATGACCTGCGAGGTCATGCGCGCCTCGATGTGCCGTTCCCTCGTGAAACTGCGGAACCACTCGTTGGTGCGTTGCAGCGGGTAGAGGCAGCTCTGCACGAACAGGATGAATTTCCGTCCCGACAGATAGTGCGGGACAAGGCGGTTTACGGTGCGGTCTATGGATAACTTATACCTCATGGTTCTCTATTTTCAGGATGATGGCCTCACGGAAGTTGGGCAGACCGGCCTCCTCGTCCTTGCCGGATGATTCTTTCAGGTATCCCGACGCGGTATGGGTCATGCGGGCGACACGCTGCGGGGGCCGGATATGGCCGTCGGTATCGTGGCTGGCTATGAAGATTCCCTGTTCGGGTACCGCATCCTCGTCGATATGGACATCAGTCACATGTTCCGCACGACGTACGGCATCCGTCAGACGGGAGACATAGACGGCGGCATCGAAATCGATTTCCATCATATAGGCGTTCAGCTGCTCCTCGATGGCGTCATATATCTCGGATTCGGGTACGGCCCCGTCATGGAAGACCGTCAGGCGCGGTATCAGCACATCGCCCTTGGTGGAGATGACCTCCACCCGTGTTCCGGCAAACTTCAACTTGCCGATATAGGCATTGATGGGTACCAGGTCTTCAGGCGGTATGGCGGAAAGGTTGCCTTTCGTGCCGGTGGCCACTTTCAGGATCAGCTTGCTATCCAGATTCCGGTCATCGGTACTCTCCACATACGATACCTGCGTGATGATGCGTTTGCTCTCGTCGACATTCGGATAGCCGAACGCCAGCCCGTCTTCCCGCACCGTCAGTTCGTCCCCCTGCTGGTACTGCAGCAGGGCATTGGCATAATAGGCAGGCGTACCGTTGATACGCCCGTTGATGGCTTCGGAAATATCCACCGCGAAGACATCCAGCAGGGTCTCGAAACTGTATATGGCTGCCGCCACTACCCAGAGGATGCCGTTCATGACAGACAGCTTGGAGTCACTGGCGAACTCCGCCAGCTCCAGCCTCCGGTTGCGTTCCGCAACGGCCTCGTTGTATATTTCCTTGATCGTACGGCTCATTCCACTGTATAGGTTTTATAGTCGATGATAAACTCCCAGGCTCCGCCCTCGTTCCAGCTCTCCTCATGCAGGATGACCCATATGGCCTCCATACCCGATATGATACGGTAACGCCCGGTCGTTTCGTCCCGGTCCGGCTCCCTGTAAGTCCCCGTCGGGGAGACAGGCAGTGTCATCCGGCAGTTGCGTCGGTTGCCGTAGCGTTCCACGATAGCCATCAGGTATTCGTCCAATACGGTCGGCCTGATCCGCGCCTCCGACAGGTCGAGTTCCATCAGGCCACGGCATTCGACGAGCGGCAAGAGGTCGGATACCATGCTTCCGGACAGGTCTATCCGGTAAGTGCCCGAGAAAATCCGGAAACCGTCCAGTGCAAGGGCACAACCCCGGAGCGTCAGTTCTTCCACGTGCAGCTCACGGAGAAGGATGACGGACGAGGGGTTCATGCCGCTCCAGTCGATATGGCGGAACGAGGCATCGGCAAACCACCGGATCCTGCGCTTGTGGCGTACACGGCTGTCGAACGTATGGTGCAGCGTGTACGGTATATGGCCGAGAATGACGGTTTCCGCTGCACTGTCATCGCCCCAGTCGATTTCCAACGTTCCCGTTCCGGAAACCTCGCACTGCACGGACACAAGTGCCGCTGACAACGAAAATACGGCCGCCTGCGGGAGGGTGAAATGTTTGGGATAGACATGCCGTTCACCGTTGGAGGGTACAATGCCGTGCATCCCGTTATAGGCGACCACATCGGCATTGATGATGAATCCGTCGGTATAGGTCAATTCCTGCCCGGTGCGGAGTTCCGTTTCCAGTGAAAGATCCGGATTGTTGACAAGCAGGTCCACAATCCCTTCGATGCTCCCGTACAGATGCAGGGCCACATCATAGATGTTCTGTCCGGTGATGACACGGTAATTACCCATGATTGTCCTCCTTCTCCTCGGTTTCCAGCAACAGTTCTCCCGTTGCCGAGTCTATATAGGCGTTCTTGATGACGACCTTGTCCGCACCAAACTCCGCCTGCAGTTTGGCGGCCAGGCCGTTGTTCTCCATGTTGGAGTGCAGGAAGTCTATCAGCCCCACACCGGTAGTCGGATGCTGGTAGAGATTGCCGGCCACGGCCTTGAGCAGGAATGTCCCGTTCTGCATCTTGGAGGCTCCGATTCCGAAGTCCGTCTCCTCGCCGCTGTAGACAACCAGGCAGTCTTCCCGGATCAGCAGGTTATAGAGGCCGTCTTCATTCAAGGCATAGAGCGAAGGCAGAGTCACCGCCTGCCTCGTCCCGTCATCATATTCCTGCATGACAGGGAACCAGCATTTGCCGGTGGCTGCGCAACGCACATATTCCACGCCGCCGGAACCGCTTTCCATGGCAATCCGTACCGTCAATAACCGGTTGTCGGGCGTATAGGAAATACGGATATGAATACCTTTTGCATCGCTATACGATGAGAGGAAGTCCGCCGGTACGGTTATCTCCCCGTGGCGGAAGTCCGCATTGTCGGCATCTTCCACGCTGTCAAGCAGGCGGAAGTTATGGAAAGTCTTTCCGGCAACCCGTCCGGACATTTCCACTTCCCCGTATTCGGCATCCATTATGATATCCTCTCTGGCCATGGTGTTGATATAAAAATCCCGGCCGCACCCAAGAAAGAGTACGACCGGGGTACTCTTTGTGTAAAGAGTAGCGGCAGACAGAAATTTCGGTTTATGCGTCTTTGGAGATTTCGTTATAAACCTTATGCAAAGCTCTACATAAGGTTTATAATGAGTTGAATACCGATATGTAAAGTTTGAAAGTCGAGAGTCTGATGCCTAAAGCATTATCTCTCGACTTTACACATATACTTTACATAACCATACTACTTTTGAAGGCTTTTCAACCACATGAGAATATCTTTATTTCGTTCCCATTCACGATCTTTCGCTGCTTTGGGAAGAACATCCACATAAGCTTTCTCAAGCGCATCCTGTTTTTGTCTGGAATCTGCTCGTGCATATATCTCCGTTGTTTGTATTGACACATGGCCTAAAATATCTCGGATATACACGATGTTAATACCAGCTTGTAACAAATGCATAGCTTTTGAGTGACGTAACGAATGACAACTGATTCCGAGTGGAACTAGCTTCGGATTTTGCAGGTGAGCTTCTCTAACGTATTTGTTAAGAATGTAAACGACCCCTGCTCTTGTCAATTTTTCACCACGGCTATTAAAAAACAACGGATGCCTATATTTTTCAGGACTGAACAAATTGTTCTCAACCATATATGCTTTGAGGACATCCACTTGCTCTTTTACTAAAGGAACTATCCGGCTCTTTCTTCCTTTTCCTATTAAGCGAATAGTATATGGAGTGTGTTCTATCCTGACGGACTCCGGTGTTAGGTCGATTAACTCTTGTACCCGCACTCCCGAGTCATACATGAGGGCCAATATTGCCAAGTGCCGACGCCCGGAGTATGTTTCCACATCTGGTTGCTCCAGTAAAATTTCCACTCCTTCTACCGATAAATATTGCATTTTTTTTGCTTCAGACCTCATTGTCTTGATTGACAAAATTCTCTGCCATTCATCAATATTCTTGATGTCTTCATATTGAAGATATTGTACGAAAGAGTGAATTGCAGCCAATCGATTGTTGCGTGTTGAGATACTACAACTCCGTGTCGTTATAATCCAAGACATAAATTCAACTATGACTTTTTTTGTCAAATCTTTAAGACACAACCGTTCAGCTGATATTTTGTGAACATCTTTCATATAATTAATAAATAACACGAAAGTATCTCTATACGAGGCTACGGTGTTATAACTCATATTTCTCTCATGTGGTAAGTATTCGGATAAAAACTTACTCAAGTATTTGGCAAAATCCGTTTTAGTATTCATTGTGGAGTAATTTGGGATAAATAGATGTGCTTAATTCGGAGTAGGGAATCATTAAGTCCGGGTATATTTCTGCTGTCATTCTCACATATTTTTCTGTTGCTGAAAGAGATTTATGGCCAAGACAGGTTGATATTATTGGCAAACAGGTATACAGATCCATTCCCGCACGTATCATTCTCATAAATGAATGAACCGCAAAGGTGTGCCTGAGGTCATGAATACGTGGTCCTCGGTGATCCCCCATAAAGGGAATGTTGCATTGTTCCAGTAAAATACGAAACCACCATGATATGGCTTTGTCAGTACAAGCGGCCCCATCTGCTCTGATAAAGAAAAAGTTATCTGGCTTTTTGGTTCCATTTAGCGGCATTTTGTCACGATATACCCGATATTGAGCTAATACTTCATGAAGGCTTTGGTCAATAGGAACTATACGATCCGTGCCATTTTTGGGATCTCGGATCAAGATTTGCCTTATGTCAAGCTGGACGTCCTTATTTCGAATTGACAAAGCCTCTGAGAGCCGTAACCCTGTACTGTATAAAAGGCGTAAAATGGCTGGGATACAGATCAGAGATGTTCTTTTACTACGGTTACTCAGGCGAAGTTTATCGCATTTTTCAAAAATTGCCCGTATCTGTTCTTGTGTGTAGATATAAGGAATAAAGTCCAGATGACCAGATGAAAAGCGAGGTGGTTTAGGAATAAAACAAGCTTCTCCTTGGCGGCTCATATATCGTGCGAGTAGTGCCCAAACCAAATATTTGGCATATAATGTTGACGGTCGGTCATTCAACCGTGTCTCTCGCCATTCTTTGATTATATCTTTAGTAATGATTGGCCGGGTGATTCCCTTTTTGCAATAAAAATCATCAATCTCCTTTAATATGTATTGATACCGAAGAATGTGCTGCCTACACGATTCTTTCATCTTTATCAACTCATTCATATAGGGAGCAAGTATGCTCTTATAGCAGAATTGCCTACTCATAAAACATACCTCCTTTCTGTGTATAAAAATCATCAGGAATAGCCGGAACAGGGATAGCGCATTTCATAAGCAAAGCTATATCTATTCGTAGATATTTCATCGTTGTCTGACTTGTAGAATGGCCCAATACTTCGGAAATTACGGGCAGGGCAACCTCTTGTTCAAGCAACTGACTTGCGAGACTATGCCGGAGGGAGTGTGATCCATGACGTCTGTCGTGAAGCGGTATTCCGGATTTTACGATTATACGGCTTATTGCAGTGCTTATGGTTCTTGCTGTAGCGTTATCATAAGGTGGACGATGACAGAGAAAAATATGTTGAGATTTGGAGATTGGACGCCCATTTTTCAGATAATCAATTATTGCATTTCCCACTTCAGCTAATAAAGGAAGGTTTGTAGGCTTGTCGGTCTTATATTGACGCAGGCGGATTTCATTATTTTCCCAGTCAAGATTGGAAAACTGCAAGCCGACAATATCCGAAGCCCTTAGACCAAGCCTGCTTGCTAAAAGAAATATGGCGTAATTGCGTTTACCCAAGCCACTGTATCTATCTATTGAATCCTCAAATACAGAAATTTCTTTCTGGGCATAATATGACGGTATTTTTTCCCGCTTTTGAGGTTTAAGGAACTCAAGACAATCCGCCAAATTCCTTTTGCTTAAGTCTTTGTCTTTCCAAAAATTAAACAACACGCGCAAAGCGCCTATCACATGAGGATTGTTGGTTTCTGGAGTCGAAAGAAATCCTATGACATGCTGGTCTCTAATTTCTTCTACGGAGCCTACATTATGCATATTAAGATAGGTTAAAAACCTGTGCATATAAACGAGATTTCTCCGGATTGTAATTTTACTGCGGCGAAGATTATAAAGGTGTCTTATGTGCTTCTGCATTAGTTCGCCAATTTCTCCTTCAAGAGGGTGTTGTACCGGAACAGTCCTCCTTTTACGGACATACCCCAATGTCAGATAATCTTCTAACACATGAACACTCCTGATTTTTTCTCGTACTTGACTGGTAATATCCTCATGAGATGTGATACTTTCTATGAACCATTGACTTACTTCAGGAGTAAAAACGGTTAAGCCTTGCTGAGCCATAAAAGGAATGATTCCATTCTTCCATAATGACTCATAAACTTTAATTCGATTACTCGAATATGAATGCTTCTTAAAATATAGAAGACACCCATCAATTAATTCTGTTATCTTCTCTTCCATAATATAAAAATTAGTCTGGCAATATCGCCAGACTAAAAATAATGTAAAGAGATTATGTATAGTAATGAGAATGAAAGTTTGTAAACCTTCGGTTAGTTGTTATTACTTTACATAACGTTATTCACTACATTATAAACCGCCTCCACGGTGCCCCACATGTCGTCGGGCAGTTCCTCGTCCGAGATCTTCTCGCAGGCGGCTTGCAGGTAGGCCATCTCGTCGGCGGAGAACTCTACCTCCAAGGGATGCTCTTTCTCCACGTCCCACTCGATACGCTTGTCTTCCGCATTTTCACGAAGGTTGATGGCTTTACGTTCCTCGTCACCGATGGCGATTTTACGCAGGATTTCCTTTTTGAGGTTGAATTCCTTGAAGTTGCCGCGTGCCGGCAGAAAAGTTGGCAGGTAAAGGCGGTCCTTGACACTCAGTTCCATTATGATTCTTTTTTAGGATTGATACTTTCACGGATATATTGCTGCATCTTGTCGAAGTCCAGAAATATGGGGCCCAGTTCCCTTCCAGCGGGAAGATTACAGGAGATGTTCCCCTGTTCCATGTAGATAATCCCGACGGGGGGTATGTTCCCTTCCGTATCGGCTTCCTTCTCGTTCACGGAAACATGAAGACGGCTCAGCTCCTCATTGACAATGGAATACTCCAATACATAGGAGGCGTTCTCTGTCTTTTCTTCGGCGGTCTTGGTGACAGTGATGTTGGTAATGTTCATACGCTTTGGCTTTTTAATAAGTATAGGGCAAGGCTATGGATTCCGGTTACTAGCTGTTGTAATTTAATGCCTGATAGTGGAATGACGGGTAGTTGCAGCAAAGAAGGGTCAGTGAATCCCCTCTCTCCATACCGTAGTTTGTCGTGCCCCCGTTCTGGTTCCTCACATTCATGATATTCACGTGTCCACCCCAGTTATAACTGTAGAACAACGTGAACACGTAAGCGAAATCCGATGGAAGGCTCGAATACCCGAACATGCTCGCGACTGACGATGCGTTCGGTAGATTGATGTTATAAGTGGCGTTGGCGTAAAGGCAAAAGATGTTATTGTCAGAAAAATCAATGCTATAGCCGGAACCTGTGAAATAGATCCTTTTCATTTTGAGACCGATGATGGCTGGTGCGACCAATGGGGCATTGGACCATACCCCATAGTTCCGGTGACCGTTCTTCACATCAATATACAGCCCGTAGTTGTTCGTATATGAATTTACCTTGCTGTTGACGATGCGCCCCGTTGCGCAGGTTCCACCCGAGGTGGCAGGAAAAGTGTTGGCTCCCAACAGAACGTAGGAAGTGGTGTTTCCCACACGGAACAAATCATTGTAGATGGCAAGCCCGCCACCGGAACCACTGCCCGAAGCGGTAGAGCCGATACGTCCCTGACCGATGGAGAAGCCCCCGACGGTTCCGGCGTTGGCATTGATGGTTCCGGTCATGGTCACGTTACCGCCGGCGTCCCATTTGATATTCTGGTTGGCAAGATACCCGGAACCGTCAGCTGCAAACGAGATCTTCCCGCATCCGAACGCGGCGGAACCGTCAGCCTTCAATCCCCAGTAATCTTTTCCCGAGGAAGGATTGTCATGATAGATATAGCCGGATGCACTGATGACAATGCGGTGTCCGGAACTTGGAGCCGATGCCGTAAGCGAGCTGGTACCTAACGCCCATCCGCCAATCTTGCCGGCCACGGCCGTGATGCCAGTCCTGTCAAGGGTGACCTTGACGGAATTGCCCGCATCTCTGACCGATATGCTGCCGTTATAGGAACTGCCGCCTACCACCAGTGCGCTGTCCACGACTATCTGGTTCGCCTTTACCGTACCGGTATAGATCCCGTTGGGATCGATGGTCGTGGTATACTTCTCCGTCGATGTCAAATCAAAAACTGTTGCATAGGCCACATACCAGGTCAGCGGTGCGGAAGCCGTTCCCTGTGCCCCGTCGATATAGAAGAAATGGGTGGTGGAGAAATTCGAGGTTCCGCAGACGACCTTGTAGACATACTCTTTCCAGTCTCCCGTTCCGGCTGTGGGAGTGAGCCAGCGGCTCGATCCGCCTGTACCGATATTGTTGCTCGCCCAACAGATGTTGCGTCCCGTCGGTATCTTGGCGATGATACGGGCTACCAGCACCTTGCGTGAGCTGCAAGTCGTTCCGAAATAGAATCCCCCGTTGCCGGGGCTGGCCGTACCCTTGGTCTGTATCTTCAGTACATACTTGCTGTCATTGGGTGCGGTCGAATTCTGCTCCCGGATAATCGTCACCATACCGTTACCGGAATTGTTATAGATACCGGCACCATTGTTCCCTTTCCAGAAAGTGGGGTCACGGTAAAGCATCTTGCCGAACGCCATGGCCGAGGCGAGTTCCTGGGCGGTCGTAATACCGGTCGTCCACTGTGCCGACACGGAAGAGGCGAAGGTGACGGAACCGGAAGCGTTCCATGAGATGTTGCCGCCCGCAATCTGCCCGCTACCGTCGTGGTTCAGTTTCCATTTTGTACCGTTCGTGATCGAACCGTCCGAGCCCAACGAGATGTTGTTCTTCCAGATGTGGTTATGGTCGAATGCCCACCCGGCGATACGGTTATAGACCTCCTTCGCTCCGCTTTTGGTATAATTGGCCGACAGGCAGAAGTATTCCAGATGGTCCCAGGACATCATCTGTATGCCGATGAATCCCGTCTTGACCGTATTCCCGTTTGCCGCAATATGGCCGAAGACAATATGGCCGGCATTGCTGCTCTGATGCCAGGTCAGCGTAATACCAAATGGCTTGTATCCTCCCGTGTACCAGTAACCGCTACCGGCTGATGCCGAACGGATCTGCAAGGGGGTGGCCCCGGACGCTCCGATGTTGCCTACCGTAATGTTGTCACCGCCGATGGTAAAGCCCCCGATTTTTCCCTTGGTGAAGGTACAGCTCAGACCGTTGATATAGGCCGTATTGATGATCGAGGATTTGATACTGGCCACATCGAGCTTGGAGGCATTGATACTGCCGGCAGCAATACGGTCAGCCGAGAGTGTCCCGGCCTTGATGCTGGATGCGTTGATGCTGACGGCATTGACCTGCGCCGCCGTCAATGTTCCGGTGTAAATTCCCGTAGAACCGATATAGGTCAACGGATGGGCGGCAAGGGTGCTGTCGCTGCCCTGTGCCAGTGCGATAAAGCGCCTGCGCCGTATCTCTTCCTCCACGGAGGCGGTCAATGTACGTGGGGCCGGGGCATTTGCCTTCGTGGAGCCGCTCTGGAAAATCAAATCCGAGTTATAGGCGATCTGGGGAGCCGCCGGTATGGGGGACGGGCTCATGGCACTGCTGACAATCGGCTGGTCGGAATAGATATGGTAGACCGCACCGCCTGTCCCGCCGCCACGCAGGAACACGGCGAACATGCAGCTGTTGCCGCATAGGGCTGCCCCGGCAAACATGCGGCAGTACATCTCGGAAAGTTCATAGATGTCCCACGAATAGGCAATACCACCCCAACCGCCGAAATTGGCTTTGATAAGCAGGATCAGTCCGCCTTTATGGGTGGAGGTGTTCCAACTGGCAGGAGCCTGCTCGCTGTAACCGCGACGGATCAGGATATCGCGCTTGACGGTTTGTTCGCCGCCTTTGAAAATGACCGGATAATATACATTTTCTTCTCCGTTGATGACGATTTTGTGGTAGTAGGGATAGCCGTAATTTGATTTCTTGGCCGCCTCTATGTCGTTTTTCCACAGCAGGGAGACAGCGGAGGAAAACGAGACTTTTCCGGCCGCATCCCACGAAATGTTTCCGGAAGCGATCTGACCGCTGCCGTCATTGTTCAGTTTCCATTTGGTACCGTTCGTTATCGAACCGTCGCTGCCCAACACCACGTTGCCTTTCCGGATGGAAGACACATCTATCGTCCACCCGGCGATATTGTTCTGTGAGCCGAGACGGGCGATACATGCCCCCGCGCTGTTGGTCGCGTACAGCCCGAAATCACTGTCGCTGCCATAATACAGCTGTACCCGTTGTCCGGATGTCGCGCTGGAGTTCAATCCATAGACCACCAAGCGCCTGTTCCCGCTGTCAAGCAGGATATGGCTGCCGGTCAATGCCGCCGCTCCGATCGTCCAGCCTCCTATCTTGCCTTTGGTGACATTCAGCGTAAGGGCTTCGATGTTGCCTGCCGTAACCAGCGAGGCTTTCACGCTGGCCGTATCCAGTTTGGAGGCGTTGATGCTGCCCGCCGCTATACGGTCGGCGGAAATGGTGCCGGCAGTAATCTGACCGGCGGTAATGCTCCCGGTATAAATACCTGCCGCGGTGATTTTTGTCAGTTTGGGATAGGTGTTACCACCCAGAGCGGTGGTTATGGAATCAATCGGGGCTGTCCATTGAAGGGAAACGGAAGCGGCGAAAGTAACATTTCCGGAAGCGTCCCACGCGATATTGCCGCCCGCCACCGCACCGGCTCCCGTCGATTCAAGACGCCATTTATAGCCACGGATACCCGTTGCCCCGACAGTCATCGATCCGGATGCTGCCGTATAGGTGTTGGCAGTATTCTTCTTCGTACCGCGATAGATGCTGTCACTGTCGATACTCCATCCTCCGATGGTTCCCTTGGTGGTCGTGAGGGTCAGGGCATTGATGTTTCCGGCGGTGATGAGCGAGGCTTTCAGGGAAACTACATCGATACGCAAAGCTGAAATTGTTCCCGAGATGATTTGCGAGGCATCGAGATGCAACACTTTCACGGTATCGGCGGAAAGCGTTCCGGTAAAGATACCGTCCTTATTGATATAGGTTGCACCGACCCAGTTCAGGCTGACATCAGCTCCGAACTCGATTTTGCCGGTGGAAGCGTTGTATTTGATGGACTGGCTGCCGTTGCCTAACTGCACGTTGCCCCCGTTGTCCACGTAGAAGGTCTTGTAACCGTCCTTGAAGCCATGGATGCCACCAACCGTTTCTACAGTAACCGTTCCGGAAGCTGTCTTGACGGAAAGCGGGAATGAACCGATGGCAATACCGGAAATAGTATCGTCGCTGTTCTTGATACCGGTGAACAGTTTCGGGGTAATGACCGTATTGCCATTGATGAGTGTCTTGCCCGTGTTCCACTTCTTGATCCAGTCGAGCATGGAGGCATCTGCACCGTCTTTTCCCGGCGTACCGGATTTGGCTTTCGACCAGGCAAATGACAGGGTATAGGTAGCTCCGGATATGATGACGGGAATGGAAACCGTACCATGGTCAGCCAGCGTGGCCGTACCCGCCGTAATAGTATAGGTGATGGTCTTGTTGCTGTTGTTGACGGATATGGAAGAGAACCCGGCAGGCTTGACGACCCTACCGATGGAGAAGCCGGTAAAGCCCGAATCCCCGAGCGTGACTTTGACGGCGGAAGTGACGGATACGGTGGAGAGGATCTTCCCGTCCGCATCCGCGGGGAAGACATATTCTCCAAGCGACTGGCTGATGGTATAGCCGTCTTTCTGTATGTGGATTGTCGCCTGGCCACGGGCGACCAATGTCTTTGCCATATATGTCCTTTACGGAAAGTATAGGGCGAAAGAATGGCGGCGGGTTGCCGCTAAACTGGGAAATCAACACGCAGAACATGAGGGGGAGTAGCAATATCAACACAACCGTGGCGGACAGGATAAGTTTCCCTTTGGACAGCGGAAAGGCCAAAAGCCAGGGAATGGAGGATAAAAAATCAAGGATGGATACCATAAAAGCGGATATAAGTTCAGGTGTTTATTTGAATACGGACGGGAATAATATTATACAACAAGCCCTGTAAAAAGATAACTGTGCAACAGGAACATCCCCGGCTGACCGGTACATACATTCAATCTTATGAAATATTAAATTCTTCTTAAGACGTTAAAATAATATAAAGTTGGAGACTAAATTACAATCCAACAGTAAATCCGTGTCAATGGATTATAAATATCAGTACATTTGATGTATAAAAAACAACTTTATAAGAAGGAAAATTATGAACAAGCACATTATTGGCGAAAATGCAGGAATCTTATGGCGTTTCCTAAGTACAGACGCCCATAAAAGATGGGAAATCGCGGAAGTTAAAAAAGGTACTGGTATGGATGACATGGAACTGGCCAGCGCGATCGGATGGCTGGCACGTGAAGATAAAATTCAGTTTGAACTCCAGCATCCAAATGGAAAAGATAAAAAGGCATACATATATCTTATGCTGAACGTGTATTTCTAAAAACAGGCCTCCGGTGGTGAGCCGGATGAAAAAAGAAGGCATAAAACAGAAATGGTACCGGTTATTTCCTTATATAGCATACATGGAACTGACCGATCTGAACAATATCCGGTTTTACATTTTGGGAAGTAAAACCGGATATTTGTTTTCAAATTAATATTAATCAATGTTTTATAATAAATAACAAGCGTCATGTCATATCCATACACGGAGCCGGTGATAAGTCCGCATCAGTCGTCTCCATAAAAGACTGTAAAGTTTTCTGTTATTTCGATACCTCGCACATGAGCACGCCCTTACCGGTCACATCAGCTTTCGATACAGTGATGGATTTTCCCGTGTAAGTCTTGATGACGGATGTTCCGGTCGGGTTCCATAGTTTCCACGTGTAAGTGTAGGCTGTACCGCCGGCATCCAGTTCCTCCCCGTTACGGTACAGTACCGCCTTGGCATCGACATCATTGCTGTTATTTTTGATTATAAACCCTTTCTGGCTGACCAGATCCACCGTGATGGGATCCGACATGTCCGTAAACGAGATAATGTCACAAACGACCTTGTTTGCCGAAGCGTTGCCGGTTGAGGTGTCCGTATCCTTGATGGCGCACTTGAATGTCTCGAAATTCAGCACGGCATCCGCCGTAATGGTAATCTCGTTCGTGGTCCAGCCTGCCGTCACTCCACGGGGATTGGAGGAGGTCAGGCGGGCCCATCCGGCACCCAACATTGCATTGTAATACGGACAGGATACCGGAGTGCCTGAAGCACTGGTTGCCGTAAGTGCCGAAGTCAACGTTATCACTTTGGTTGAAGCACTGACCGCCGATATGGTGTACTGCACAGAACCGATCGAAATTTTTCCACCGGCCTCCATATTGGTGACGGAAGCGACGGTAACGGTGGTTGCGCCGGCTGTTGCCGTGGCTGTAAGTGTCGTGTTGGCGAACACTGCGGAATCCTTGATGCCCCAGGCATAGGTTACATTTGTCGTATCGATGGTGGCGCCCCGCCACAGGTCGCAATGCGCCTTGAGCGCAGCCACTTCATCGTTCTTGAAGACAATGCCGTCGGGAGCATAAGCCACGGCGGCAATCATCGCCCCCGCGTTCAGATGCTGGGTGAACTGGATATCCGCCCGGAAAGGGATCTCCAACCCGTTGGCATCGATGTATATTGCCTCGAAAGTATACCGTACCTGCGGGGCGGAAACGGTCAGGTGGTTTGCCTTGACGGTCAGGGCGTATTTGGCGGAAGCCGCACCGATCGTGCAGCTGTCCTGTCCTGAAGTTATGGCCTTGCCGTCCTTGTACCATTTGGCGGAACCGCTCTTGACACCGGCTGTCAATGTCGCCGCGTTGCCGACGGATGAGATCTGGTCAGCGGGTGCCTTGCCGCTGACAAAGAGCGAAGGGGTCAGTATCAAAAACGGGGATGACGCCCACGAAGGGGCGTACGCGCCGGTATCCTTGTTGAACACCTGGGTTAGCGGTCGCGATGAACCGATAAACGCCTGTAAGGAGACAGCATCATTCTGATCGATGATGGTGACCTGTCCGCGTGCTACTTTGATTGCCATATGCTTATTGTTATGTTGTCGTTATATTCACTTCGCAGTCGAAGACGGCTTTGCGCCGCACGTCCCCGCCGGTTATCTCCATCTCCCTGCCGTAATGCGGTGTGGCGTTCCATATCCTGTCGCTCTCCGTATCACGGCTCGTCCGTATCCAGCGAAAATTGCCGTCGGGAATGAGCGATGTGATCTCTTCGCCGCCCCTGTACACCCTGGCGTGGAGTACCGTCGAGATGATCCCGTTGCGGAATGTCGTGCCGTTTTCAGACTCCACATAAACAGTATAGGAGGGAGATCCGTCGTAAAGTTTGAAAAAGGTATGGGTTGCGCTGACTTTTTCATTGCGGTATGTTGCCGTGTAGCGGACGGTCAGCACGTCTCGTCCTTCCCATCCATGAAACGGGGGTGTCATTTCAAACACGGCGGCATTGCATCCGGCATCTTTCCATATCCCGTCAGCGGCAAGGTATTCCCACTGCCGGCTTTCCGGCTCAAAATTGTATTCGGTCGCCACAAGCGGGATATTCTCCGGCTCACATGCGCCTGAAAGCTCGTCCGTGAAATGGAATGCCGTGCCGCCTGCCAAGGAGACGGAACAGGGTTTGAGCTGTTCCTGCACTTCCTCGTCAAGGTCTTCCCAACGGATGGTCACGCCGCGCAGTTCAATGGTATCCTTGCTCCACTTGAAACGCCCCGAAGCGAAATGGCCCGTCCCATCCGGATTGATGACGAAAGAACCGTCACGTGAAGCGATCGAGCCGTCTCCGTTCAGTCGCAACAGAGGATTTTGTATGGTACCTCCTATACCTCCCTTATTGAACCAGGCACCGTAATCGTCCGTATAGGACAAGGCTTCATCGGTCGCCTGATAGGGAGTCACGTTCTTTCCGGCCTCCAATTGAGGGGCGGACAACGACAAGGGGGCGGAAGCGGCAATGCCGAGATACATGACGGGGGAATCAGACCCGCGTATAAGGAACGGGATATTATAACGGCTCCACCCTTTGCCGGCATCTGCCGTCCGCTCTCCTACAAGGTGTTCATCCTGATAAAAGCGGATGAGCGCCGTATCTTCCGTTTTTATCCAGACCGAGAAGCAATAATGGATTCCGATATGAGCCTCACGCCATGCGGCACTTTGCGCATCAAGAAGGCTGTCTCCGGTTACCCGTACGCAGCACCCGAGTCCGGCGGGAGATGCCTCGTACAGCTCTTCTGAATGACTGAACCGACAGGACAGGCTGTCGGGAATGACATTCTTGTGGACTTTGCCTACATAGAACGTGCTTGAAAAACCGTTCTTGTCTCCTGCGGTAAGCGTGCCGGTGATATTGACATTGCGTGTGGCATAGAGGTTCTGGAAATATGCCCCGTAACCGTCCAACATACCGAATACCGGATCGACGATGCCGCTGACCTTTCCCACACGTGCCTTACTCGCCTCGCTGAAGGCGGATACAGAGGCAAGACGGACAATGTTCAGATCGGCGACCTCGCACCAGCCTCCTTCGGCGGTCAGGCTTGATGTCAGGTCGAGAAACAGGCTCCGGCTGTACTGTGCCGGGTAATCCACCGTGATGCCCCATAACCTGTACTTCCAATCCTGACCGATGGAAACCTCATCTTCCGCATCCGTCTTTTCACGGTTCGTATAGCCGAACCGTATCGGTACGGAGTCCAATGCTTTGGAAGCCCTGGCCTTGAACGATACCAGCAGGCGTTCCGGGTATCCGACCGGTTCTTCCAATGTCAGCATCAGCCCGAAGGAATCGTTTCCTGCCGCTTCTGCGTTGCGGATGACGCGGACAATGCGTGTGGCTTCCGGACCGACATTCAGGTATTCCGTTCGTAGCATGCCGCCATAAACGGCGTACCTGGACTTGTCGGGCACTCCCGCCACACCTCCGTTCATGACGGGATAGCACAGGGAGCGTTCGGTCGCCATGCCGTCAATGACATCCATATAGGGTGAGTCGCTGTCAGAAGCCGTCAGGTACAAGGTCCCGCTGCGTGCCGTATCGAACAGGTTGGTAATCCGCACGAAATCCAGCAGTTCACCGCCCTGCGGCTCGTCCCCGTCCAGTAATGCCCCGACGAAATAAGGGGCGTCCCTGTCCCCGACAAGCTCCGTTCCGGTTTCTGTCACGCACATCAGCGAATAGACGGTACGTACCCGTTCGGCATATTGCCTGCGGATGATATCCCCGGCTTGCAGTCCCTGTGTCTTCTGCGAGTCGGGGGCGATACGGATCTTGTATGTCGGATAACGGAATACGGACATGGATTATGACAACTTTTCCACGGTGTCTCCCGAACAGCTGTCGCTGATCCAGAAGGAACCGTTGGTTACCGAAGTCTTTTTGACCTCGAACTCATAGGCGCGGAACTTACGGCGGGCCACCACCTCGTCGAATGTGGCGGAAACGCCTCCTGTCGTCCGGTTCCGACGGATAGCCCATCCGCTTCCGGAAAGGCCCGAGGAAAAGAACTCCGAAGAGAGCGACCCGGTAAAGACGCTGTTCCCGTAATGCCGGATACCGTCCTCCACCGCTTGCAGGCGTAACGCCTCTGTCAAGTATAGGGTTCTGTCAGTAATCCGGGTGGGCGACGCATGGATTCCGATATGCCCGGCTGCTTCCAACGGAACGCCGGTCGTAACGAAATCGGCATCGGTGCGGATATGGAACGATTCGCTGTGTCGGTTCTGCGGGGCATAGTAACTCACAGACGGACGGTGTGAAAAATCGGTTCTGCAAGGGATAACCGTCCTTGTGCCTTCCTTCTCATAGAGTACATCTGAAGAAAACGACATGCGCTCCTTGTCGCCTGTGAGAATGAAGCCGTCTGCCGTGCCCATCCGTAAACGCTTGTGGATGACAATGCCTTCGTCAAAAGTGTCTATCCGGTATGAGGAGAGCAGGTCGGCGCCGTAGTTGTGTCGGACAGTCAGCGAGCCCGGGAAGCACGCCTTTCCGTAAGGGGAAAGCATCAGGCACTCACCGTCCACATCCGATATGCCGGAGAACAGGCGTATCTTCGGGGTATGGACACTGCCTAAAAGGAGATCACCGCCGATACTCCCGAACTGTATTTTGTCCTTGTCGGTACGGAGCAGTACAGGAACCCCGCCAATTCGAATGCCGGACCCATCCAGGAACGAGAGGAATCCGCCGAGCGCGACATCCTCTTCCGAGAACGAAAGCAGGCATTTTCCCTTGTCGCCCAGTTCCACGCCTTGCAGGGCTTTCAGTCCGCCATCCATGACCGTGTCCCCTTGCACCGTCAGATTCCGCCTCACCATACCGTCCCGCATCGTCCAATCCGCTGTATCAATATTGGCATTTCCATGATGGTAGACATCCAGTCCACCCACGGCCAGCCGTGTCGGGGAGATGGATATTCCTGTATCCTCGTCCCCGATAATCCATGCCCCTTTGGAATGTATCGTTGCTGCCAGGAAGTCTATACGGGAGGCATCAAGTATGGCTGTGCCCTTGTCCGAATCGTAGCGGAGCAACTGCCGGCCGCCGATATGCAGGCTGTCGCCCCCGACTTTCAGGTTACCGGTAATCCTGATACCGTACTCGACGGCAGTTACCACTCCCTCCGAATCGGCAATGTCCTGTGAATAGGTTTCCAGAATACGGGAATTTCCAATGCCGGATTCAAAACCGTAGTTGGCATTGAGCCTGCCTGTCATGCTCCCGCCCGATTTCTTCAAGTAATCCAACAGCAAGCCGCCGCTTCCGAAACCACCTTCTCCCGTTACGGCACCGGCAATGGCGGATGCAAAACCGTAAGCGGTATTCTTCAGTCTCAGGCTGGTCTCGTCGCCTTCCTCGATGCCGTAAGGATGCTCGTCGTCCTTTTTCTGCTGGGCATTGAAAAAGTTATGGTACAGCTGTGCGTAGATGGAATAGCACAGGCTCTCCTTGTCGAGGGTTTCTATATCGGGATGCAGTTGTACGCTCATTTGGTGTAGCAGGTCTTGGAAAGAAATTTCTGGATACGTGATGTCAACGAGATGAAGTTCGACACATTGATCGGAGACATCGTGCCCATCAGTGTGGGGGTCATGATTTTCGAACATTCCGTCAGGAAGTCGAGCATCAGCCGGGCAAGCTCATTACCCAGAACCAGCGGCTCGCTGGCATTCTCGTCACCGAGCGTCACCTTGTTGTCGGCAACGGCAACGGTCGTGGAATTGACCTTTTGTACCACTTTGTCCGCCGTCTGTCTGACTTCAGACTTGTCCACCGTATGCGTGATGCTTTCCGCATCGATAACGGTTATCGCTTCCTTGTTTTTATCATTCCTGACGGTTGTTGTGACGGCGGTCGGCGTATAGCGGGTGGAGGTCTCGTTGCCGGTAGAATCCAGTTCGTCGTAATCCGGAGAGGAATCGCTCTCCGGATCCAAATCCTCCATTTCAGTCACACCGATGACGGTTGTCGTGCGGGCATTGAGCCGCAGGATGTCCACATGGGAGAAATTCACCACATAGGCATAACGGGTGGCAGCATCCATGAAGATGGTCACATCGGAAAAGAGTGTAGGTACGATCAGGAAGCCGCCTTCACTGTTGGTTGCAGCCGAAAGTAGCACGCCTTTATGGATGACAGGTTCAGCGGAGGCCGTCTCGTCCGGGTACTCGCCGACATCGATGGTGCCGCCGTAGTCGGAAAACTCCTCGTCCGAAGGGTCATCGTGTATCTTGGCGACATAGCCGTGTATCATGCGGGCCGTACCGATACCGGACATACCACCCGGAGCCAGACTGATACGTTCTATGCTACGGCCGAGAGCTATTTTACGAATAGCCTCGCGGATAAGCAACTGATATGATTTGTCTGAAGACATGCGTTTTTTTTGGAAAGAATAGATGTCGTATGGTCCGTTGGTTGCAGATTACCATGTCATTCCTTAAAATAAATATAGAAAATATACGTTTGAATGGGGTTGATGATGTATACACTATATTACAGATAATCAAATGTGTGTCAAAACATTATTGGTAAATGCAGAAAAAACGATAGAGCCAGTGTATTTACCAAGAATAAACAATTCGCATTATCCCTTCCTTTGTAAGATTATGCTATGTCTTAAAGCATTATATGAATCTTTATCACCATTGAGTCTAAAAAACTTATCGGTGTTTTTCGCATAATGGGAGGAGTCATATCTTTTCTGTTTTTTAGTTATTCCTTGTTTTTATACCGTTTCGTTTGGCTAACCCGGCATCAACAGGACGAGTGCCATGACAGCCATGCCTGCCACCAAGCCATAAATGGCATGGTGGTGTTTGCCGTATTCTTCGGCAGCGGGCAGCAACTCGTCAAACGAGATAAAGACCATAATTCCGGCAATCATACCGAAAATGATTCCGAACATGTTGTCATCGAGAAAGGGAGACAATACGAGGTAGCCGATGATGGCTCCCACTGGCTCTGCCAAACCAGACAGAAACGAGAGCCAAAAGGCTTTCTTGCGGCTACCCGTGGCGTAATAAACAGGTACAGAAACCGAAATACCCTCCGGAATGTTATGTAAGGCAATGGCGATAGTGATGGGGATGGCAATGTTTGCATCCTTCATGGAGGCAAGAAATGTAGCCATGCCTTCAGGAAGATTATGGACAGCCAGTACCAGAGCTGTCACCAAACCCACGCGCAATAATTTTGGCTTTACTTTCGGATGCGGTTTATCCTCTTGATTCATCTCTTCCACCCAATGCATCTCGTGCGGATTCTTGTAGGGGGGAATGAACTTGTCGATGAGTAAAATCAACGCGATACCTCCGAAAAAAGAGAGTGTCGCATAGAGTGTCCCATCGGTTTTGCCGTGTACCTCGACAAGGGTTTGCACGGAAGAGAAAAGGAATTCCATAAACGAAACGTAAATCATCATTCCTGCCGAAAAGCCCAACGAAAGAGAGAGGAACAACGTGTTGGTACGTTTGGCAAAGAAGGCGATGGCGCTACCTATACCGGTAGATAGGCCGGCAAACAACGTAAGAAGAAAAGCTGTGAACACAGGTAGAGGCATGGCTATGAAGGATTGGGAGTTAGTGTATCAAAAGAGAGCAAAATACGGTTATGTTTCGAAAAACAGGCCGAACCACCTGCAAAGAATGGCACGCCCGGCAGGAGGAATGGCCTGGTTTGGAGACAAAGCGTTTCATTCACGTGGCAACTAAGTTTAGCCAGAATAGTTAAGTCTGAAGTTGTTCCATGCTGATACCTTCATTTTTTATTTCAATGACTTCTTCGGGAAACGCCTCTTCCGACCGGGAAGCCGCCTTGTTTTGCGTAATCCATGACTCTTCGCAAAAAAAAAGGCCGTCGACTCCTTGCACGAGTGTAACTTCGTCGTTGCTGATGATGTTGATGATACTCATATATGCTGATTGTTTTTTAGAAATTCTAATTGTTTCGATACGGGCTTTAACTTTCGCACTAAACGTAAAGATTCCTGGCAGGGCCTTATGCAATTTCCCATACAGGCGATGGGAGTTGAATCGAACAAAAGATGCCTGACACGTCTCGTTTCGGGATCGACTACAAAGGAGATACGATTGTCCACGACTATGCAGTTCCCTCCACAAGGCTTACATTGCAGACAAGATGAAGAACGGATGTATTGATCCGTTATTTCACGGCTAACGGGATGTTTAAAACGATTTGCTTCCATCTTTCATTATTTATCATGATTTTCTTCCGTCCCTCCTAAAGCAGAGGTATACGCGTTGGTGAAACACTTGTTCACCTCACCGAAAATAAATTCGTGCTGTACACTTCTTTTATCTTCTTGAAAAACTCTCCGCGCTATAGTTGGTAACAGCTCGCGTGTATAACTCTTAGTTGTTAGCATAGGCGGGAACGGGGTCCTTTTTTTAGTTACAAAGTTCGTTACATATATTTTCTGTTGCAATACCTTAAAATAATGATTTGTCACCTGTCGTATCCCTATTTTTGTAGTAGCTTGACAATAAGTCTATAGCTTCCAATACACCGTTTCTACCCGTATCAAAGCCACAGACACGCAATTACGTCCAAGCCGTAACGCCCGCCGTTAATTTGATTTTCTTTCGCTATACGCCGGTGGCGGGCCTTGAATAACATCTTCTGACGAAAGTAATCAAGATGGAAGCGGAACTGTCAATCTTACTGCGGGAAGATGTCTTTTTCTTTTTAATCAAAGAGGAAAAGAAGACTGGTACTTGCCGTTTTTTTGCAATGTAGATTCCGCTTTTAGCTATATCATCCAGGGGTTCTTGTATGGATCGTAATCAGTCTGGAAAGTAGCCAATTGCCAATCGGTTACCGGTTTTCTTGTTTCATCGAGTTTGCGCGGTATCTGTGGGGTAAGCCGCAGCTTGGCCGCATCACTCAACCATCTCATGCTATCTTCATAATCCCGGATTCTGACAACGCTTACGTTGTTCGGGGCAATAAGCTTGGTTAACTCATAGACAGCTAAGCGTACCAAGTGTTTTTTCAAATTGTAATTTCTGGGGTCGTGAAGGGCCAAGTTGAAACCAACGGAGGGTTCATCCGCATTGATGTCGGTTTCCGGATAGAACACATGCCTGTCATAAACCACGTATTCATTTTCAGACAGTTCATATGCGTTATACGCTGAATCGTAATCGGCTATGGCTCCCCAGCAGCTTGAAGCCATCGGGTCGACGTTAGAGTCAAAGTTATCAAGCGATACCAGCGTGAAGAATCCATCTTCATACTCCACGACACTCCACAGGGGGTATTCAACGGGATGCCAGAGTGAGGTTTCGACTTCCAGCCAACCGGCTACCATCGGGATACGAATATCGTCGAACTTGTAGCCGTTTTCTGCGAGACAACTGTAAATCACCCCGTTGTAGTTCACCTTGTCGCCCGGGTAATAGGTCTTAAACTGGGTATAGCCCGACACCTGTTTCATATCGATACAGGTATCGACGCACTCCTCCCAGAAAGTCTTTGTTGCAGGTTTGCGGTAGCCGCTGATGGAACGAATGACCTCATGGATTTGTCCTTCGAAGTAGATATGCACGCCCACGGGATAGGTGACGCGCCGGTCGTAGTCGGCGATACACTTTCCTTTGGCCAGTTCTTTCTCGACTTCGTAGTTCTCCGAGAGATATTCCACGACCGATGCCTCGGCCGCTTCTTCCGCCCGGACAAAGTGTTCGCCGTTACCGCGGGTAAGTTGTGCGAGTACTTCGGGCGTGATGATACCCAGGTAATCGTTGTTATTGAGAAACCGTCTATACATATTTTTGCTTCATTATCTAGTATGAAAATCCTTCCTGGATGACCGAGGTCGATACGATATAGCCATTCGCATCACCGCTCTTGAATTTGTACCAACTGTCACGCAGATAGTAGCAAAGCAGGTAGTCCAGACAATCGGACAGATGACCGTAACGCTCGTACTTCACGCCTGTTTTCGGATCGGTTGTCTTTTGCTTGGACTTGGTGCCATCCTCGTTGCGGAGCTGGTAAATCAGATCCCGTGTGAGATTGCGACACTTGACGTCAATCTGGACTTCCCAACCGTTATACCCATCGAATACCTCATTGACGAACTCGCAACGGGTAACCTGTGGAGGTTGCTTACGCAGCAGCTTCACCTTCGGTCGCAGGACGCCTTTACCGAACGTCCCGACGATAATCGTGTAGTTGTTTACACCGTCCTCGTTCGTGGTAGAACGTTGCAACCCGGAAGGGTCACCGGTCACATCCACTCCGCCGATATGCTTGTCCCGGTAAAGTTTCAGGCGAACCTTCCGTGCCAGTGCTGGGGTGTTGTTCTCTTTCTCCTCCGGCCTGCCGAGTATCTCTTCCAATATATAGACCTTCTTGTTTTCATAATCTATCTGTGCAGAGAGTACCGACATTTGGGGAGCGACATTGAAGTCCCACACCGTGATGAGCGGTCTGGTCGGATCATACGCCCTTTCTTTCAGTCCGGTAACGAGATGCCGGGCGCCGTCGAAACTGCTGTAAATCGCCATATCATTGGCTTCCACGAAATCCCAGTTACCATAGAGCAGACGTTCCTTTGTCGCCTGGTCCCGGATCTTGTTCAGAGCCGCCTCGTACACCTGACGGAAAGCGATATTCGGGTTGTCGAACACGGAGAATGGAATGTACGCTTCACCCTCACGGCAGATGACTTTTTCTCCGTTCTCGCCCTGAACGAAGCGGGAACGCACCCAGTTAATCGTCGGGTTGGTAGTAAGCAGCATTCTCGGGGTCTTGAATGTCTCATGGATCCTCCAGCGGAGACGGGAGAACAACACTTCGACAGCCCGCTCCGAGATTTCCGACACCTCGTCCACCATGGCGATGGTGTATTCGGAAGAACCGAAACGCTCGAAGTTGGGGTCGCTGGGAATGTCCGACATCTCTTTCATGATGATGACCGAGTCGTTCCAGAATGTGAGCGTGCCTTCGAGATTGTTTATCTTGTAGTTTATGTCCTCTTTCAGTCCCCAGTCCTTCAGTATCGACTTGATGGTGTTCCATGTCGATTCCTTCAATGACTTGAGTGTCTTACGGGCCACCACCGCACGGATATTCTCGAACCGGATACATGAAGACACCAGCCAAACGCTGCCGATGAAGGAATTGTGCGTTACAGTAAAGTCGTCAGCGACATAAAGACCGCAAGGATCATCAACCGTGATACAGCGTCCCTTCCGTCTCCCGATATATTCGACATCGATAATCCTTTTCCCGGGTTCTGACGCTCCACCGTTGAACTCATACCGACATCTCGCTTTTTTCCTTGACAAACCGACCAGTTCCGGATTCATACGGGTACGGAAGTACACATTGTAACAATCCTTGCATTGGATGAAGTTTCCTGCCTTGTCCTTATATCCTGCAGGAGGCTTTTTGATTGTCGCTATACCTCCCAAAGAGCGTATGACAAATGCCACGTCCTCCGCTAACCGGCTGCTTGTCGTGCAGTAAGACATGTACCCCCTTCCATCGACATAGCCGTCGGTATCCATCAGCCCCCGGATGAGCTGTTTACGCTCTTCAACAGGGGCGTATTTATATTGCCGGGGAATGAACTTGTTGGCAGAATCACATCTTTCCAAGCCAAGCACCCTCAGCGCATCCACTAAGTTACGGTCATAAATCACATAACTTTGGGCTTTATTCCCGCTTTTTCTCTGATAATGACCCATATCATATCCTGCGGACATGAATCTTTGGACAATTTCATCATCCGTTGTCGTGAGTAACACAGAATTGGCCGCCGTCACGGATTTCGTAATGCACCCATCGCCGAGAATAGCCCCGAGAATATAAGGTTCTATGGGCTTGGGATGTCTGTACCGTTTTCCCGAAGTAAACTGTACCGGGGCGCACAGGGGAATAGTCAAATTACTACCTCTATGCATCCCGTGTTTCTTACGCTGCATCCAATCGTGAATAATCCGGGTACTCCAAAGTCTCTCGTTGTTCCGGTTCCACCCCGTATCTTTCCGTTCCGTCCTTTTGTGACTTTGATGAAGTTTCCACAAATGTCCCGCGGAACAGTCGAAATATGTCCCGTCGATAAAGTGGATACGGTAGTAATCATGTCTTTCAACAGGGTGTAGCCAGATTATCCGTTGCTGCCCTCCGGTTGTGGCAGAGGATATGATGTCCCCGACTTTCAAATCCCGAACTTTGCGGAAACCGAAAGGAGTACATACCGTTGAATCCAATGGCGCCGCTTTCCCGCCGCCTGCCGCTCCGCCTCCCAGTATCAGCTGTGGCAGGTTCTGCGACTTGCAATGCCTGCACTGCGGCCTGTACTGCGGGTTACCTTGCTGATCATAGCCAACAAGGATTTGCTCGATCTCCCCGCCACAATGGGGACAATAGTTTGGCTGCAAGAGTTTCCAGAGTTCATATTGCCGTGGGGACGGTTTGAACTCGATGCGCAGGTTTCTGGGTGGTTTGAGCCTGTTGATCGCCATTCGCTTTATACAATCTGAATGGTTATGTCCCCTTCGGACTCGAGTATGGCATACAGTTCTTGGAAAGTGGCACGGGATTCCAAAACTTTTCCTTTGACCGTATTCTTTCCCACGATGATACAGCCAGCGGAATCGACTTCTGTATTGCCGGAGTGGACCAAGATGCCGAGGAAATGTGGCACATCATGCAGATATGGCATTTTCTTCTTGTACCTGGGACTGTACTGAAGGGTGACTTTATAAGTCCCGGCAGGAATGGCTGTCTTGGCATAGACTTTTTCCGCGCAGGTACAGGAGCGACCACAGGAAGTGTCCGGACAGGTTGCCGGAAGTTCCCTCACGACATCTTCGATGGTGTTACAGAAAAACTTGCCATCGATAGACAGGTCGCCTATAGTGTAGGTCTGGCCTTTGAATTTGCGGTTGAGTGTCAGTTTCATACTTCGATACTATTTGTATCGAAAGAGTAGAGACCGACACCGGCTAATGTTTGTTATATGTGCTTATAAAAAGAGGATATTTCAGAAAATGATGTATCTTTGTAACCGGATTGACAGTATTTAATCAAGAATTGATATGACAAAAGCGGATATCGTCAGGGAAATAGCAATGCAGACCGGTCTGGAGAAGCAGGTCGTGTTGCAAATTGTTGAAGGATTCATGGATAGCGTAAAGTCTGCCATGATAAACGGCGAGGAGATTTATCTTCGCGGCTTCGGTTCTTATGTTGGATAAGAATTTATGTTGGCATTATAACTAATTCCTTTAATATCAGGAGTATTTTTGAAGTGATACCAACATAAATTAATAAAATGGCGAGGATTGATTAATTTCTTTGCATTATATTTAGCGTGAAACTCTAAATATAATGCCTATGTTAAAACAATTAATTACGGACAAGCGAAATCTAGCCAAGCATCTCGCGGCTCCTTTTCTCCAGGAAAGAGAAGCCTACCTGGAGTCTCTGAACCAAAAAGGATTGGCGAAATCCACGTTACAAATAAGAGCGATCTATTTGCCACACATAATCAGGCTCTTGAAAATTGATGGTAGTAGTAATGAATATATCTCTTTGGCTGACATCGATGCGGCAGCCGAGAAATGGTCTACTTCAAACCAAACAGGAGAACCAAGGACGGCACCATCAACAAGGAAACTATTTACTCAAATTGCGGTTGAATGGTTGATCTATATTAATCGCATGGATAGGAGATATATCCGCACGATAATTGCGTGCGGGAACTTGCAGTTCTCTGGAACTATTCGCAAATATTATGAATATCCGTTCTTTGAAGAAAGGCTATCTTATCTCGAACACATGCGAACCAAAGGGTTCAAACCTTGTGTTGTAAAAGAAGCCGCGATCTATCAGCTACATGCTATTGATTTTCTTCATTTGACGACATTGCGAAAAGTCAAGCATTACGAGATTGAGACTGCCGCATATACATGGAGTAACACGAATACCGCAGCAAAGAACAAAGTCATAGGTAGTATTCTTGCCCTTAACGGGTTCAAATGGCATACCATAAATTGGCTTAAACATCTGAAACTGTATGAGGATCCGGTAGAGTATATTCCATGGAAAGATATACTCGTCTCGTATTTGGATCATATCACAGAAGAACTTGGAGGATCTGATGCAACAAGGACTATACGTTATTATATGATTAGCAAGTTTCTTTGCTATCTGGAGTCCAGAGGCAGTTCTCCTCAAAGGTTGAATCTATCCCTAATAGATGAATACATCAACGAGCTGTCAAAAGATGGCAAACGAAATAGAGTTACATGTGCAAATGTAGCCACAGGAATCCGTAGTTTTGTCAACTACCTGGAACAAATGCAATGTTGTCCACAAGGACTCAGCTTGAGAATAAGACAGCCCCGACAATATAAGCTTAAGGCATTACCATCTTCACCGGAATGGAATGTGGTAAAAGACATCGTAATGTCCAAAGACACGGATCTTCCAACGGACATCCGAAATCATGCAATACTCATGCTGTTGTCAGTCTATTCGCTACGTTGCAGCGAAGTAATAAACTTAAAGCTCAAGGATTTGGATTGGAGAGCTGAAACAGTACAATTTATCAGAGCGAAGAATAGCAAGCCACAGTTTTTTCCATTGAAAAAGGAAGTTGGAGATGCAATCATCAGATATATAAGGACAGTGCGCCCTAATCAGGCTGGTTCAGACTATGTTTTCCTATGTATGCGTGCGCCTTACCGAAAATTGTCTCCTGGCTCTATCTATAATTTTGTAAGCATCGAGTTTAAGAATCGCAGTGTAGAGTTAGAACATTATGGGCCTCATACAATCCGTAAAGCCGGTGCCACCCATATGATTAATAACGGTGTGAGTTTGAAAAACATATCGGCACACCTCGGACATCAGCAGCTCGACACTACCCGTATATATGCAAAGGTCGATCTTGTCAATTTGCGAAAAGTTGCTGATATGGATTGGAAGGGGGTGCTGACATGAATATTAGAGAGGCGGCATCAACATATATAAACTACAGGCGGGCTGTCGGAGAAAAATATATAACTGGAGCCAAGCACCTTAATCGCCTGATCAAATTTGTCGGAGAGGATGTGGAGCTTGAAGATGTGACGGCTGATACAGTAACAGACTATTTATACGGAGGCCACAAATCGGCTAACGCTACATGGTTTATCCGTTATGGAGTGCTCAAAGGGTTCTTTATATGGGCGAATACGCGAGGTCTATGCGACCATATCCCACTACCGCCAAAGAAGCCGAAACATCCGCCCGGTCTCCAACCGTATATTTACAGCGATGAGGAACTCAAACGATTGTTTGAAACGGCTTTAGATTACAGAGTCTGGCGTAAAAAAAAGGAGAAGCTGTATCCTCAATGCGTCCAGATGGTTCTTATCCTATGCTATGTCTTGGGGTTAAGGCTTGGCGAGTCCACAAGACTACGCATAAAAGACGTAGATATGGGCGAATGCGTTGTTTACGTTAGAGACACCAAGTTCTACAAATCAAGAATGGTCCCGTTCAACGAGAGCATAAAAAACATATTAGGCTCTTTTATGGATTGGCGTAAAACTGAAGGCTTATCACAGGACTTAGAAGCCAACTTATTCCTTGATACAAAAGGCAATCCCTTAAAAGATAAAACCATAGAAAGCATTTTCAGGCGAATTAGAAGCAGGTTGGGTATCTCTCGGAGTGATATCAAGCAACAACCAAGAATACATGATCTGCGCCATACCTTCGCTGTTAACCGGCTGGCGACATGGTATCGTCAGGGAGCTGATGTTCAGCGATTGTTACCGCAACTTTCAACTTATATGGGGCATTCCCATTTAAGGCATACCTCAGTATATCTTTCCATGACAGATTGTCTGTTAGGTGAAGCCAACAAACGATTTGCATCCTTTGCAAAATTATCAGAAAACGACCATGAAAACGAATAAAGAATCAGAAAAATATGCGAGCTATTGGATAAGACGCTACCTGGCGGAGTATCTGCCATGTGTTAGAAATCTGGCCCGCAATACGATCACGACATATCGTGACGCAATCAGGCAGATGATGCGACATGCCTCTGCCAAGCTAAAATGCTCATATGATGATGTGCTTCTTGAAGACCTGTCGTCAGATTTCATCAAAAGCTTCCTACAATCCGTTGAACAAGAGCGAAACTGTAGTGTAAAGACTCGTAACCTGCGACTGGCAGCTATTCACTCATTGGCCGACTATGTCTCAATCATGGCTCCCGAGCGCATTGAATGGTCTCGTATTGTTCACACAGTCCCAGCAAAGAAAGCATCGAAAACCGTTATTCCCTATCTGGAGAAATCCGAAATGGATCTCTTGTTAGCAGCCCCTGACCGTAAATCGTTTTTGGGGAACAGAGATTACCTGATATTGCTGTTCCTTTATAACACTGGAGCTCGCGTAGAAGAAGCAGCTTCTCTCAGAATTATGGATCTCTCCTTACCAAATCGTAAAAACAAAGGAATCCCAATGGTCACAATAGTGGGTAAAGGAAACAAAACAAGGCACTGCCCTCTTTGGGATAGTACCGCTGAACTTCTCAAAGGGTATGTCGAAGGACGCCCTGAACAAGAAAGTGTGTTTCTAAATCGCTATGGTGAGTCGATAACTCGTTTTGGAATCTATGAGTTGGTAAAGAAGTATGCAAAGTCAATAGAGTCTCAATGCCCGTCGATAAAGAATAAACGGCTCTCACCACATACCCTCCGCCACACCACTGCTTCCCATCTGTTACAAGCAGGGGTGGATATAAACACAATTAGGGTGTGGCTTGGACATGTATCAATTAATACCACGAACATTTATGCAGAAGTCAATTTGGAAATGAAAATGCAGGCTTTGAATAGTTGTGCTATTAGGCATGAGAAAATCTGCAAGCGGAAACCTAAGAAACCAAGCAGATGGAGTGACGATAAGGATCTGATGTCATTCCTTGACTCAATCTAATCCTCAAAATTTATGTTGGCATTTTGCGTTCCATCTAACTAAAAAACAAGAAATATATAAGAATGCCAACATAAATTCTTATCCAACATAAGAACCGTTATGTAGTGTACAACATAACGGTTCTTTTATCATCAAATACCGTGCGGAAAAGACGGCACGCAACATAAGCAGGAATACCACGATAATAGTGCCTGCCCACAATATCCCGGCATTCAAACCGTCAAAAGCCTTTGTAGAAAGGATGAAATCAGATAAATAAGGTGATTATATGCAACAGGAGCGTTATTCAGATGCTCTTGTTACTTTATACAGGGCAACGAGGTTGGCATTGTCCGATTGGAACAGGAAACGGCCGTTGCTTAAAAGGCATTCGTGGATGGCGTTGTCATTAGGATCCGATTCCAATAAAGACTCCGCCTTGTTTTTATCGATAAGCAGCATTTCTATGCCTTGTACTGTGGCGGCAGTCGCATCAGCAGGAATTTTCATAAGTTCATCCATCAGATTCATGTCATTCATAATATCTCCGTATTTGGCTTGAGTCCCGTCAAGCGTTCAGTATACCAAGACCAAAAAGCGTGGGACATAACCCGTAGCACCGAGGTTCTGGTAAACCTATCCGCAAACAAGTTAAGCCCACGCAAAAGCATAGGCGAAAACTGTTTGTCCTGCGGATAAGTGAATTTTACCAGATTTCGATGCATGACAAAAGTTAACGCTTTCCGTTTTTTATTATGTCGTTCTGCCAATACACTTTTTATGCCGTATCTGCAGAAGACCGGCCATTATATGACAACGGCCGATGATGTGTTAAGGCTATTTCTTGGATTCTTCCAAAGAAACCTTGCGAAACTCCTTCATCAATTTTTCCAGTTCCAACGAAGCCTTGCGGGCACGGGTACCTGCGGCCTTGTTGCCTTTTTCAATCTGAAGTGCCGCATCCGTGGAGAATGTAGCATATACTTCCTGTATTTTTGAAACCAATTCTTTCATATAAATTCTATTTAAGTTATTGATTACAAAGGTAGTGAAATTATTCGAAAATAAAAGCGATTTTGTCAATATAATAACTATCTTTTTGGTAATCAGTAAGATTTAACACCCATTGTAGAGTGTAATTATTCACCAACACAGAAAATCCTCCGTATTCCGGAGGATTGCAGGGGAATTGCCAAGGTATTTGCGAGTATATGGACATGCACAATCAGAACATTTCTTCCATTTGCCGTTTGATTTCTTCCCGTTTCGTATTCTTGTAGTAGTGCTTATAGATGGTCAATGGACTGTTGCCCGCCATCTCTGCAATCACATATGGATTGTTACCGGCATCTACCATCTTTGATATGAAAGAACCACGGGCGGAATACCAGGTGATGTTTTCTTTAATGCGTAGTATCTTGCATGCTTTCGTCAAGGTTTGTGAAAGACGTGTGGAAATTTGCTTGACACGTGTAGTCTTCTTGGAAGTGGTCGTGTGTTTATGTGTAAAAACAGGAAATACATAATTTCCGTAACTTTGCCCACGGTATTTATTCATGATGGCTTTTGCTTTGCTGAGAAGCTCCGGTTTGGCTGTTTTGGGAAACTTGATACGTTCATAGACGATGCGGTCTTCCTGGACCAAATCCCATGTCAGGTTACAGACATCGACATTCGCCATACCTCCGGTATAGTAGCTGAACAGGAACAAATCAAGATGCAACTGCTCTTTCTTCGTAAACAGGGTACGGTCAACATTTGCAATTTTTGCTATGACTGTTTCCGGGACTGCTCTTGAAGTGCTTTCCGGCCAATTGATATCATCACCGAGACAGAGGAAGTTCTCCATATTCACCCCGTACATCTCTTTCTTTTCCGCCTGCCTGCATACGGCACGGAGCAACCTCAATTTGTGCGTGAGTCCGGCCTTGTTGCCGTTTCTGATACCTCTTTCTTTAAGCCAAAATGCAAAGTCAAGAAGAAACTCTTCTGTAATGTCAGCAAAGAAATAAGAGGAAAAGGCTTTTGCATATTTTTCTTTTGTAAACGCCTGCAGTTCACGCTTGAGATAGACATACCGTTTGGCATTGGTCGTACTATCGACGATCTGCCCGTTCTTGATGCGTTTCTTGTTTTTGAATGTCTCTTCAAGATAATCGATCATCTGCTGGACGCTCTTTACTTTGACCTCGGGTTTTGCCGCCTTGATTTCATCGAAGCAATGTGACAACTGGACGGGCGACCAGTTTCTGCCTTCCATCTCCCAGGTATCAGCGACATGCAGATATTTGGTTCGCAAATCGAAAAGCAGTTTGTTCTTGGTAGTGGCTTCCGCACTCCCTACACGGAAACTCTGAGACTTGACATCCCAGTCTTTTAATAGCCCTGTAATGTTTATAACCTTCGGCACACGGGCGTAACCGGTCTTGAAGAAAATCATCTCCAGCTTGACCATCTTGGTGTCTTTCGGGTTCTGCTTACCCCTAATGTTAATCGTATACATAGATTGATAACGAGTTAGTTAATGGCTTATTATTAATTCGTATTAGTAGGAATCAATTGGTATTAATTAACCTACATAGAAACCTACATGAAAAGAGTAGTTTCCTTAGCGAAATAATGTTTATACAAATAAATCCGTACGTGTGTCATTATCTAACTTGTTATCAATCAAATATTTCGATCATTTACGAACGTTGTGTCCGAAAAAAAGAGTGTGCCGGATTGGCACAACCTTTTTTTATGCACAAAGCCCAGACTTTCACAAGCCCGGGCTTTGTTATTACCCAAAGTTTTTGTATCTTTAGGCATAAAGTTTTTCGTTATGGCAAAGTTACATTTTCGTCCTTACATTCCCAACCAAACAGTTCTTTTTCCCGGAAGAATTGATGAAAACATAGCAGCGAACGATCCGGTTCGCATAGTTAATACTGTTGTTGATAATCTCAATCTTGACAATTTCAAGAAGCTTTATAAAGCAACCGGTCGCTGTCCTTATCATCCTAAAATGATGCTTAAGGTGATTATCTACGCCTACATGAACAATATCTATTCGTGCCGCAAAATAGAGAAGCTTCTCCTACGTGATATTCATTATATCTGGCTTTCCGGTAATGAACATCCGGATTTTATTACCATCAACCGTTTTCGAAACCGTGTAAAAGAGGAAATAAATACCGTATTCACGCAGTTGGTTCTTGTCCTTGCCGACAAAGGTTTCATCAGCCTTGACGTAGAGTATATCGACGGTACCAAGATTGAGTCCAAAGCCAACAAATATACTTTTGTCTGGCGCAAGACAGTCGAAAAGAACCGTACAAAGCTGATGGATAAGATCCGCATTCTCCTGGAGCAGGTGGATGAAGTCATAGCCCAAGAGAACTCCATGAAAGATACACCCGTAGAGTTCACTCCCGCCATGCTCTCAGATATAGTGAATGAACTTAAAGAGGTGCTGGAACACCAGCCTGTAACAAAGGACAAGGAACAAAAGAAGGTCATCCGGGAAAAGAAGAAACAGGTCCGGGAACTTGAGGAGTACCGTGACAAGTTGATAGAATACGACAACCATCTTGATACTCTTGGAGAACGCAACTCCTACTCCAAGACCGATCCTGATGCCACCTTCATGCGCATGAAAGAAGACGCCATGAGAAACGGACAGACCAAACCCGGATATAATCTGCAAATAGGTACCGAGAACCAATTCCTCATAGACTTCCGACTGTTTCCCAACCCAACCGACACACTGACCCTCATACCTTTCTTCCACTCCTTTGAGCAACGCTATAACCGCTTACCAACTGTCGGTGTGGCAGACTCCGGTTACGGCTCGGAAGAAAATTATCGGTTCATGCAAGATAATGGGATAGAAGCCTTTGTCAAGTACAACTACTTCCATAAAGAACAGCGTCCCCGTT
>OJPD01000446.1_pt1 | contig 31542 bp, 26 predicted proteins | sample 1598371 | NCBI WGS metagenome assembly OJPD01 (sample SAMN03922478, study PRJEB24848) | human gut metagenome | isolation source: stool sample | host: Homo sapiens | place: Germany | collected 2010-11
TCAGATGTGTATAAGAGACAGAACACTTCCTAAAGTAGAGAAGACTTTTCAGTAAATTGATTATCTTTGAGCACACTAAATGATTCATAACTTAATTATCCTATATCAATGAAAACAACTATTTTATTACCAGTAATCAGTCTTTTCTTATTCCTTGCATCTTGTACGAATCCTAGTGATAAGAAAGTAAATGATCAAACTTCCGAATCCTCCGAAAGTGGTGTAACCTCTACTGATTGGCAATCTCGTTACGATAAACTTGAAGCCTCCGATTTGCCCGACAATGTGATTCAACTGATTGGTAAAGAGTGGATGCTTGTAACGGCAGGCGATGAAAGCTCCTTCAATACAATGACTGCCAGTTGGGGTGGTATGGGATACATTTGGGAACGTCCTTCTACCTTTATTTTTATACGCGATACCCGCTATACTTACCAATTCCTCCAACAGCATGAGAGTTTCACTCTCAGCTTCTTTAATGAAAAATATCGCAATGCCCTGCGTATATGCGGTACAATGTCAGGAAGGAATACGGATAAGGTGAAAGAGGCCGGACTTACTCCTCTGGAAACTCCTTCAGGATTAATGAGCTTTGAAGAAGCACGAATGATTATTGAGTGCAAGAAGATGTTTATTCAGGAGCTGGACTATGCCAACCTGGCCGAACCTTATAAATCAAAAATCATGGAAGAAGCTTATAAAAACGAACCTTCCAAACATCAAATGTTTATCTCAGAAATCGTCAATATTTGGATTAAGAAATAATATTCAACGAAATTTTGGTCAATTATTCCTTTTCATTGGTAAAAGACCAAAGTGTTTTTGGCCAATTCTTGGAATTCATAGTCTTTTCTGTATATTTGCGCCCGCATTTTCTTAATTATCACTTATATATAATTGTCCCTATAATCAGAATTTACTAAACTAGGTAGAGTTTATGGAGAAAATAAACGCAGTAATTACAGGAGTCGGAGGATATGTACCCGATTATATCCTGACCAATGATGAGATTTCCAAAATGGTCGATACCACCGATGAATGGATTATGGGACGTATAGGCATAAAGGAAAGACGTATTTTGCATGAAGAGGGACTGGGAACTTCGTATATGGCCCGCAAGGCTGCCAAACAATTAATGCAACGTACGAATTCTCAACCGGATGAAATTGATCTGGTGATTGTTGCTACTACCACTCCTGACTATCGTTTACCTTCTACAGCCTCCATTCTGTGTGAGCGACTGGGATTGAAACGTGCTTTTGCTTTCGATGTACAGGCAGTTTGCAGCGGTTTCTTGTATGCACTGGAGACGGGAGCAAACTTTATTCGCTCGGGAAACTACAAGAAGATTATTGTGGTAGGGGCTGAGAAAATGTCTTCAATCATAGATTATACGGATCGTGCCACTTGTCCCATTTTCGGTGATGGTGCGGCAGCCTTCATGCTGGAACCTACTACGGAAGATTTGGGTGTAATGGATTCAGTGCTGAGAACAGATGGTAAGGGACTGCCTTTCCTACATATTAAAGCGGGTGGTTCTGTATGTACTCCTTCGTATTATACGCTGGATAATCACATGCATTACATTTATCAGGAAGGGCGTACGGTTTTCAAATATGCCGTGGCCAATATGGCTAATGCTTGTGAAGCTGTCATTGAAAGAAACCATTTAAGTAAAGACGATATTGACTGGGTGATTCCTCACCAGGCCAACCAACGCATTATCACTGCTGTAACGCAACGCTTGGAGATTCCAACCGAGAAAGTGATGGTTAATATTGAGCGTTATGGTAATACGAGTGCCGCCACACTTCCGCTTTGTATCTGGGATTTTGAAGATAAGCTAAAGAAAGGTGATAACCTCATCTTTACAGCATTTGGGGCAGGGTTTGCCTGGGGTGCTATTTATGTAAAGTGGGGATATGACGGAAAAAAGGAATAGTAGCCCGGGTTACTATTCCCTATAACTTTTCTTATTATAACAACTCGGATATACAAATAGTTTATCCCATCATCTTTTGCCAAACCTTCATTCTATTTCTTTTTTTGAGTATCATATATATTGAAGTTATTATAAAATATTATCTTTGTGGGGAATCATTGCATGACAACACATTGTTAACCATACAATAACTTAAAAAACAACCAACGTATGAATCATGAACTATCGATGAGTGCCAACCAACTGGTGGCTGCTCTTCAAAAACCGGCTTCCGAATTTACGAAAGCAGACATTATTTCTTATATCAAGGAGAACGATATTCGCATGGTGAACTTCATGTATCCAGCAGCAGACGGGCGACTGAAAACATTGAATTTTGTCATTAACGACGCTGCTTACCTTGATGCCATACTGACTTGTGGTGAACGTGTAGACGGATCAAGCCTTTTCCCATTTATTGAAGCGGGCAGTAGCGACTTGTATGTAGTTCCGCGTTTTTGCACAGCCTTTATTGATCCTTTTGCTGAAACTACAACACTTTCCATGCTTTGCTCTTACTTCAATAAAGATGGTGAACTTCTGGAAAGTTCACCGGAATATACGTTGCGTAAAGCTTGCAAAGCCTTTACTGATGTAACCGGAATGGAATTCCAGGCTATGGGTGAATTGGAATATTATGTGATATCAGAAGATAGTGGACTGTTCCCTGCTACGGATCAACGTGGCTATCATGAATCTGCTCCTTATGCCAAGTTCAATGACTTCCGTACCGACTGTATGCTGCATATTGCAAAGGCGGGCGGACAGATCAAATACGGGCATTCTGAAGTAGGTAACTTCACGCTTGACGGTAAAATCTATGAGCAAAATGAAATTGAATTCCTGCCGGTACGTGCCGACCTGGCTGCCGATCAGTTGATGATTGCGAAATGGGTTATCCGTAATCTGGCTTATCAATATGGATATGACATTACGTTTGCTCCGAAAATTACAGCCGGAAAGGCCGGTTCAGGATTGCATATCCATATGCGTATTATGAAAGACGGTCAAAACCAGATGTTGAAAGACGGTGTACTTTCTGAAACTGCCCGTAAGGCTATTGCGGGAATGATGGAGCTTGCACCTTCCATTACAGCTTTTGGTAATACGAATCCTACTTCTTATTTCCGTTTGGTGCCGCATCAGGAAGCTCCGACAAATATTTGTTGGGGTGACCGTAACCGTTCCGTATTGGTACGTGTTCCGCTGGGATGGTCGGCAAAGACAGATATGTGTATGCTGGCTAATCCGTTGGAAGCTCCCAGCCATTATGATACTACGCAGAAACAAACTGTGGAAATGCGTTCTCCGGACGGTTCTGCCGATTTGTACCAACTGATAGCGGGACTAGCCGTAGCATGTCGTCATGGTTTTGAAATTGAAAATGCTTTGGAGATTGCAGAAAAGACCTATGTGAATGTGAATATTCATAAGAAGGAAAATGAGGATAAACTGAAACAATTGGCTCAACTCCCTGATAGCTGTGCCGCTTCTGCCGATTGCCTGGAAAAACAACGGGCTATCTTCGAACAGTACCATGTATTCAGCCCTGCAATGGTCGATGGAATTATCAGTAAATTGCGTTCATACGAAGATCGTACTTTACGCAGTGAAGTGCATGACAATCAGGAGGAAATGCTGAAACTGGTCAATAAGTATTTCCATTGCGGATAAAGCATAATTTGTAGATAAAGAATAGTGCAGGGAAATTCGGACGCAGAAGCTCGGATTTCCCTGTTTCTTTTGAACAATTTATATCCACTTCTCAATTGTTTCCAGCAATAATTTCTTATTGACAGGTTTGACCAGATAATCATTGCAACCACCCAAAAGCGCTGCTTCTTTGTCTGAATCAAAAGCATGAGCTGTCAGTGCTATGATGGGTATGGAAATGTTTATATCTCTGATGCATTTAGTAGCTTCCATACCGTTCATTACAGGCATTTTCATATCCATAAATATCACATCGAAAGATTCAGAGGCCACTTTTTCTACGGCAATTTTTCCGTTTGTAGCCCAGGTTAAATCATATTTTTTATGGAGAATGGAGTATATCAGATTATAGTTACTCTCTATATCTTCAGTTATCAATATTTTCTTCCGGTTGCTGGCTGCCATATCCGGCAATGTTTTCGGATTTTTAGTTATATCTTGAGTGGAGGATACATAATGTACGTTTGTTTCTTTCTCAAATGAAATAGCCTCACAGGGTATCCATGACCAGAAACAGGATCCTTTTCCTTCTTCTGATTCAAAACCTACATAACCTTCATTTGCTTCTGTGGTAGCCTTGGCAATGGATAATCCGAGTCCTGTTCCTTGTGAAAATTCATTTAGTTTCTCGAAACGTTGGTAAATAAGATGCTTTCTGTCTTTGGCAATGCCTATTCCGCTATCAGATACATAAAAGCGGATGCCTTTGTCCTGTACTTCATAGCCTATACGAATAAATCCTTGACTGGTGTATTTGATGGAATTGTTGATGTAATTTTGCATTATTTGTGTAAGTTGGTTCTTGTCCATATAAACTTTGCAGTATGGGTAAGGATTGTCGCAAATGAACTCAATATCCGGGTTCTTGATCCGGGAACGGGTAGTGATGCATAGTTCTTTAAAGTAACCGGAAAGATCAAAAGTTTCAGGATACTTTTCTATTAGTCCAGCTTCAATCTTTGAGAGATCCAGTATGTCGTTGATTAGTCTTAATAATAATTCATTGTTGCTACTGATAATCTGACAATATTCAGTTTTCTCGCCTTCGTCATCGGTTGAGATAAGCAGATCGGCAAAGCCTACAATGGCATTCAATGGAGTGCGTATTTCATGGCTCATGTTTGCAAGGAATGCAGATTTCAGTTTGTCGGACTGTATAGCACGTTCTTTGGCTTCGTGTAGTTGTGAAATCATTCGTTGATGCTCTGTGATATCGTCCATGCGGACTACTATACCTTCGGTGGTATTTTCATCGGTGAGTATTGGGATAGCGGAAACTTCGAGTATTCTGCCATTTATTTCTATTTTCTTTTGTTCCGTGAGCTTGGATTGAAGAGCACGTTGCATGACACAATCCTCGCAAGGGGTGGTTCGTCCGAAAGTGGACTGGTAACATATTTCTCCCTTTTTGTATGCATTGTTTGATAAACTGGCGGAACAAACACTCAGGTTTTCCCACTGCACTTTGTAATCGGGGGTAATGTATACCAAACCTGAATTGGTGTTATGAAGAATCAGTTCGTTTTGGATGTTAACTTTCTTCAGACTGTCATTCAGTTTTTTCCATTTTGTGTTATTGCGTTTGAATCCGGTATATTCTATGATTTTGCCATTATCATCTCTCGTAAAGGAGGTGGCGGTGACAATACAATTTTGCCATTCCGTATCATAGATGGTTTTTACTCTAAAGTCGAATTCCAAAGATGCTTCCATTCCTTTGTTCATCTTGCGGACGATTTCCATCGTAGTGTTTAGGTCGTCGGGATGGATGGAGGACAAATACTCTTCTACTGATAATTTGACGTTGTCATCATAGTTATTGACCGGGTCATTATAGGCGGAGAATAACTGGGTGCGACAATCATATTTCCATAATACCATGCCCGATACTTGAAGAGCTTGATGGAAAAGCCGGATACTTTCTTCCAAAAGTTGTTTCTGATTGTATTGTTGGGTAATGTCATCCACAATAAAAATATAGTTCAACATGTTTCCGTCAGAGTCTTTTACTGCTGCACCGTTGCAACTGATCCGTTTTTTCTCTTCAGCTAAATTTGTATTGTAGAAGCCGACTTTCTCTACGGCTTTAAAGTCATATGGAAAATTAAGGTATGATCTTTCTCCTTTACGAAATGCTTCCTGAACTTCTTGCGAAAGATTCGGGTTGTCTTGAATAGTGATGTTACCACTTAGGATATCTTCTTTCTTTACTCCGAATATTTCGCAGTCCCTGTTATTGATACTAAGCAGGACACCATTGTGCGAGTAGACTTCTACACCGACCGGAAGTGACTCAATGATAGTGGCACTCTTTATATCCTGCCGTTGTTTCTGTCGATGGCAATACGCCAATGCTTTTGCAGTCATATGTAAGCGGAGAGACAATGCCGCAATAGCAATTATAAACACAATGTTTGTGGTTATCAGAAATATTGATATGGATTCCATAATTAGTATATATATTGAATATGTGACAGATAGCTTTATTTATTTGCGGACCACTTCATTATAAGATTCTTTAAATGTGCAATGTTTATAGGCTTTGGTAGAAAATCACTGCAACCTGCTTGTAATGCATTTATTTTGTCTTGTTCAAAAGCAAAGGCCGTGATGACAATGATAGGGATTTCTTTATCTTGCTTGCGAATAAGCGAAGTGGCGGTTAATCCGTCCATGACAGGCATTTTTATGTCCATCAGTATGAGGTCCGGATTCCATGACTGGTATATTTCTATTCCTTCCTGTCCATTCTCGGCATGTTGCAATTCATAGTTCTTACGTAAGATAGATGCAAGCAGAAGGTAATTACTTGGGTTGTCTTCTACAATCAGAATACGTAATTTATGAGCGTCTCCATTGGCTAATGCAGATGGATGGAAAGAATGAGATGGCTCCTCTATGAGGGCATCGTTGCTTGGGTGTTGAATCCAGGGAATGGTGAACCAGAAAGTAGATCCTACTCCTAATTCGCTTTCTACTCCGATTGTACCTCCCAGCTGTTCTACGATACTTTTGCAGATGGATAATCCTAATCCGGTTCCTTGTACAAAGCTGTTCAGTTTGACAAAACGTTCGAAGATGGAATTGGCTTTATCGGCTGCAATACCGGTTCCGGTGTCTGTGACATAGAAGCGGAGCATATTGCCGGATGTGATTTCGTAGCCCAACGTGATACTACCTTGGGAAGTAAACTTCAGCGCATTGTTTATGAAGTTGGTGATGACCTGTGTAAGGCGGTTTTTGTCACTGTGCAGATGGCATATGTCGCAATGACCACTTCGCAGTAATTTAACTCCTTCCGGGACTTTGATACTGTAAGATAGTGCTATTTCTTCGAACATCCGGTTTACATCTACGTCGCTGAAAACAAAATCGAATGTGCCGGCCTCTATCTTCGAAAGGTCGAGGATATCACTTATGAGTTGCAACAACAGGTCGTTGTTTTTACGGACTATTGCCATGTATTCCATGCGTTCGTCTTTGTCTTCTGTGTCGGTAAGCAAGTCGGCAAAGCCTACAATGGCATTAAGCGGCGTACGTATTTCGTGGCTCATGTTGGCAAGGAAGGCACTTTTCAGTCGGTCAAGGGTTTCGGCATGATTCTTCGCTTCAATCAGTTTCTCTTCCATTTCCTTTAGCTCGGTAATGTCATAATTAATGCCTACCAATTCTATGATACCTTCTTCGGGCCGATAATCCCGGATAAGGAGATTAACGCAACTCCATGTATATCTTCCTTCTCCGCGATCAATGCGGAGATTCTCACGGAATTTTTTAAGTGTGCCTTGTCGGGCTTCTGCCAGGAAACTGTCTATTTTGGGGCTGTCCTCAGGATGGACATACTGGTGGGAGATGAATAATTCTTTCAGGAGTCTGTCTTTGGGTTCTCCCACATTCATGTACCAGCTGTCGCTGGCATAACCTTCTTTTTTTTCGAGATTATAGCGCGCGTAGCCCACCTTGGCATAATCGCCTGCGAGTGCGAAGAATTCTTCGAACTCTATAATGCGGCTTTGTGCATTCTGAGTTTCGGTATTGTCTATTACTAATATAAGGTAATTGGTTATTTTGCCTTCATTATTGCGTAAGGCCATGATCTTCGTAATCAGTGCGCGTGCTCCTTTTTGAGGAGTTTTGTAATAATTTGCCATTCTGTCAAAACTGTAGTTGAAAGAAAGGTCTATGGTTTCACCGATGCGTATTTTTTCTTTTAAATCTTTGTTGGCAAGTGGATGTTCAAATAGATTGATACCCAATAGATCTTCTTTGTTTGCTACTCCGAATATTTCCGCATCCTTATCATTGACTTCTATCAGAGTACCTTCGGCGTTATACAGCTCTATTCCGGCAGGTATGCAGGATAAAAGCCATTTGAAATATTGTTGTTTACTTTTGGCCTCTTTGACGGAATTGCTCAATTTCAGGCAGATATTGAGAATACTTGCGATGGTAGTAAACCATAAATGCTCGTCTTGTCTCCATCGGAGGGGATATGAAGTGAACTCAATACCTGCATATCCCCACGTACCGTTGTCTGAAGATAAAGGAAGGAGTATGACTGAACTGACATTGCGGCTTTCCATCCATTCCAGTCTTTTCCCTCCGTCAGAGGGAATGTCTGTAATGTCCGATATGACAGGAATACCTGCTATCAGCCTTTTATACCACCAGTCTGACTTATCAATGGTGCGGGGTGCTTTTTCTTGATAGACAGGTGAATGGTATTCTTTGCTAACTTCGTATATGCAGTCTTCGCTGGTGTACTTTTTATCGAATTTAATAATATAGATGTGTTCGGCTTTAAAACGTGCTAATAATTCCTTTAGCATCATTGGAATAGCCATAGTTGTATCTTGTTCTTGTAAAAAAGTAAGCAATACGCTGGATATAGAAGTTTGCCAATATAATGTCCGTTCCAGGCGTTTACCCGAATCTGATTCCATATAGTTGCTTTCCTCCTTGTTTAATTCCTGTAACATACCTGTACATAGGTTGGTATCTGGTACACAGGTTGCACGTATGAGTATCCAGACTTTTCCTTTGGGAGTATTAATGGGTAATCTTTGTTCGAATACTTCACTGTTTCTTTTATAGAATAGACTGGTGTAGCTAAATAAACTCCGGTATTCCTCAGGGAGCAACAACTGAAAATTCTGGAATGAGATTTCATTATTTCCTTCGGGTAATCCAAGCAAATGGGCTGCAAAATCAGAAAGAATATAGGTTTCTTTATCGTAGTCGGCTTCCCACCATCCCATATTAGACAAGTTTATAGCTTTGTCCCAGCGGGAACAATCTTCTTTAATTCTGTTATTCATACTGTTATCTTGATCTTCTTTTTATTCATTGGTGTAAATGATCATTTCCCGTTGCTACATATTTCCCGTTCTGTCGGCATACAGTTGCATGTGTATTCAAGAAAAATCATATTGTTTTTTTAGAAATGTTTCAAAGGTCAGGCTTAAAACCAGTAATAGCAAAAAAAAAAGTTTAAAAAGAGGTCCATATACTTTCAATAATGTTCAAATATTAATTAATTTGCAATGTTTAACTGTACGGGAGATTAAAATGACACTGAATAGAATAGATAATGTAAAAAATATAGATTATATAAAATGCTCTGATATGCGATATGGGACAACTATGGAACTTATTACCAGTGTTGATCTTTCAATAGATTTCGTTTATGAAGAGAATGTGACTTATGAAAAACTGCAATACTGCATAAATCGTTCGTTCAAGATAGATGCCAGTGCATTCATCTTATGCCTGCAAGGTTCGTTGATTGTTACTCTTAATATGCATAAGTATGTGATGAAGGAAAATGATCTCATAGTTTTGCTTCCTCATAATTTTATCAAGGTTGCTGATATATCGCCGGATGCTATTATCTCTTTTATAGGTTTCTCTTCTGAGATCATTAGAGATGTTGAATTCTTTAAGACATTTTACAAATCAATTCCTTTGTTTTATAATTCTTCTGTTTTTTCACTGTCCACGGCTATGGTTTCTTTTTTCCGGAATTCTTTTTCCCTATGGGGCGGCATACACGAAATTCCGGAGATTGCTATGGACAGGAGTGTGATAGAAGATGCAATGTATACTGCTTTTCATACAGTCATCTGTCTGTGCAAGCAGGATGCAGAGGCAACAGAGGTTCAAAAAAAGATGGTATTTCAGACAGATCATCACATGGTGGACTTTTTTACTCGTTTGTCGATGCAATATTATTCGTCTGAACATAGTGTATCATTTTATGCTGATAAAATGGGAGTCTCTGTGTCAAATTTATGCCGTGTCATAAAGAAGAGGATTAGTAAAACGCCTTTAGAGATAATTTCCGCTTTTATAATTTTAGATGCGCAGACACAACTGAAAACAACCGAACGTTCTGTGAAGGATGTCGCTAACTCTTTGGGGTTTTCTAATCCAACGGCTTTTTGTAGATTCTTTCGCAAGAATGTACAGATGTCCCCATTAGAGTATAAGGATGGCACTATGAGAAAATAGTCATCTGAACTGGCTTTCAAGAATAGTGGCTCAGGTGAAACAATATCTCCAAAAAGGGTGGCTTTTCCGGTTGATTTTAATAAATTTGTTGTTTACTCAATAAAGAATACACCATGTCCGAAATTGCGAACTATTTCCTTTATAGAAATGCCGAAGGCGAAACCGGTTTATCTGCTAACAGCATTGACGACCTGAATCTGGATGACCTGTTTGCCGAAATTGATTATTGTCATTCCAGTATAGGCAGACAGTACTTGTATTATCTTCTGCTATCGGATAAAACCTCCGGCATGGAAAAGCAGGAAGCACTTCTGTCTTCATTGGCAACTCATACGGAATTGCGTACTCTTTTAAGCAATGCACTGAAGGAACTGGATAAGTCGGATGCTTATTCCATTGTATCCATTCTGGAAAATGATAATACAGGGATTGGTGCCAAGGAGATGGTTCTTATTAATATCTGCCGGTTTCTGCCTTTGCTGTTTCTGGCTCTGATGCTGCTCACTCATTCGGGAGTGTTTCTTACTTTATTTGTCTTTTCATTTGTGGCGAATGCAGTGTTGCACTATCGTAATAAGGCGAAAATCCAGAGATACTTTTTCTCCATACCTCAGCTTCTGAAGATGATAAGACAGGCGGGAAAGCTGGCGCAGAACAAGGAGTTTGTCTCTGTAGATCCTTCTATCACGAATGACCTGAAGGCTGTAGAGGGGCTGAAGAAGTATATCTCTTATTTCCGTTTCAACCTCAGTCTGGATAACGACATGGCTATTCTATTTTATATGGTAGCGGAACTGATTCGGGTATTCTTTCTCCACGAGGCGTATGCGGTAGGCAGAACTTTTCATCTGTTGAAGGAGAAGGCGACGGCTATTCATAACGTCTACCGCTTCATAGGCTTTCTGGATTCTATTTTGTCTGTTGTCATCTTGAGGGAGGAGCTACCTTATTACTGTCTGCCGGGAGATAACAGGGCAGGGGAGCGATTGCGTACACAGGCTGTGTATCATCCTCTGATAGAAAACTGTATTCCGAACGATATGGTGCTGCATGAGAAATCGGCATTGATAACCGGTTCGAATATGGCAGGTAAGACCTGTTTCATGCGTACGATAGGAGTGAATCTGTTGGCAGCGAAAACACTTCACACTTGTTTCGCACAGGTGTTTGAGATAAATACCGGAATCTCCCTTCTATCTTCCATCCACCAGGGAGATAACTTGATGGAGAATAAGAGTTACTTTATGCAGGAAGTGACGACTATCAAGGACTTTGTAGATGAAAGCGGTCGTGGGAATCATCTTTTCCTGCTCGATGAACTGTTCAGGGGGACCAATACCAAGGAGCGGATAGCAATATCGAAAGCTGTGCTTTCCTGGCTGGTGAAAAGTGATAATCTGGTATTTGTATCTACGCACGATCTGGAACTGGCCGATATGCTGGAAGATGAATACGAATTATACTATTTCAGCGAGTCGGTGAAAGATGGTATCCTCTCCTTCGACTATAAGCTGAAACGCGGGGTGGCGACCGAGCATAATGCAATTAAGATATTGGAGATCTGCGATTATCCGGCCTCATTGGTGGCGGAGGCGCGTTCGATCACAAGTATATAATGAAAAACAGAGAGAGTGTAGGTATGATACCCCGCCTCCCTCTGTTTTTGCAATAATGAACAGATTGTTTACTTCTTAGCTTCATCAGCCATAGAGTGCACTTTGCCTTTGATGTCATTGGCTTTTTCTGCAATGACAGACGTTTCATTGGCTACTCTGTCAGCCACTTTTTCTCCGGCATACAATGCCTTTTCTTTGGCTGTTTCCATCAGGTTTTCGGTATGTCCTTCAATTCTGTGCAGGGCATCGAATACTTCTGCTTTCATTTTTTTTGCTCTTGCACTGCGGGCAAAGCCATAAGCCAGTGCTCCAAAGATTGAACCTATTCCAAGGCCAATCAAAAAGTGAGAATCTTTACATGTCATAATTAAACAGGTTTAATGGTTAAAAACTAAATTAATGTTCTATTTTGGTCAGAGAACAGAGTGCACAAGGCATTAGTTCAACGGGTAGGGAAAGAATTACTACTATTTCACAATTTATGAGAATCAGGAGTTGAATTAACTCTTTCTTGTAGGGGTTATGAATTAATTCACCACAGATTACACAGATTGACACAGATTCTATTTTGTTGATTATTGGATTAATATATCTGTGTGAATCTGTGTAATCTGTGGTGAGTCTTATTCATTACTTTCCCGTTATAAATCAAATTCAATACCAGATTTGTATAATTTATAAATATTCTCTTGCCGGATTCCTTTAGCTTTATCTTTGGCGCCCATAAACATTACTACTGCACGTACGTTCTGTGGTACAAGCAGTTTTTTGAATCATGTAATTAAAATCAATGCTTTATGAATGTAGAAAGAAAAAATGCGAAAGATGACTTACGGCTCTACATGCCGGAAGTTATCGGGATGCTGAAGCGGGAAGGAAAGTTCCCGGCAATGCATGTTTATGCTTGCACGCTGCGTTCCTATGAGAAGTTTTGTGCAGAGGAAAGGTATCCGAAAAACACCACTGCTTCCCTGTCCATGCAGGAGATTTTCACCCCTGAGAGGCTGAAAGAGTATGAGGACTGGCTGGCTGGACAACAGTCCAGTCCGAACACGATCTCCACTTATATGCGTACATTGCAGGCGGTATACAATCGCTGGATGTCACCGGGCATAGAGGGGTACAATCCGGTGCTGTTCAAGGATGTTTATACGAAAGTGGAGTCGCGTACTAAGCGGGCGCTGACGGCAGAGCAGATGGAGCAACTCAGGAATACGGACTTTAGTGTGCTGACACTGCGTCAGCAGCAGGTGCTTACCTACTTCTTGCTGATGTTCATGTTGCGCGGTATGCCGTTCATTGACCTGGCACATTTGCGGAAGTCGGATTTGAGAAATAGGCGCATCACTTACCGTCGGCACAAGACGGGGAAACTGATGGTGGTGGATGTGCCGCCCGATGCGATGAGGCTGTTGCAGAAGTACAGGGACAAGACGGATTCGGAATATTTGTTCCCGTTGCTGCATGGTGGCTTGTTCATGGAGGAACATCACCACCGTTATCAAGAAACATTACGGCATTTCAACCGGGAGTTGGCGCGGTTGATGAAACAGTTATTGCCCGGTGTTTCCGTAAGTTCGTACACCGCACGCCATACATGGGCTACACTTGCTTATCATAGTGGTGTACCTGTGGGACTGATAAGCCAGTCGTTGGGGCACTCGTCCATTCGGGTGACGATGACTTATCTGAAGCCGTTTGATGCGGAGGTGATAGACAGAATAAACAGGCAAGTGATTTCCTTGGTGAAGAAAAGTAAAAAGAAGAAAGATGGCAGATTTAATATGCTGTATGGCACTTCGTTGAGGTGAAATTACTTGCATAGTAACGGCAAATAGCAGCTACAAAGTTGCGTCTTTTTTGACAGAAAAGCAAACAAACCCTAACAAAATATGAATAAATCTTATATCGGACAGCAAAAACAATATTAAAATTAGTCCCTGATACATACAGCTTTCGATTTTTTACCCCAGCAGGCAAAAGGAATCGTGTTTCCGCTTTATCCTTTGAAAGTGGAATGCTTCTTTACGTACCTTATTATCAGGAAAACTTCTTTTTACCATAAAATGATGCCGTCTGAAAACGCCTTTCCGGTCTGCATCAAATGGTAGCTTGCCGTTACTATGCAAGTAATTTCAACAAACGCATTAATTATACTGTTTATGAAGAATATAGAACTTCCCATCAAAAGAGGAGACCGTGTGTGGGTGAAGGTTTATAATGAACGAAATGGCTCATTCACTTCGCGTATGGCGGAGGTCATATCTATATTGCAAATGTATGTTTCCGGGGCAGACGTACCGTATGTAGCATTGCGTTATCTGGACGACCGCAGCTATGGATGTATTCCTTATGAACAAGTCACCGAAGTATGCGACGAATCTTTTTCTGAATAACAGACCATTTGATAGAATCTGAATAATAGTACTGTAGTTTTGTTGATACTAATAGCCCTGCTTTCTTCATCCGCCAGTATCGTCTGACAAAGAAGAAAAGCAGGGCTTTCTTTTATAACCAACTCGAAAACCTTCTGACATACCAGTTCTTTACCAATTGAGTCAACACGCAATAGGAGAGCAGAATACCCACCAGCCACGGGAAGTAACTCAATGGAAGTGCCTGCAAACCAATGGATGCTCCGAAAGATGTGAACGGTATCACAATTCCTATAACCATCACCAAAGTAGTCATACCGATTACGGGTCAAGTGGCACGGCTCTGTATGAACGGAATTTTCCGTGTACGTATCATGTGTACAATCAGAGTTTGCGAAAGCAGCCCCTCAATAGACCATCCCGATTGAAACAAGGACTGATGTTCCGGACTATTACAGCCAAACACATGCCACATCACCAGATACGTGACAATGTCAAATATGGAACTGATGGGCCCGATATAAATCATAAAACGTTTCAGGTCTGACGCATCCCATCTGCGTGGTTTTCTCAGAAACTCCGGATCCATGCGGTCGAACGGAATGGTAGTCTGCGAGATATCATACAGTAGATTCTGAATGAGCAGATGGATCGGCATCATCGGCAAGAACGGCAGAAATGCACTGGCAAACATGACACTGAACATATTACCAAAGTTTGAACTTGCCGTCATCTTGATGTACTTATTGATATTCCCGAAAGTCTTCCGGCCTTCCAGTACTCCGTCTTCCAGTACCATCAGGTCTTTTTCCAGCAAGATAATATCGGCGCTTTCCTTGGCGATGTCCACAGCGGAATCTACCCGGTATCGAAATGGGTATTCCAGACCTTTTCGGCTATCTCTATACGGCTGAGAACCCGCTCTGCATTCTCGGCCATGTAGAGCAACAGATTATATTCTTTGGGTGAAAGTTTGATGGGAGCACCGTTTCGGGTTACATTTTTTCCTTGTAGGTCAATGTACAGGTCGGAATATCTGATCTCCCGGGGTTGCGGTGCGGCTGCTTCATTATTACGTTTCAGCAGTACCCTGATTCTTGCATAGAGTTCGCGGAAATCGAAAGGTTTCACCATGTAGTCATCGGCTCCTGCATCGAATCCGTCCAGTTTATCATCTGTAGAGCCTAAGGCTGTCAGCATCAGGATAGGGATGCCTGGATTTGTTTTACGGATTTCTTTACATAGCTCAAAACCATCCATCTTGGGCAGGATAATATCAGAAATCACCAGGTCGAAAGTATGGGCACGGAAGAGACGCAGTCCCATGACACCATCGTAAGCTACCATGGTTTGATAACCATTCTCTTCCAGTCCATTCTTGAGCAGGCTGGCTACTCTTGATTCATCTTCAATAATCAATATCGTATGCATGGTCCGTATTTTTTATAGATTCCAGTTGTTTTTGTTTGAGACCATACAAATATAGAGATTATTTGTGAGTTTCTCTTTTCTTACTCTTTTAATAAAGGCAACTGGTTCAGCATATTCCTGATTTTAATAGCGATACGTGGCATTGGTTCGGCTATGGTCAACCCTACCAGGTCATATTCGGAAGCAATGTCGTTAATCACGCGGACTACTTCCTCGGTCTTCATACCGTCCGGTTCTACGCCGACGCCCGCTATCATGTCGGCAGGATCTATCACGTCCAGGTCAAAGTGGATGACAACCTTGGAAGCTCCGGTACTTTTCAGCCATTCCATAATGGCGGAACTGTTGTCCGCTGTTTCTTTCGGTGCCAGACCTTTTATGCCCAGTTCCTTTTGCCGTTCCTGCATGCCTTTGTCCCATGAACGCAGTCCTACGATTAATGCTTTGGAAGCGTCAAACTTACCGGGCAGTAAGTTCATAATCTCTTCGTCACCCATTCCCAGGCAAGCGGTGAGGGCCATGGCATGATACCCTTTGTAATCATCATAAGGCAGGTTGATGTCCGGATGCGCATCTATCCAGACTATGGCTACATCGTTCGGGTATCGGGCAGCCAGATAAGTGAACGGAACAACACTGACCGAACATTCTCCGCCCAGGGTGATGATCCGGTCCGGTTTGTTTTCATTAAGTATATCGAGCGCAGCCTTGCTTTGTTTGACAATCACGTTACGGGAGTTGATACCTTTTTCCGTTGCTCTGTCGTTTATATCGAGAGATACCGGAACTTCCACGGTTTTCTGATTGCTGTCCGGAGCCAGCAGGTTCAGTAACTGGGCACCTAAATAATAACCTCTGGAAGAGTCTTCTGCCGGAATATCCGGCATCCAGTGATCTACAATTCCGCCTTGCCATTGCGGATAAATCAGGCGGAGAGGGGTGGTTTCTTTCTTCATATCTTTACTTTTTACGGGTTGTTCTTTTAGTCGAATGGCACCTTCCAGTTTTCATCCTGATAGGCGGCGAAACACATGGCTATCTGTTCTTTACTGTTCTTTTCTTCGGCCAATGCAGGTATTTCGTCCAAAGAGAAATAACTGCTTTCGGTAGTCTCTATATTACTCTGAAAACTTCCGCCTGTCACTTCGCAAAGAACAAAGGCTTTGCAGACATTGTATGCATAAGGAGGCACATTGTGCAGGTTTCTATCCTGCAAAGCAATCAGGCGTACGGCTTTTACGTCCAGTCCGGCTTCTTCTTTGACTTCTTTCTCCGTATTGGTTTTGATGCTTTGGTTGACGTCTACCCAGCCACCGGGCATAGACCATACATCGGCTTTTTCTTTTACCAGGAGTATTTTCTCATCTTTAAAGATGGCGGCACGGGTATCCAGTTTAGGTGTTTGGAAACCGGTTTCATTGCAGAATAATTCTTTTACTTTCTCTATCGGCAGATCGCTTTGATGGCTCATGATCTCTGCCGATATTTCCCGGATACGTTCAAAACGCTCGATGTCAAAGGGATCGCGGGAGTAGGTCAGTCCTGCCTGAGCTATGAATTGTAATTCCTTGGCCCATTCGAGCCAGAGGGGATCAGTGTTTTTGTTCATTGGATATCTGAGTTTAAAGTATCATATACAATTTTGGATATACTGGCGATGATGGCTGCATTATCTGCATCGGTTTCCTGCGACTCCATGACGAAGACAGCTATATAATATTTCTGTCCGTTGGGCAGGATAACAAAGCCTGCATCATTATCAGCAATCTTTATCCCTTCCGGAGTCCGGTCGGAAGAGCCTGTCTTATGGCCTACGATTACGTCGGCAGGTAACTGGCCTTTCAGCTTATCTTTGCCGGTAGAAGTTTCCTGCATGATTGCTTGAAGGAAGTCTTTGTATTGAGTTCCAAATAGGGGTTGCTTGTCGGCTATATTCAATAATCTGACTACTTCTTCCGGAGTACTCCAGTTCAGAAAGGCATCTCCGGAGGTATGCATGAGGGTTTCTGTTGCCGCAAGATTACAATCCTTTATTCCTAACGATTTCACATACTCATTTACTTGATCTATACCGCCGACATATTCTATAAGGATATCACATGTATTGTTATCGCTTTTCGAAATGGTGTATTTTAGCAACTCTCCGAGAGAAATTGTAATATCCTGATCGGGAAATTCATCTCTTAACGGACTGTATGTGTTGGGCGTCAGTTGAGAAGGCTTCACTTCAATAAGACTATCTAAAGCAATATGTCCTTTATCCATCTTATCCAGAACAGCCAGTCCCACATGAAACTTGAAGACGCTTAACAGGGGGAAATGGATTTGATTATTATAAACGGCTACAGTCTCATCATTGGCGAATACGGCAACGCCTACCGTAGCTTTCTTATCTTTCAGAAGGGAATCTATTTGTTGCTCTATCTTCTGCTTCGGGGTGCGGTTGGTGGTATTGCATGCACTGAACAAGATTGCCAGCGCTATACAGCTTAAAAAGAATTTTGCTTTCATAAATGTACTTTAGTGAGTTAATATTAATTCCGGCCTTACTTCTCTTATCATAACAAGTGCAATTCTTTAGCAATCCGGCAAGCTTCAATAGAATTGTTTACCTGAAGTTTCTCCAAGATATTTTGCCGGTGCCGGTTTACGGTGTTTATACTAATGGATAATGTCTGGGCAATGTCCTTACTCATTTTTCCCTTATTTATCAATTGTAGGATTTCTTTTTCCCGGTCTGACAACAGATCTTTGCAATTCTGCTTTTCCAGTTCAAGAGTTTGCCCGTCTGCCGAGTTAAGAATGGTGCAACTTAACGACGTATCCATTGAAAAGTTATAAAGGCATAAGGATAACCATACACTTCCGTTTGAGTGGCTCGCTATATAAAACATCCTGTGCAAGATGTGTACATACCTGCCCGAATGATCGCGCATGCGCATATTGTGTATAAGGTAATAGTCCGGGCGTTTCTTTTCCGGAACACTTTTCAGGAAGTGGAAGAAGCGGAGCTCCTGCAGATGCTTTTCCTGTAAGTCGTCCGGATGGATGTGACTGAATATCTCTTCTTCCCATATCGACTGAATGGTCTTGGCGGTATTTCGTTCTGCCAATCCCAGTTTCTCGGCTACTCCGCCGTAATAAATATAACTAATATTGGCTTTCATATCGCTTAACACTGCTATGGCATTTTCAGTCTGTGCATATATGGAAGCTATATGTTTGCACTCATTCAGGCGTTCCGTTTGTTTCTGTTCTTCGGTGAACGCTTGTTTCAGTAGCTCTTTCTTCAGTTTATTTACGATGTCCATACGGTATGGAGATGGAAAAATGGTTATTAATCAGTATTGCCGACTTATCTGTAAGCCTTTACCTTTGCAAAGGTAATGAAAACTAATGGTTATTTATTTAAGTGCAATAAATTATGGAGAGTGAAAAAGCAAAAGCGAAAGCCGGGAAATTGTATGATGCCAATAATGATATAGAGCTTGTGTCGGAGAGAGAAGCTTGCAAAGAAGTATGTTATGAACTGAATAGCTTGCGCCCTTCACAAAAGAAGGAACGGGAGAGCATTATCCGCCGACTGTTTGGTAAGACCGGAAAATCGTTCTTGATAGAACAACCATTTTATTGTGATTACGGATATAATATCGAAATAGGGGAGAACTTCTATTCGAATGTGAATTGCGTCATTCTGGATGGAGCTAAAGTTACATTTGGCGATAATGTTTTTGTGGCTCCGAATTGTGGTTTCTATACTGCCGGACATGCCTTGGATGCCGAACAGAGAATCCAGGGGCTTGAATATGCTTATCCTATCACTATCGGAAATAATGTGTGGATTGGTGCCCAGGTCTGTGTGTTGCCGGGAGTGACGATTGGTGATAATACGATTATTGGTGCCGGAAGTGTGGTCACAAAGAGTATTCCTGCCAATGTGCTGGCTGTCGGTAATCCTTGCCGTGTGCTACGTACGATCACCGAAGCGGACAGGGCTAAATATATGTCAGCATAATAATTCATTAAAATAACACGAGAAATGAAAAAGTTACTTTTTAGTCTGTTGATGATGATTGGGATACAAGCCTCCTTTGCACAGACATTGGAAAAAATGCAGTGGTTCAACGAGCCTGAACAGTGGGAAATAAAGGATAAAAGTCTTTCGATGTTTGTCACTCCGCAGAGTGATTATTGGCGTATCTCTCATTATGGCTTTACTGTGGATGACGCCCCTTTCTATTATGCAACGTATGGCGGTGAATTTGAAGTTAAAGTGAAAGTGACTGGCGATTATAAGGCACGCTTTGACCAAGCGGGACTGATGTTGCGCATCGATCATGAAAACTACATCAAAGCAGGCATTGAGTTTGTAGACGGAAAATTCAATCTGAGTACAGTGGTGACTCACAAGACCAGTGACTGGAGTGTAATCACGTTGGATAAACCTGTTCCTTATATTTGGATTAAAGCTGTCCGCAGGCTGGATGCCGTTGAAATCTTCTATTCGTTCGATGACAAGACTTATACGATGATGCGGAATGCATGGTTGCAGGATAATATTCCGGTGAAGGTTGGATTCATGGCTGCCTGTCCCGATGGAGGCGGATTTAATGTTAAGTTTGAGAACTTCAAGGTAAAGCACCTGCCTGATATGCGCAGGTTGGAATGGCTGAAAAAGAATGCAGAATAAATAGGGTTAGTTCAATTAAGTTTGGTAAAAAGGCAAATGCCGGCTAAAAAGAAGAGTGATTCTTTATTTGCCGGCATTTATTCTGTTTTGAAATTTAAAGAAATCCTTTTCTGAAATAGCCTTGTTTAATATCCTATGGTGAAGCGCTCCTTGTGGTGCTTCTTCTGTTCCAATTCGTCTACCATTGCCACGGCATAGTCTTCAACGGAGATATTGCTGTCTCCATTTACATCTACCACTAAGTCGTCTTTTCCGATACGGAACTTTCCGGTACGTTCTCCCGGTGTCATGTTGGCGGCAGGGGAGAGGAATATCCAGTCAATATCGTTTTCCTTACGAAGTGTATTCAGATAAAACTCTCCGAGGGATTTGATTCCGGGCAACAGTTTGGCTGGAACATCGTCAGCATCCATCACCATCTTTCCGGGAGCATAGAACAAGGTTCCGGCACCGCCCACGATAAGTAGACGCTCAACACCGGCCTTCTTCATACTATCTACTATCAGCGGATAGTTCTTCAGTGTTTCTTCGTATATATTGGGATTCTTCCAGCCGGGGTTATAAGCGCTGATGACGGCGTCTTTACCTTTGCTGGCTTCAATCAGAACATCGGTATCGGTTACATCTGCCTGGACTACTTTCAGGTTCGGATTGCTGGCGGTCACCTTGGCCGGGTCGCGTACAATGGCAGTTACTTTGTGGCCTCTGTTCAGTAATTCATTCAGGATGGCGGTTCCTACAAAACCGCTGGCTCCTATGAGTACTACATTTTTCATATTGGTTCGTTGTTTATATTTATATATTAAACTATTTATCTTCAATAAAAGTTTGACAGTGATTGCTCTTTTTGAGAATGTTTAATAACTTATCCTCTTGTAGCAATCCGTTTAATCTCCGGGATGCAAGAAACTATTCTTGAAAGTGCTAAAAAATAATCTTATAACAGTTGTGCTTCTTTCTTACAATAGATGTTGTAAGAAAGAAGCACAACTGTTGTAAGAAATAATAATATTTGTTGTAAGAATAATAATGTGCATAAACAGAGTTAGTTTCTTGCGAATAGGATTTTAGTTTTATGCAATTACAGAAATAATTTATAATAAGTTGTCAATGGGCCCTTTGCAACCCGGTTGCATTTCCTATTCCTTACCTTTGTACCAACTAAAAAAATAAAAAGATTATGGAAAGTAAATGTCAGTGTTGTTGTTCACATACTCATTCGCAGAGCAAAGAAAAAGAGAAATCTATCATTAAGAAGTGGTGGGCTCCGGTGTTGTCCGGTGTCTTCCTTCTGTTGGGTATTATCTTCCAGCATCAGGAGTGGACGTGGTTCGCTAATCCGGTTACCGAGTTCCTTTGGTTTCTTATAGGCTTCCTGCCTGTCGGACTGCCTGTGATGCGCGAAGCTTGGGAGAGTCTTTTGCAAAAAGACTGGTTCAATGAGTTTTCGCTGATGGCATTGGCTTCTCTTGGAGCTTTCTATATCGGAGAATATCCGGAAGCACTGGCAGTAATGCTACTCTATTCCATCGGGGAGATGTTGCAGGATAAGGCTGTGAATCAGGCATCCCGTAATATCAAAGATTTGCTGGATGTACGTCCCGAACAGGTAGATGTGTACCGAAAGGGGATACTAAGTACAGTTTCCCCCCGTGAGGTAAATGTAGGAGAAGTGATTGAAGTGAAGCCCGGCGAACGGGTTCCCTTGGATGGTAGCTTGCAAAATCCTTATGCCGTCTTCGATACTTCGGCACTGACGGGGGAGAGTATGCCGCGTAATGTCTCCGAAGGAGGCGAGGTGCTTGCCGGTATGATTGTCAGCGGACAGGCGGTGCGTATACAAGTGACGAAACCTTATGATCATAGCACTCTGGCACGTATTCTTACTTTAGTTCAGGATGCGGCGGAACGGAAAGCACCGGCGGAACTTTTTATCCGGAAGTTTGCCCGTATCTATACACCGATTGTAGTCCTGTTGGCTTTTGTTATCGTTGCCCTTCCTGCACTTGTTGCGGCTGTGCATCCGGGATTTGACTATGTGTTCAATGACTGGCTCTATCGGGGACTGGTGTTTTTGGTGATATCCTGCCCTTGTGCATTGGTTATCAGCATCCCATTGGGCTATTTTGGCGGAATAGGAGCGGCTTCGCGTACAGGCATCTTGTTTAAAGGAAGTAATTATCTGGATGCCATAACCCGTATCAATACAGTTGTATTCGATAAAACAGGTACGTTGACTACCGGCAGTTTCCGTGTGACATCCATACAGGCGACAGATATCCCCGAAGATGAATTACTGAGTTTAGTGGCATCTGTAGAAAAGAAAAGTACCCATCCTGTGGCACAAGCCATTGTTCACTATGCTTCCGGACGTGGTGTGAAACCTGCGGTTGTGACTTCTCTGAATGAATTGGCCGGATACGGTTTGGAAGCTGAGGTGGAACACCATCAGGTACTTGTCGGTAATATCCGTTTATTGACTGACCGTCAGATAGCTGTACCCGAAGAACTTGCGGATTATGTAGCTACGGTAGTGGTCTGTGCCGTGGATGGGAAGTATGCCGGACAACTGCTACTTTCAGACACTCTGAAAGAGGATGCGGTAGATGCTATTAAAAAATTAAAGGCTTTAAAAATAGATAATATTCAAATGTTATCCGGGGATAAACAAGAGATTGTTAATATCTTTGCAAAGGAATTGGGAATTGACAAAGCCTACGGTGACTTATTGCCGGAAGATAAGGCCGTTCATTTGGAACAACTCAATTCTGTTCCGGGTATGTCTGTCGCATTTGTCGGAGATGGTATGAACGATGCTCCTGTATTGGCTCTCAGTGATGTGGGTATTGCCATGGGAGGGTTAGGTTCGGACGCTGCCATCGAAAGCGCGGATGTCGTTATTCAGACTGATCAGCCATCCAAAGTTGCAACCGCTATCTCTATAGGGCGGGCAACACGACGGATAGTGATGCAAAATATAGTAGGTGCTATTACGGTGAAGGTGTTGGTGTTGCTGGCGGGTGCCTGCGGATTTGCCACTCTTTGGGCGGCAGTGTTTGCTGACGTTGGCGTAGCTTTGTTGGTGGTGCTGAATTCAGTCCGTATATTGAGAAAGAAGTTTTAAGAAATATGGAAGAAATATATTTGCATAAATTGTCCCTGCGGGATATAAAGCCTACGGCCATGCGGCTGTTGATTCTCCGTACTATGATGGAGATGAAGCGGGCCGTGTCCGTGACTGACCTGGAGGATAAACTCGACACGGTTGATAAATCTACTATCTTCCGGACATTAACCCTGTTTCTTTCCCATCACCTGATACATGGAGTGGACGATGGAAGCGGTTCGCTGAAATATGCGGTTTGCGAAGATTGCTGTATGTGCACGGTGGAAGACCAGCACATGCATTTCTATTGTGAGCAGTGCCACAAGACGTACTGCATCCGAAGTGTGCATGCTCCAACGGTCAACCTTCCGGAAGGGTTTATGCAGACCGGTATAAATTACGTTATCAAGGGCATTTGCGCAGACTGTGCAGTCCATCAGAAAATAGACACAGAAGAATAAGAAAGATATTATGAGACATTTCTACTACTTGTGCTTCCTTTTATTGGGATTCCTATCTCTGCCTGTCCGGGCAGGGGGGGATAACCGTGCGCCGGAACAATATACCAGGGAGTATATTATGAAGAATTATATGAAAGATCCTGTTCGGACCTTGCGATTATTGGATAACGCTGAAGTTAACAGTGCAATGCCTCTAAATGTTGTTGATGAGCTGCGCAGTGTGGTTTATCGCAATATGTACAGAAATAAATCCGCTCTGTATTATGCCCGTAGGGCTTATGTCAGTGATTCCCTGTCACACGATAACCCTTCACATTTGTTGAGGATGACGGTTCCATGGCTGAATTATTTTCTCTGCTAAGCGAATATAAGGAAAGCATGCGCTATGCTGTTCAGGGGGTGGAACTGGCGCGCGAACTTAAAGATATACAGTCCGAATGTAAGTTATTGTTTTGTATGGGAGAGAACAAAAGAAGGCTTTCTTTCAAAGAAGAGGGGTATCTGTTCTTTGATCAGGCCATTGACTTGCTCGATAATTCTAAAAATGAAGACTATGAGGTCATGCTTTCCTATTTCTATGGAGTGAAGATGGGCTATCTGATTGCTGACAAGCGATCGAACGAGGCCTTGGAAATAGGTCTGCAACGCGAAAAATTGCTTGACAGGATGAGTGGACAGCCGAAAATCCGTGCGGACTTATTGGATCTGCAATTTGCGTATGTATACTCCAAATTGGCTTATCTTTTCCATTTGACGGGAGACCGAAAGCGTGCAGCTGCCTATTATAAGAAATATAAGTCGACAAATGCTGCTTCCACTCCTGATGGTAAATTTGATGCTACTCCTTATTTATTGCTTTTGGGAGAATATCAGGCTGCATTGGATAATTGTCGTGATTTTAAGGAAGTAATGCGTCAGCAGGATACATTAAATAGCCAATATCTCAGCATCCTGAATTTGGAAATACAAGCCAATGCTAAATTAGAGAACTATAAAACGGTTATAAATCTTCAAAGGGATATCACTGCAATAAAAGACAGCATTTATCAGCGGGAAAAGCAGAATGCAGCACTGGAACTGGATGCACTTTATGAGTTAAACGAGAAAGAAGCCCGCATCTCGAAGCAGGCGTTTCAGCTGAAGATTCGAACCATTACGCTGATATGTATTCTGAGTGGCGCATTACTGGCATTGTTCTTTTTGTGGAGACTCTGGCTGCAAAACTGTGTAATCAAAAACAAAAATAAAGCGTTGGTAAAACGTATCAATGAGCAATTCTCCATGCAGGAAGAAATGGACCGCTCGCAACTGGGCGTAGAGAAAGATCTCTCTTTTCCAGAGAAAGTGGAAGACGAATCCGGTGATAACGAAGAGCAGGATAAGCAGATGAACAAGATGATTTTTGAGAAATTGGATTACATTATAAAGCGGGATAAAATGTATCTTTCTCCCGACTTGTCGAGGGAGGAACTGACCAAAATTGTCCGCATGAATAATACCCGTTTTGCCAAGATGATAAAGGAGAATACGGACACCAACCTGAGCGGATATATCAATAACCTGCGCCTGAATTATGCGATACATTTAATGAAGGAACAACCCGATTATACTTTGCGTGCAATAGCTGAATCATCGGGCATCAACAGCATGCCTACATTCCATCAGTTGTTTAAGGGAAAAACAGGAATGACTCCTTCGGAATTTAAGAATGCTCAAAAAGAAATAGATTCTTAAGTGCTTGTGTATTAGATGGGTGGTACTTTTTTTAATAACCTTGAGTACTTTTTTTAATAATCAGTCGAAGATATAATTTAAGGGTTATCTGAGAATTGAGTTTCTTTGTAGTTCAATTATAAGGATAACCTGAATTATGATGTATATTTTATATTTAATAACTCTGTTTGCCTTCATTGCTTCACTGATAGTGGCGGTCTATTATTTCCGAAAATATAATAAAATTCGCAACCGCTTTTCTGGAAGTACCACTATGAATGGTGAACAGGAATTAATGAAACCTTATAATCTTTTGATGCAGGAGTTGGAGCAGAAGCAGCAACAACTGAAACAGCAAAATCTTCAACACCACTTGTTGGTGAAAGCCATTAAGCTGAAACTCTGGAAATGGGATTTGAAACGTAAAGAGATTATCTGGGAAGGAAATCCGGAGAAGGGGGAGCAGGGAGCTGTAGTAGTAAATGCGGATGAGCACCTGTCGCATATATTGCCGGAATACAGAAAAAGAATCTATGAAGCGATAGATGGATTGGAGAAAGGTTGTTCCAAGCTTATCGATGAAGAGTTCTTATATCAGAATGCGGACAATACTTTATCCTGGAGAAATATCTATGGCGCCGTATATGAGTATGATGAGGACGGAAAACCTGCTATTCTGATTGGAGGTACCCAGATTATTGACGAGAGGAAAAAGTTGGAAAGCGATTTGCGGAAAGCGAAAGACAAAGCAGAGGAAGCCAATCGACTGAAGACGGCTTTCCTGGCAAATATGAGTCACGAAATCCGTACTCCTTTGAATGCTATTGTTGGTTTCTCCAGCATATTGGCGGATACTGAGGATATAGCGGAAAAGAAAGAATTTTGTAATTTGATCAATCACAACAATGCGCTTCTATTGAAAATAGTGGATGATATTCTTGATATTTCGAAGATAGAGGCGGGGTATATAGATCTGCATCCCACGTGGTTTTGTCTGTCCGACTTGATAATGGAAAGTGCTAACGAGTACAGGATGAAAGCAGCCGGAAGACTGGATATCCGTATTCATAAACCGAGACAGGGCTATATGGCTGAACTGGATACAAAGCGTGTGAAACAGATATTGAATAACTTCTTGTCCAATGCTTTGAAGCATACTCAGGAAGGGTATATTGATATTACTTATGGCGTTACAGAACAAGGTATTGAGATAAAGGTAACGGATACCGGATGTGGTATTCCGCAGGATAAATTGCCTGGTATTTTTGAACGTTTTGAAAAAGTGGACTCTTTTACACAAGGAGTTGGGTTAGGGTTGCCTATATGTAAGTCCATTGCGGAATGTATGGGTGGATCTATTGGGCTGACTTCGGAAGTAGGTGTAGGCACAACTGTTTGGGTTACATTACCTTGTAGTACTGCACCTACTCCCAAGTTATACAAGGAGAAGTTAATCGACAACTTCTATTCCTAATCCTGTAAGCAACCCTTCCAGGCCATAGCGGGAGAACTTCGCTTTTTTCAGACGGTTGGCAGCAGGATTTAAAGCATAATTGCGTGCAGTAGTGAAATCTGCTTTCTCCAGGTTGGTATGATGGAAAGAAGCATAACAAAGGTCGCAATCTTTAAATACTGCATTGGAAAGGTTGGTTTCCATAAAGTCTGTGTTTTGCAAATCACACCCTATAAAATGGGTTCCTTTCAGTTTCATCTCAGTAAAAAGGGCGTATGACAACAGACAATTATGGAATTCCACAGACAAGCCGAAGCGGTTGCTGAGGCTGAAGTTGATGCCTGTCATTTTGCAATCGGTGAACAGGACATCCAACCAAGAGGTATTGCTGGTTTTTACTAATGAAAGGTTGCACTCTTTGAATGTACATTTTTCGAATATAACTCTTCCGATAGGCTTATCTGAAAAGTTACATTTGTCAAATGTACATTCATAATAATTGGTTTCCAGTTCCTCGATGGAGAAATCTACTTTTTCTATGGTCTTGTCTTCCATTTATCTTTTCAGTTAATTCATTGCTTTGAATACGGGTTCCGGCTTCTGTATCTCCGATTCGAAACCAAACCAATAGCCTTGATTGGTTTCCTCATTGATAGGCAGGAAACAAAGGCGGAGATTCTCTTTGTATTGGCCATACAGTACTTGCCAGTTCTCCGGGGGAACCTGTCGCTTGGTCTTTACCTTTTCTGCCGGAAGTTTTTTCAGTGACATGCCGGCCTCTATCCAGGCAATGCTGGCGTCTAACTGATATTCCGGATAGTTGTGCTTACAGAATTCATACAGGATAAGTCCTCGTTTTTCCAGACTTATCGGTTGGTCTATCAAACCTATTTGTATCAGGTGTTCCAGGAACCGATACAGGAATTTTTCTTCTTTCAGAATGAGTTTACGGGTGATGGATTGCCAAGCTGGAGTATTATAAAATCCATCCAGCAGGCGGGAGAGTTGACGGGCTGTTTGCAATTCACTTACATTGATCTCGCGGGTTTGAAGCACTTCATAGGGTGGTAGGGGAGAATATTGGATGCCCAATTCTTCCGCTCTTCTACGCATTTCCGTACCGGGGAGTAATTTGAGAGACTCCAGTTGTATTTCTCCTGCACCGTATGCTGCCAGAACACGGATATCTTCGAATATTTCTGAAAGATGGTAGAGTGGGAGTCCTGCTATTAAATCGGCATGTGTTTCCATATTGGGGAGAGAACACAGGAATTTTAGACCTTCCAATGCGTCTGTCAGCTTTCCCATCCTCCGGCTTTTTTCGAGTACAGGTTCACGCAGGCTTTGTATGCCTGCTTCCAGGTGTAACAGACCTTCGGGCAAGTGTTTCAATTCTTCTTTCAGTTCTTCGGAAAGAAGTGCAGGGTGTATTTCCAGATGGAAGCGTATATCAGGGTGGTATTCAAGAAAAAGCTCAAGCAGTTCTTTTGCCCGGCGGGTATTGTAATTGAAAGTACGGTCGAGTACACGCACGTTTTTAATACCATGTTGATGAATGATTTGGAGTCGTTCGCGAATAGCTTCTATGGAAAGTGTACGTACAGGCTTTTCACCTCCGCTGACGCAGAATGCACAGGTGTTGAAACAGCCTCGTGTCGTTTCCAGCTGTACGAATGGTTTGCTCCAATTAAAGAAACGGCTTTTTTCGGGAGGTATGAGATCAGAGAATTTCAGTACACGTGCTATGCCGTTGTCTCTGTACTGTCCGTTGGAGTCGAGATAACAGAGTCCGGGAATGGTATTCCACTTTTCCTGTTCGTTCCGGCATGCGAGCCATTGCGGGAACACTTCTTCTCCTTCTCCTCTGAATACACAGCTGACATAAGGGTTCTTATGCAGGAAATATTCATTGTCTCCCAAATACTCAGGGCCGCCTAATACAATGCAGCATTGTGGCAGGAGTGCTTTTACTCTTGAAAGGATGTGGAGCAATTGCTCATGGTTGAAGAGCCAGGTTGTAGCGGCAAGTATGTCAGGTTGGCAATGGTAGACTTCATTGACAGTCAGACCTACATTCTCATTTATAGTGGCTGATACGATATCCCATTCTATGGATGTATCATCAGCAATCTGGGCATGCAGTGCCGGAAGTGCCAGGGAAGAATGTGCGTATGAACTGTTGAGGTCGAGCCAGAGTAACTTCATTTTATATAGGGTTGGGTTTACAAAAACAGTTGCAAAGATAATGAATGTATTCTTATCTGCCTCTTTTCTGCCTGCCCAATCCTTTGCTTTACCGGTTTACGGTATGCTTTTTTAGCCTGCTTTAGGTCCGACAACGGATATTCTGACGCATTCGCTGGGAACTAATGTCAATAATTCATCCAAGAACTCACGGCTACATTCCAACAAGGTTTCCTGCGTCATTTCTTCTTTAGAGGTAGCGAAGAAGTGAAAGAGGTTATCAGAATCAGGAAGTTTCTTTACTGAATAGACTATATCCGTTGATTTCTCATTATATGCTTGCGCCAAATCATCAGCTCTTGCCCAGAATTGAGTTGCTTTGTCACCACCGATTTCTACGACTGCAATTAATTTTTCGTTTGTTTCCATAATCATTTATTTTTAGTTATACATGTTGTCATACTAAATATCGGGAGTATATTGGTTAATACTCTGTAATAATATCCGCAAATCGAGTGCCAGCAAACAGAAAATAAGCGTAGGATTATCTACTTTCAACTTTTTTAAACTAAAAGACTGTTTGTTATACACCTGATAATTCCGAATATTTAGATAACAATTGAGCCTTTTTTATGGTTTTGGGCATTTACTTTTTTTACAGAAACATGGGCATACAGGTGCCTGAATTTATACTAACTTTGCAGTGCTTTTAACGAGTTAATAATAAAATCATTTTTAAGATGAGAACACTTCAAGAAGAATTAAAGTGTATGCGCGAAGGACTTCATTACGATGCTCATACTCCTGAAATGTATGCCTATCGGGCTGAAGTAAAAAAGAAGCTGCATCAGTTGAATGTGACTGAATATCATACCTCTAAAATGCCGGAGGTTACCCGTTCACTTTTCCCGAATTCCGCTCCGGATTTTTTTGTAGAACCACCCTTTTATTGCGATTATGGGGATGGTATATATGCAGCTGAAGGAGTTTTTATCAATTTCGGTGCTGTTATTTTGGATGGTGCTAAAGTTACTATTGGCCGGAAAACGCTGATTGCTCCGGGAGTACATATTTATACGGCGCAACATCCGCTTGATGCTGACGAAAGGGATGCCTATGAGAATTGTCTGCCGGTAACCATTGGTGAACGTTGCTGGATTGGCGGTCATGCGACAATTTGTCCGGGAGTGACTATTGGCGACCGTTGTGTAATCGGTGCGGGTTCAGTGGTTACGCATGATATTCCGGCAGACTCGTTGGCTGTGGGAAATCCTGCTAAAGTGATACGTAAATTGAATCAGAAATAATCCTGTTATTGGGGTTGTTGTTTGAAATATCTGAAAAGTAAATCCATTAATTCTCGTTTTTTGACGGGCTTGGTCATGAAATGATTGCATCCTGCGGCTAATGCATTCTCTCTGTCGGAGTCGAATGCATTGGCAGTAAGGGCGATAATAGGGGTAGTCTGGTTGAATTCCCGGATGAGGGAAGTTGCTTCCAGTCCATTCATTACCGGCATCCGCATATCCATAAAGACGATGTCAAAGGTCTGGGCTTTGATTTTCTCGATAGCTTCTACTCCGGTTATGGTGCGGGTTAGTTGATTGTCTTTAAGAAGTTTCTTGATTAACAGGTAATTGCTGTCATTATCTTCCGCTATCAGAATATTCAGATCTTTAATCTTTACTGAGGAATTGGCTGAAAGGTGTTCTGTACTTTTGTTATTTAAGTCCTCGTCTGCAACCTCTGATTTTTCGACATATTCGACATCGGTATATCCGATGTACCAGAACTCAGAACCTATGTTGGCTTTGGATTTAAAGCCTACTTCTCCGCCTGTAGCATCGGCAATGGCTTTACAGATAGAAAGTCCTAAGCCGGTTCCCTGGGCAAAAGTATCTAATTTCTCGAAACGACTGAAGATACGGTTTTTTTTCTCCTCCGGTATGCCGATGCCGCTATCCTTTACATAGATTCTTACTTGTCCGGGCATACATTCGTATCCCATTACAATTTCACCTTGTGGCGTATACTTAATGGCATTTGTAGCAAAGTTTGTGAATATCTGCATAAAGCGATATTTGTCGAAATTCGCCACACATTTGGTATATGGATTGATGAGTTTGAGGATAACTTTGGGATTTTTAATCCGTTGTTGGAAGGACCGGTATAATTCATCGCAAAGCTGGCACAAATTCAGTTTCTGACGATTGATATCAATGGAGCCAACTTCAATTTTTGATAGATCGAGAATGTCCCCGATTAATTTCAGGAGTATCTCACTGTTGGTTTCAATCAGTTGTTTATAT
>OJPD01000456.1_pt1 | contig 30818 bp, 14 predicted proteins | sample 1598371 | NCBI WGS metagenome assembly OJPD01 (sample SAMN03922478, study PRJEB24848) | human gut metagenome | isolation source: stool sample | host: Homo sapiens | place: Germany | collected 2010-11
CAGGTTTGAACGGCGTTTTTGCCCACTTTTGCCGCTGTTGGCAAAAGTGGGTCGCTCCGGAGAGCGAAATATCCCCTGCCGCTGCTGAAAGAAATGGGGCCGCCGAGGGCAAAAAAGCATCCGCGCCGGATGGCGCGGATGCTTTTGCATGTTCGTATGAGCGGTCAGGCCAGAATGTCGGCCAGATCCTTCAGGCCCATGGAGCGGGCGATGACCAGCACGCGGTCACCCTCCTCGATGGTGGTAAGGCCGCCGGGGATGATGGTGGCGCCGCCGCGGACAATGGCGGCCAACAGCACGCCGCTGCGCAGGGTCAAATCCTTCAGCGGCACATGCAGCAGACGGTCGGAGGGGCCGGTGGCCAGAAACTCCAATGCCTCCACCTGACCGCCCAACAGCTTATACAGCGACTCCACGGCCATGCCCTGCGAATTGGCCAGAGCACGGACGTAGCGGGTGATCTGGTTGGCGATGATGTCCTTGGGGCTGATGATGCTGCCGAGGCCGGTGTCCTGCACCAACTCCATGTAGTTGGGGCGGGTCATCTTGGCCAGCACCTTGCGGACGCCGGCGCGGCGGGCCGACATGGCCATCAGCAGGTTCTCCTCGTCACGGCCGGTGAGGGACACGAAGCCGTCGGCGCCGAAGATGTTCTCCGCCTGGATGAGGTCGTTGTCCGTGCCGTCGCCCTCGATGATCATGGCCTCCGGCAGATGCTGGGACAGGAGCAGGCACTTCTCGTGGTCCTGCTCCACGATGCGGACGTGGGTGTTGGTGCGGGCCAGCTCCCACGACAGGTACATGCTGATGCGGCTGCCCCCCAGCAGTGCCACGGTCTTGACGCGGTGGAGCGGACGGCCCATGGCCTTGAGCATCTTCTGCAGCTCGCTTTTGGCGCCCACCATGTAGAGCCGGTCATCGGCCTGGGGCACGAAGGAGCCGTTGGGGATGATGCACTCGTCGCCCCGCTGGGCAGCGCAGATCAGAACATCCGCCTTACGGTCGCCGTGGGACTCGCTGAGGCTGCGGCCCACGATGGAATCCTCCGGCAGGGCCTGCAGGCCGATCATGTCGATGCGGCCGCCGGCAAACGGCTCCACGGAGATGGCCGCGGGAAAGCTGAGGATGCGGGCGATCTCCTGTGCCGCCGCCAGATCGGGGTTGATGAGCATGTCCAGGCCGATCTCCCGCTTGAGGATCTCCGCGTCGCGGCGGTACTCGGTGTTGCGGACCCGGGCCACGGTGTGACGGGCGCCAAGGCTCTTGGCCAGCAGGCAGCAGACCATGTTGGTGTCGTCCGCGCCGGTGACGGCGATGACCAGATCCGCCGTGCGGGCGCCGGCATCCATCAGGACACTGACGGACGCGCCGCTGCCGTGGATGCACATGACGTCCAGCGTGCTGTCCGCCCGGGACAGGTGGGCGATCTCGTTGTCCACCATGGTGATGTCGTGCTTTTCCTGGGCCAGCTGGCGGGCGATGGCGTAGCCCACCTTGCCGCTTCCTACGATAATGATCTTCATGCTTCCTCCTCCCCGTCCGGCGGGGACGCAGTGTGTTTCTTACGGTGGAGCAGGGCGGCGGACAGCTCCGCGCCCAGAATCAGGATCTGGCCCGACATATACAGCCACAGCAGCACCACCACGATGGTGGCGATGGAGCCGTAGAGCCGCGCATACTGGGCCACGTTTTCCACATAATAGGAAAAGGCCATGCTCAGCAGCAGCCAGGCCGCCAGCGAGCTGCCCACGCCGGGCAGCACCTCCCGCAGCGGGCGGCGCTGGCCCTGGGCCAGCTGGTAGAGAATGCCCAGCGAGATGGCCATGACAAGGCCCAGAATGATGAAGCGCAGGTAGCCCCAGACGCCGATGAACGTCTCCGACAGGGGCAGTATCCGGGACAGGAACAGCAGGGCGCGGCGGCCTACCACCACCAGCACCAGCGTCAGGCCGATGACAAAGATCATCCAGACGGTGAACAGCAGGTTGCGCAGCTGGGTCAGCAGCATATTCTCCGGCGCGCTGCGGCCGAAGGCCTTGCGCAGCGAGTGCATCAGGCAGCCGGTGGAACGCATGGGGAACCAGATGGAAAAGACCAGGCTGAACCACAGCAGCTGGCGGCTCTGGTTGGCGGCCACATACTCCAGATAGGTGCGCACCACGCCCACCACGTCCGCGGGCAGCAGGGGCGTCAGCACCGCGGTGATGCTGTCGATATCCAGCTCCAGAATGCCCAGCAGGGTGCTGACGAAGATCAGCAGCGGGAACAGGGCAAACAGCAGGTAGTACGTCAGGGCCGCGCTGTCGCGGGCCACGTCGTGAACGTAGTACCGGCGGAGCATGTCGCCCGCCAGCCGGCCCGCGCCGGTCCGGGGCGTATAGAGTTTTGGTGTTTTCATAGGCAGAAGCTCCTCTGAGGGTATATTGTACCACAGCGGGACGCAAAATAAAAGGGGCATTTGCCGGCGGCAAAGTTCGGCATAAGTGCCACACTTCCCCGCCGTTTTTGTGACTTTTTTATAAATTTTTGATTTTCCCTCTTGGCGTGCGCGAAAATCCGTGCTATACTGAGACCGCCTTAACTGGAAATTCTTTACAAAAGTGAGGTTCTGATATGGACAATCTGACAAAAGTGGTCCGCGATGAGATCTCGCGGCAGTACCGGAGCGTGCGGCAGTTCGCTTTTGCCGTGGACATCCCCCTGTCCACCATCAACAGCGCACTGCACAACGGCGTGGGCGGTTCCTCCTTTGACACGGTGATGCGTATCTGCAAGATCCTGGGCATCAAGGCCATGTCCGACGACGCGGCCCTGTATCTGACGGACGACACCGAGCGGCTGCTGACGCAGTACGCCAAGCTGGACGACTATGGCCGGCACACCATCTCCTCCGTCATGCAGGTGGAGTACGACCGGTGCAGCGGTGAGAAGTAAACAGCGGTCCTTTTTAAGCAGGCACAAACCGCCGTCCCTCCGGGACGGCGGTTTTTTGTTTGTTGGCAGAGTTTACATAATGCCCGACTTCTCCTTGCTGGCGGCGATGGCCGCGTTCAGCTTGCGGGCGGGATAGTAGACCAGCAGGCCGAACACGGTGAACAGCACGCACATGCCCAGCAGGATCAGGGCGCAGCGGAGGTAGGTGTGGCCGTACAGGCCGCCGATGGTCTCGCGGATCATGTCCATGCCGTAGTGGAAGGGCATGAAGGGGTACAGGTGCTGGAACAGCTTGGGCAGCACGTCGATGGGATAGGAGCCGCCGGAGCCGGCCACCTGCAGCACCATGATGATGACGGAGGCGGCAAGACCCACATTGTCCAGCGAGTAGACCAGCGCGTAGTTCATGGCGGCGAAGTTCAGCGAGCAGAGGCAGCAGGCCAGCACGAACAGGGCCGGCTCCGCCGTCTCCATACCCACAAACCAGAGACAGCCGAAGGCCGTGACCAGTGCCTGGGCGATGGCCATGAAGAAGAACGTGAAGAAGCGTCCGAAGTACCGCTCGATGCCCCGGCAGCTCCGGAACTCCGGCTGGGTCACGGGCACCTTCACCATCACCGCCGTCAGCAGGCTGCCCACAAACAGGGCCAGCATCACATAGTACGGGGACATGGCGGCGCCGTAGTCCTTGATCTCATAGATGATCTGTGTGTTCATCTGCACCGGGGAGGCCAGATACTCCGCCATGCTGTCGGAATCGCTCTCCATCAGCTCCACAAAGCGCTGGAAGGCGGCGCTGTCCGTGACGCGGCGGATATCCTCCTCCATGTCGGCCAGATAGCCGGAAACGCTCTGGGCCAGGGTGATGCCGGAGGCCAGCGTGGGCTGGGCGGCGGCCACGGCGTCAGAGTAGGCGCGGAGGGTGTCGGACACGCCGCCCAGCGAGCCGGAGGCTGCGTCCAGCAGCTCCTGCACGGAGCGGAGGGTGGACTGGGCCCGCTCGCCGGCGTCGTGGAGGTATTCGTTGACCTGCCGGTTGGTGTTGACGGCGGCGGTGCGCAGGCTCTGCCGCACCTGGGCGATCATATCCAGCAGCGGGCCCTGCACCTGGGACAGGCCGGTCTGGTCCACGGCGGTGCGCAGTGCCTCCAGCTCCGCGATGGCGGCGTCGATCTGGGCAATGATGATCTCATCATCGGTCATGGCCCTGGCTGTCTCCAGCTCCTCGATCATGCCGTCGATGCGGGCGTTGACCCGGTCATGGGCCGCATCGTCCGCCGGGGTCATATCCACACCGCCCAGCAGATCCTCCAAGTCGGAGAGGGTGGTATCGGCGGCATCCAGCACCCGCAGCAGGTCGGCGGAGGCATCGTCCGCCGCGTCAAGACCGCGGTCGATGAGGCGGACGGTGCTGCCGGCGGCGGCAGAGGCATCGTCCATGGTGCCCTGAGCATCGCTGATGGTGATGGCGGAGGCGGTCAGCAGGCTGTCAGCCCCGTCCATCACGTCCTGCAGCGAGCGGAACACCTGGGCCATCTGGTCCATGTCCCGCTGGGCATTGGACAGCTTCTCCAACAGGCCGTCGGCAATGTCCTGTCCGTCAAGGCCCATGGCCCTGAACACGGAGCCGGCGGTGGTCAGGGCATCCGCCACCTTCTCCAGAATGGTGGTGTTGATCTGCTCCTGCACGGCGGTCTTGGCCTTACCGGTGATCTTGGGGGCGATGGCGTTCTTTTTCTCGTTTTCGTAATACTGTATCTCCGGATGGCGCAGGTCGCCCTCCAGAATGCTGACAAAGTCGCCGGTGAACTCCGGCGGGACGATGAGCGCGGCGTAGTAGTCGCCGGCGTTGACGCCGTCCAGCGCCGTCTGGGCATCGTCCACAAAGACCCAGCCCATCTGGTCGTTGCTCTCCAGTCCCTGCAGCACCAGCTGGCCGATGTTCAGGTGGAGACCCAGCACCTCGCAGCCGTCATCCTCACTGGCCACGGCCACCCTGATGCGGCCGGTGGAAGCGGGGCCGTAGGGGTCCCAGTTGGACAGGATGTTGAACCACGCATACAGGCAGGGCACCAGGCACAGGCCCAGCATCACCACAACGGCCACCACGCTGGCGGTCAGGCGTTTCCAGTCGGCGCGGAAAATATTCCAGATGTTCTTCACCGCTCCCCCTCCTTTTCATCGCCGGCGCGGCGCAGATCCTCGGACAGGTTCTGCAGCGCACGGGTCAGCAGCGTCAGATCGTCCGCCAGCCGGGCGGGGTCCTCCAGCACGCGCTCCCATCCCTTGGGCAGCGAGACGCCGCGGGGCGCGGCAGGCTCCTCCACGGGAGCGGGCTGCGGTGCGGCAGGCGCCTCCGGCGCGGCAGGTGCTGCCGGGGCCGCAGGTTCCTCCGGCGCGGCAGGTTCCTCCCGGACGGGAGGTTCCGCCGGAGCCGCAGGCTCCTCCGGTGCGGCGGGGGCGGATACCTCCGGGGAAGCGGCGTCCTCCGGCAGGGACGGCGGGGCGGCGCGGCGGCGCAGCCGGGGCAGTGCCGGCACGGCGGGCAGCTCCGGGACGTTCATAAGGCCGTCAAAGGTGCTCTCCTCCAGCTGGGCGATGCTGCGCAGCTTCTTTTGCAGCTCGTAGTCCATGTACTCCACGGCGATGAGATACGCCGCCACGGCGAACATGGACAGGATCCACAGCATCAGCGTGAACACCTTGTTGCCGCCGGCCAGGAACATGAGGATCATCAGTCCCACGGTGACGGCCAGCAGTGCCCACATGCCGCTGCGGATGCGGCGCTGGTTGGCGCGGTGCAGCGCACCCACCTCCTCCAGCAGGCGGTCGTATAATTCCTGATAGTCGCGTTCTGTCGACATGGGTCGTGCACCTCCTTTACAGCAGTTCCGTCTCCTCCAGCTTTTCCTCCATGAAGTGGTTCAGGCCCATGAAGGGGCGGCGGACCAGCAAGCCGATGAGCAGCGCCGCCGCGGCGAACAGCAGCAGGAAGGCGATCTGGGTCAGGTAGTAGTCGCCGTACAGGCCGCAGATGCACTCGCGCATGGCGTCGATGGCATAGGGGAACGGGAAGAAACGGTAAATTTTCTGGTAGATCTCCGGCAGCAGCTCGATGGGGAACGTGCCGGAGGAGCCGGCGATCTGCATGACCATGATGACCACCACCACAGCCTTGCCCACGTCGCCGAAGGACAGAGCCAGCGAGTAGATCAGCAGGCTGAAGGTGAAGGCCGTCAGGGACGCCGTCAGGTACAGCAGTCCCGGATGCAGGCACTGTATCTTCAGCAGGTACAGGTCGCCGGTGACGATGACCGCCGCCTGGATCTGACTGAGCAGGAAAAAGAACAGGTAGCGGCCGAAGTACAGCTCCGCCGGGCGGGGGTCGATCAGTCCGTCGGTGCGGGTGTGGACCTTCACCAGCGACGAGAGGATGACGCCGCCCACCCAGATGGCCAGCGTGGTGTAGAACGGCGCCATGGCGGAGCCGTAGTTCTCGATGGGATAGACCTTGTTGACAGTGGTCTGCACCATCTCGGGGAAATACTGGCTGTATGCGATGGGGTCGCCGCCCAGGATGTTGATGAGGATGTCCATGTACTCGCCGGTGGTCATGCCCTCCAGATCGTCGATGGCCGCGGACAGGGAGTCCACCATCCGCTCCGCCGCCGGGCGCAGCAGATCCATGGTGACGCCCAGCGCCGCTGTGGTATCGGACAGCGCGGCCCGCAGGGCCTTGGCGTCCGCCGACAGGGACCTGACGCCGTCCATGGCATCGGAGACCTCCGACACCACGGTGTCCAGCTGGCGGCGCAGATCCCGGCCTGTGACGGGGATGCGGGCGGCCATGTCCTGAATGGCGTCCACCAGCGCGTCGCAGTCGGCCAGCAGGCCGCTGACATCGCTACTGTCAGCCAGCGCGTTCAGCGCCCTCTGGAGCTGGGCGCAGCGGGCGGCCAGCTCCCGCAGCTGCGTCACCTGCGCGGCAACGGCAGGGTCGCCGGTGATGTTGGCCGTCTCCAGCCGGCCGGCAAGGTCGGTCAGTTGGGTGCTGAGCCGGCCCATGGCAGCGGCCGCGTCACGCAGCTGCCGCTGGGCTGAGGGCAGCTCCGCCGTGTCCAGCGCCGCCTCGAAGCGGTCCATGGCGCGCTCCACATTGGCCAGTGCCGTGTACAGTGCGTGCTGGAGCTGGGCGGCGTTATCCGCGATGGCAGAGCCGTCGGGCAGGTTTTTGTTGATGCTGGCGATGGCGTCGGCCAGTGCCTGCGCGTCGGACGCCGACACACCGGCATCACCGGCGGTGCGGAAGGCGTCCATCATCCGGCGGCAGCCGGTGAGCACGTCCTGCGCCTGATACAGCAGGCCCTTGACGGCGGTCTCAGGGTCCGTCTCCGTCAGGTCGGCGGCCAGCAGGTTGCTCTGCTCCATGATGCCGCTGATGACCACCTCCAGATAGTTCTCGCTGATGGAGCGCTTCAGCGTCTCCACCGCCGTGTCGGTGATCTTGGTGGCCACGGCGTTCTTCTTGGCGTTTTCGTAGTAGGTGATGGCGGGCTGGCCCGTCCAGTCGGTGAACATGCGGTACATCTTGCGGGAGAAGTCCTCGTCGATGACCACGGCGGCGTAGTAATCGCCGGCGTAGACACCGTCGGTGGCCTCCTGCTCCGTGTCCACGATGACCCAGTTGATGGACGTGGCGGTCTTTAAGTCCTCCAGCACGTCCCGGCCCTTGTTGACGTACTCGCCGTTGTCGGTGTAGCCCCGGTCCAGCGACGCCACGGCGATGGAGATGCCGCCGGTGTTGCCGTAGGGGTCCCAGTTGGAGTAGATGTTCAGCCAGGCGTACAGGCTGGGCAGCAGCGCGATGGCCACTACCACCACGCAGGCAAAAAAGCACTTGCTCAGCGTGCGGAGATCCGTTTTGAATACCGTCCAGATATTGCGCATATGTCCTCCATCGGCGGCGCAAAAGCGGGGCTGCGCCGCGTGCCGCATATTTTATGTACGAAAAAGCCCGCAAACTCAGGCATTTTCCATTATACAGAAAGATGCGTGAAAAAAACCAAACACTTTTGGGTTTTTGCCCGAATTTTGTACAGTACAGGCGGAAGGACGGGCGGAAGCGGCACATCCCGCAGCGGGCATGCCCGCTGCGGGATGTGTGGTATGCACTTACTCCAGCACCATCAGCAGCTCTTTGGCCTTGACGGGCTGGCCCTCCTTGACCCGGACGGTCTTGACCGTGCCGGCGGTGCGGGCGGTGATGGCGGTCTCCATCTTCATGGCCTCGATGACGGCCAGCACCTGGTCCTTCTCCACATGGTCACCCTGCCTGACGCAGAGCTTGGACACCATGCCGGGGATGGACGTGCCCACCTGCAGGGGGTCGGACTCGTCGGCCAGCGTGGCCTGACGGGTCTGCTCCGAGGCGTTGGGGTCGCGGACGGTGAGCTCGCGGCGCATGCCGTTCAGCTCGAACTGGACGTTGATGGTGCCGTCGCTGTTGCGGTCGCCCAGGCCCAGGTACTTGATGACCAGGGTCTTGCCGTCCTCGATGTTGATCTTGTTGGTCTCGCCCAGCGCCATGCCGTTGAAGAACACATGGCTGCCCATGCGGGTGATGTAGCCGTACTCCTTGCGGTGGCGGCAGAAGTCCTCGTAGACCTTGGGGTACATGGCGTAGGAGATGAGGTCCTTCTTCTCCGGGTCGTCGCGGAACTGCTCCACCTCATGGCGCAGCTGGTCGAAGTCCACAGGGGGCAGCAGCGCGCCGGGACGGCAGGTGATGGGCTTCTCGCCCTTGAGGACGACTTTCTGCAGGTCCTCGGGGAAGCCCCAGGCGGGCTGGCCCATCATGCCCTTGAAGTAGGACACCACGGAATCCGGGAAGGCCAGCGCCTCGCCGCGCTGGACGATGTTCTCCGGCGTCAGGTCGTTCTGCACCATGAAGATGGCTAGGTCGCCCACCACCTTGGACGACGGCGTGACTTTCACAGGGTCGCCCAGCATGTCGTTGACGGTCTTGTACATCTCCTTGACCTCCTCGAACCGGTCGCCGAGGCCCAGAGACTCCACCTGCGGGCGGAGGTTGGTGTACTGACCGCCGGGGATCTCATAGCGGTAGATGTCGGTGGTGGAGGACTTCAGGCCGTGGTCGAAGTTCTCGTAGCGCAGGCGCACGTCGGACCAGTAGTTGCTCAGCTCCTGCACGCGGCGCAGGTCGAGGCCGGTGTCACGCTCCGTGCCGTGGAGGGCGGCCACCACCGCGTCCAGCGAGGGCTGGCTGGTGAGGCCCGCCATGGGGGCGCAGGCCGCGTCCACCACGTCCACGCCGGCCTCGGCGGCCAGCAGCAGCGCCGCCACCTGGTTGCCGGTGGTGTCGTGGGTGTGCAGGTGGATGGGCAGGCCCACCTCCCGCTTCAGGGTGGACACCAGCTTCTTGGCGGCGTAGGGCTTCAGCAGGCCGGACATGTCCTTGATGGCCAGCATGTGGGCGCCGCGCTTCTCCAGCTCCTTGGCGAGGTTGACATAATATTTCAGAGTGTACTTGTCCTTCGTCTCGTCCAGAATGTCGCCGGTGTAGCACATGGTGGCCTCCAGCAGCTTGTTCTGGCGGAGCACCTCCTCCATGGCCACCTCCATGCCCGGCACCCAGTTCAGGGAGTCGAAAACGCGGAACACGTCGATGCCGCGCTGGGCGGCCTCCTCCACGAAGGCGCGCACCAGATTGTCGGGATAGTTGGCGTAGCCCACCAGATTGGAGCCGCGCAGCAGCATCTGGAACGGGATGTTGGGGATCTTCTCACGCAGCAGGCGCAGACGCTCCCACGGGGACTCGTGAAGGAAACGGTAGGCCACGTCGAAGGTGGCGCCGCCCCACATCTCCAGAGAGAAGCAGTCCCGCAGGATGTCGGCCACGCCGTCGGCGCCCTTGACCATGTCGCGGGTGCGCATACGGGTGGACAGCAGGCTCTGGTGGGCGTCCCGCATGGTGGTGTCGGTGAGCAGCAGCTTCTTCTGGGACAGCACCCACTGCTTCACGGCCTCGGGGCCTTCCGCGTCCAGCAGCTGCTTGAGGCCGGGGCCAAGGGGCTCCCTGGCCTCCGGGAAGCGGGGGATGTCGTACTGGTGACGCTCGGCATTGGGGTTGGCCACCTGGATCTCGGAGATGTAGCGCAGGACGCGGGTGGCGCGGTCACGGGAGTCCATAAGCTCGAACAGCTCCGGCGTCTCGTCGATGAACTTGGTGTGGCACTGGCCGTTGATGAACGTGGGGTGGGCCAGAATGTTGGTGACAAAGGGGATGTTGGTCTTGACGCCCCGGACGCGCACCTCGTTGATGGCGCGGGCGGCCTTGCGGCAGACGGCGGGGAACGTGCGGTCCCAGCTGGTGACCTTCACCAGCAGCGAGTCGTAATACGGGGAGATGACGGTGCCCACGCCCACGTTGCCGCCGTCCAGACGGACGCCGAAGCCGCCGGGCGAATGGTAGGCCGTAATCTTGCCGTTGTCGGGGGCGAAGTTGTTGGAGGGGTCCTCCGTGGTGACGCGGCACTGGATGGCGTAGCCGTCGAAATGGACATCCTCCTGCTTCGTCAGGCCGATCTCCGGGCAGCTCAGGGGGTAGCCGGCGGCCACCAGCAGCTGGGCACGGACGATATCCACGCCGGTGACCATCTCGGTGACGGTGTGCTCCACCTGGATGCGGGGGTTCATCTCGATGAAATAGTAGTTCCCGGACTTATCCACCAGGAACTCCACGGTGCCGGCGCTGACATAGTTGACGGATCTGGCGATCTTCACCGCGTCACGGCGCAGCGCCTCCACCGTCGCCTGCGGCACGGACCAGGCGGGGGCAAACTCCACCACCTTCTGATACCGGCGCTGGAGGGAGCAGTCACGCTCGCCCAGGTGGTAGACATTGCCGTATTTGTCGGCCAGGATCTGCACCTCGATGTGCTTGGGCTCCACCAGATACTTCTCCATGAAGATATCGCCGCAGCCGAAGGACTTCTCCGCCTCGCTGTGCACCAGCTCGTAGGCGGTCTTGACCTCCTCGGGCCGGTCGCAGCGGCGCATGCCGCGGCCGCCGCCGCCGGCGGCTGCCTTCAGGATCACGGGGAATCCGAAGCTGACGGCCTTTTCCAGCGCGTCATCGGCGTCCTTCAGGGGCTCCGTGCAGCCGGGGATGATGGGCACGCCGCACTTGACGGCGATCTCCTTGGCGCTGAGCTTGTCGCCCATCTGCGCCAGCACATCGGAGGACGGGCCCACGAACAGGATGCCGTTCTCCTCGCAGGCCCGGGCAAAATCGGCATTCTCGGACAGGAAGCCGTAGCCGGGGTGGATGGCGGTGACGCCACGGCGGCGGGCAAGGCTGATGATGCCCGGGATATCCAGATACGCGCCCAGAGGGGACTTCTTCTCCCCCACCAGATACGCCTCGTCCGCCTTGGTGCGGAACAGCGAGTAGGTGTCTTCGTTGGAATAGATGGCCACGGTGTGAAGGCCCAGATCGTAACAGGCGCGGAAAATGCGCACCGCGATCTCGCCGCGGTTGGCGACCAGCACCTTTTTGAGCTGTGTAGTCTGCATGGACGGCTCCTTCCTGCCGCGCACGGGGCGCGGACCTATATTTTCTCTATTATACACGGTCGGTCGCCGCCGCGCCAGACGGAAAATGTGCAAAAGCGCGGGTTTTCTCCTCAGGAGAATTTGGAGATTCTGCGGAGAGGACAGACAAAAAGTGCCCGCCTGTCCACGACAGGCGGGCGGTGGGGCAAAAAGAGGCGTATTCAGTCGGTCATGGCGCCGCCCACGTCCTTGCCAAGGTCGCAGGTGTAGACCCAGCGGATCACGTCGCCGTCCTGCAGCTGGTAGCGGGAGCAGCCGTAGTTGGGGAACCAGTCGTTGACGGCGTACATCCAGCCGGACAGGCTGCCGGCGTCGAACTCGTAGAGGTTGCCGATGCCCTCGATATAGGCGCTGTTGTAGAGGGGCGTAAAGCTGGACTCCATGTGGAGCCGGTTGTCCCGGCAGACGCGCTGGAGCACATCGAAGGCGCTCTCCCCGGCGGAGAAGGTGACCTGCGTCTCCGGCAGGAGCACGCCGTCCGCCGGCACCAGCGGGCGCTTGTTCTGCGCCAGCTTGTCCATATTGTCCAGCAGCGACGCGCAGGAGATGGAGACGGTGCAGATATAGGTGGCGCCCTCGTCCACCTGGGCGTCCTCCGGCTCCACCGGCTGGGGCCTGCCCGCCGGCACGGGGTCGGTCTGGTAGGCATTCTGGGCCGCGGCGGTCATGTCGAACAGGCGGGACTGACCTCTGGTGAAGCGGTCATAGGCCGCCAGCGCGTAGAAGCCCTGCTCCGTGGCCATATTGTCGGGGGCGGTCTGCTCCGCGATGTGGCGGAAGCCGCCGCCCTCCAGGGCAAAGGCGCACAGCGCGTCCAGCACCGACGCGCCGTCCTTCAGGAAACGGCTGTCGGTGAGGGGGTCGATGCCGAGGGAGGTCAGGGCCACCAGCACCTGTGCCGCGGACTCGCAGTTCTCCGTGCCCCAGCTGGCAAAGCCGCCGGTGGGCAGCTGGCTGCCGGACAGCAGCTGCAGGGCGGCGTCCACCGCCGCCTGCACGGCGGCATCCTCCGTATAGGGGGCCAGCGCCGTCAGGGCCATGGCGGTGATGTCCACGTCCAGTGTGTCGCCCAGCAGCGTCCAGCCGCCGTCGGCGCAGCGGGAGGACAGCACCTCCGACACCAGTGCGGTCCGGGTCACAGGCTCCGCGCCCTCCGCGGGAACTGGGTCGGGGTACGCGCCGCTGTCCAGCGCGATCAGCGCCCAGATGGGGCCGTTGACGCCCTGACGGCGGAGATACTCCATATCGCCCAGCCCCGCCGTCAGGTCTACGCCGTCCACATCGGCGGCGCTGTGTCCGGCGGCGGTGACGCCCAGAATGGTGCGGGCGTTCTCCGTGGACTTGTTTGGGTTCAGGCGGTCCCCGTCCGCCTGGGCCGCATAGGTCACGGCGGACTCGTAGTAAACGGCGGCAGTCTCGCGGGACAGCAGGCCGGCGGCGCGAAGCCCCACCACCGTCCACTCGCCGCCCACGGAGCCGGCGGCGGGGGCATCCTGCGACAGCAGATACTCCCCGGTCTGGCGGTAGGCGGTCTGCCACGGGGCCTCCTCCCCGCCGGCGGGCTGCGCGCCGCAGGCAGTGAGCAGCAGGCTCACCAACAGCAGCAGGGGCAGCAGGGTCTTTTTCATAACGCGCATGGGCGTTCCTCCTTACAGAAATTCCTTGTATTTCAGGCGCAGCTTCTCCCCCGGCTTTGCGCGGCGCCATGTCCGCGTCCAGACCTGCTCCTCCAGCGCGAGGGCGCGGCGGCGCTGGGACTCGTCCATAGGGGCGGCGCCGAAGCGGGCCTGCTCCCACAGAGCGGCCACGGCGCGGTACTCCTCCCGCAGGTCCTCGTCCAGAAACGGGGCGTAGTCGGCGGGGGCGCAGTTGGCGGCGGACAGACCTTCGGCACGCAGCACATCCATGGTGTAGCGGTAGATGGCGTCGATGGCCGTGGGCACATGGGGATCGGCAAAGCGGGCCTTGCGGCGGGCGGTCTTTTTCCGCTGGCAGATGAGCCAGCCGGTGAACAGGCACACCGCGGCGGCGGCCAGAATGCAGGACAGGGTCAGCAGGATAGTCAGGCGGTGCTTGAGCCAGAACTCCCGGAGGGTCTGGGCCAGGTCGCTGTCCGGAACATCCGGCTCCTCGTTATCCTCCGTGTCCGGCGGGGCCTGTCCCACCAGACCGGAGACGTTCTGGTAGCTCTCGGCCTGCTCCATGACGCTGAGATAAGGCGGGGCCACCTCGAAGGGCAGCCAGCCCACGCCGTCCTGATAGTACTCCACCCATGTATGGCCGCTCTGCCCGGTGAGAGTCAGGGGCTGCCCCGGCGTCATGGACGCGGCGGCATCCTTCGTCACCAGAAAGCCCTCCACACAGCGGGCGGGAATGCCGTAGTAGCGGAACATCATGGCTGCGGCCGCCGCGTACTGGGCATCGCCGCCGGTCTGGACGCCGTCCAGAAAGTAGAGGATGGGGTCGGTGCCGGCGGGCGGCGCGGACGCCGTCTCCGTGTAGGTGACGTAGGTGGACAGGTAGAACAGGATGTTCTGCTTGGCGCGCTGGCAGTCGAAGTGGGTCTGGCCCGGCTCCTTCTCCCAGCCGCTGAGCTTCTCCGTCAGGAAACGGCGGATGTCGTCGGAGACATCGGTGTAATGGTCGTAGGCGAAGCGGTTATAGGCGCTCTCCGTGTCCAGAAAGGTGGCGTTGGCCGCGGTGTCCTCCGCCAGAGACGCGCCGATGCGGCGGTATCTGATGAGGATATTCCCGGCGGCGGAGAGGGTGTACGTCCGTTGGCCCCGCAGGCCGGAGGCGGCGAGAGATGCCTCGCCCACGGCGTTCTCAACGGGTACAGGGGTATCATACCCCAATTCATAGGGCGCGTAAAGATATTTCGACGAGGCACCGGTATTTTCCACCGTCACGGTGTTGACGGTGTCCAGCAGCTCCGGCGCGGCGGCGCGGGCCGCCGACGTCAGCTGGGTCAGGGGGCGAAAGCCGTCCCGGTGCAACCAGTAGAACGTGTCGGTACTCTCCGCCAGAGACGCGCTGTCCAGCGGCGTCCAGCGGCCGTCGGCATACGTCTCGCCCACGAAGCCCCGGAGATAGTAGGACGTGGGGACGGTCATGGTGACGGTGAGCATGGGCTGCTCCGTCCGGGCGGGCGCGGCGGCGGTGAGGTCGCCGCCCGGTAATCCGGCGGCGGCATTATTGCCATAGCGCAGGGTATCCGCGCCTGCGGAGACGGCGGCTTTGCCGTCATCCAGCCATCCGGGGCGGGCGGCATCGCCGCTCCAGCCGTCCAGCACCGTCACGGCCAGCAGTACGACCACGGCGGCGCGGCACCAGACCCGCAGGGCGGCACGCCCCTCCCTGCCGAAGGCCAGCAGGTGCAGGAAAAGCAGAGTCAGCGCGGCCAGCGCCATCCACCACAGTGGGGCGGCGGGGGCCAGCACCACGGCGGCGGCCGCCAGCGGCAGCGCCGTCAGGCACAGGGGCAGCGGGCGCGGGCGCAGGGTGCAGCGGGCGCTCCACAGGCCCCAGAGGGTGGAGAGCACCGCCAGCAGCGCCGTCAGAGCCGTGTCGTCCGCGGATGCGGTGAAGGCGGGGTACACGCGGGGGAACACCTGCTGCCAGACGCGCAGCGCGGCGTTGACCAGCGCGGCAAGTCCCCCGGTAAGGGTGCTGCCCTGCACCAGCAGAGCGGCGGCGCACAGCACGGCCCAGCACAGAGCCGGCAGCCACGGGCGGCGGCTTTCCGCAAGGGCGGCCACGGTCCCGGCAGACAGCACCGCCAGCAGCAGCGGCAGCCACAGAGGGACGGTCAGGTCCAGCAGGCCCGCCAGCAGCACGGGAAAGGACACCGCCAGCAGGGCGGCGGGGACGATACGGCGCAGAGCATCAGAGCGCAAGGGTCAGTCCCTCCTTTCCACGCAGCGCCGCCGGGGTGACGGTGCAGAAGGTCATGGCGGCGGACGGCTCCCCGGCGGGACGCAGCGTCAGCACCAGCATGCGGGCGGCATCGGCGGCGCGGCAGGACGCCAGACGGGCGGGCACATCCTCCCCGTCCAGTTCTGTTTCGGCGGAGAGGATGTCGGGCATGGCCGCCGTCAGCTCGTCCATGGAGGAGACGGCGCGGAAGGCCAGCTCGCCGCTGGGGCGGTCCAGCCACGCGATGCGGTGGACAAAGCCCTGCCGGCACAGGGCGGCGGAGACGGAGATCACCGCCTCGCCCAGCGCCTCCCGCTCCAGCGGGGAGGGCGGTACGGCGGCGGAGTTGTCCAGCACCAGCAGCAGGGTGTCGTCCACCGGCAGGCCAAGCTGGCGCACCACAAGCTCGTCCGTCTTTTCCGACAGCTTCCAGTGGATGCTGCGCAGGCGGTCGCCGCGCCGGTACTCCCGGAGGCCGAAGGTCTCGCTGGGGTCGCCGCCGGGGCGGGTCATGGAGTACTCCGTGCTGTCCGCGTCCGGCAGGCAGTGCTCCGACAGGGACAGCGTGACAGGCCACAGCTCCGGCAGCACCAGCGCCGAGGCGGAGAGAGAAACGCTGCGGTGCGCGCCCCACAGGCCAAAGAGGTCAAAGGCCGTCAGGGTCTGCACCGTCAGCTCCAGCTTGCCGCAGCGCGGCGGCGTGAAGGACGCGGCGGCGCAGCCCTCCCCCCTGCCGGGGACGGCAAGGCGCAGGGTCTTTTCCCACTGCTCGCCGGTGAGCAGGTCGCGGCAGCGCACCACGGCCCGCACCTGCGGCGCGGTGAAATGCCCGGTATTGGATACGGTGAGCGTCACCGGCAGCGGCCCGCCCTTTCCGCAGGACAGGCCGGCGGTGAGAGATGCCGACAGCCGTTTCCGGACGCAGCGGGCCAGCAGGATCTCCGCCAGCGCCAGCAGGACGCTGCCCAGCAGGATGCCGCCGGATACATTGCCCGCGCCCAGCGCCCATGCCGCCAGCCACAGCAGCAGCCAGAGAACAAACAGGATACGGTTCCGTGCCATGGTCAGATGTGGTCGGGCCGGGGCACCGCCGTCAGCAGCTCCGCCAGCACATCGGCGGCGGAGGTCTCGGTGATGCGGGCCTTGGCGGAGAGGATGAGACGGTGGGCGCAGACATCGGAGAAGATGCGGGCCACGTCATCGGGCAGCACATAGTCGCGGCCCTCCATGAAGGCGCGGCTGCGGCACATGCGGCAGACGGCCAGTGCGCCGCGGGGACTGATGCCCAGCGTCACCAGCGGGTGGGTGCGGCTGGCCTCGGCCAGATGGGTGATGTATTCCAGCAGGGCGTCCGCCACATGGACGGACCGGGCCTGGGCCTGCATGTCCAGCAGCGCTGCGGCGGAGGACACGGTGGCCACCGCGTCCAGCGGGTCGCCGGTGCGGCGGTCGCGGAGGATGTTGACCTGGCTGGCAAAGTCTGGGTAGCCCATGGCCAGGCGGACCATGAAGCGGTCCAGCTGGGCCTGGGGCAGCAGCTGGGTGCCGGCGGAGCCTGCCGGGTTCTGGGTGGCGATGACCACAAAGGGGTCGGGCAGCGGGTGGGTGACGCCGTCCACCGTGACCTGGCGCTCCTCCATGACCTCCAGCAGCGCCGACTGGGTCTTGCTGGAGGTGCGGTTGATCTCGTCGGCCAGCAGCAGGTTGGTCATCACCGCGCCGGGCTGGTAGGTGAACGCGCCGGTGTCCCGGCGGTACAGGGAAAAGCCCACGATATCCGAGGGCAGTACGTCGGGGGTGAACTGGATGCGGCCGTATTGCAGGCCCAGCGCGCGGCTGAAGGCCAGCGCCGTGGTGGTCTTGCCGGTGCCGGGCACATCGTCCAGCAGCACATGGCCGCCGGAGAGGATCGTCATGAGGATCTTCTCCAGCACATCGTCCTTGCCTACAATGACCTTCCGCACCTCGTGCAGAATGCTTTCTACGCCGGTATGCATCATCGTTTCTCCTTTACCATTCTCTGTAATAATTGCCGCTGGATTCGCCGTAGGCGCCGCCGGAGCCGTCGTAGGCCCCGATGTCCTTGCCCATGGCCAGCGTAAAGCGGACGCGCAGCACCGCGCCGTCCTGGGGCGCGTAGGACGCCATGCTGATGCCGGGGTAGCTCCCGTTGACGGAGAACATCCAGCCCGACCAGCGGTAAAAGTCAAATTCGCCCAAGCGGTCCTCCGACGCCGGGGACGGGTCATACCCCGCGCCCTGGGCGTCCATGCCGTCGGCCACGATCAGCTCCATCAGCTCCGGGTCGATGCTGTAACCGGCGGAGATGCCGGGGCCGCAGATGGCGGACAGGTATTCGCCCCGCTCCACATCGGCGGTGTAGCCGTACTGCGCCAGCGCCTGCTCCAGAATGGTGAGGGCGTCGGTGCCGCCGGGGACGGTGACGGAGGCGTAGGGCACCAGTGTGCCCAGGCCCACGGTGGTGGCCTCCACGCTGACGGTGACGGTGATCTGTCCCGCCTCGTAATACACCGTCCACGTCCGGGAGGCGCTGACGCCGTCGTTATCCACGGCGGTGACGGTGATGGTGTTGGCTCCCTCGTACAGCAGGTAGGCGTCGTAGCCGAACAGGCTGCCGGTCTGGGAGGTGGGGGCGGGGATGACGGTGCCGTTGACGGTGACGGTGAAGTTGTTGCTGTAAAGCTGCTCCCCCTGTGCACTGCAGCCCTCCACCAGCAGGAGGACGGCGGGATTTTTCAGCACGAGGCCGTCCGTCAGGCCCATGGTGGTGCCGTCCGCCTCGATCTGGGCGGAGATGGTGGGCTGCTGCATCTCCTCCCCTCCGCCGCCGGTGCGCTGGAAGCGCAGGATGTAGCTGTATTCGCGGGAGGCGCCGTCCGGATCGGTGTAGTACAGCGTCAGGGTCACGGGGGTGCGGGGGTCCAGAGCGGCGGCATAGCCGCCGTCGGCGCCCGGTGAGAGACGGCGTCCGTCCAGACGCAGCTCCTCCAGCGTCTCAAGGCCGGTGACGCCCTCCACGGACACCCAGACATACACATTCTCGCTGCTGCCCTCCACGGTGACGGTCTCGGAGCCGCCGGAGGGTGTATCCGCCGTGATCGTGCGGGTCTGACCGTCGGAGAACAGGGTGTCGATGCGGAAGGACGGGGCGGTATAGGTGACGGTATACGTCTCTGTCAGGCCGATGCGGCCCCCGGCCTCCACGGTGATCTCGTTGGCACCGGCGCGGAGCTGCGCGGTGTAGAGGTCGCCGCTGCCGGTGACGGTGCTGCCGTTGACGCGGACGGTCTGCACCGGCTGCTGGATGTCGGCCTGCACGGCCACGGCGCGGAACGTCAGCGTCCGCTCAGTGACGGTAAGGCCGGTGAGGGACGCGCCGTCCGCCGCCCGCTGAACGATGAGCACCCACTGGCCGTCCAGATAGTACAGGGTGTAGGTGCACGCGGCGGTGACGGTGCGGTCAGAGGTCTGGTACTGCGCGGTGACGGTGACGGTATTGGCGCCGCCGGTGAGCGTCAGCGTACCGGCGGAGGTGTTGGCGGCGTAGTCCGTGACGGCGCCGTTGACGGTCACGGACAGGCCCAGCACCTGGGCGTCCGGCTTCAGGTGGCGGATGGTGAAGGGGTAGGCGGCGTCCGTTACCCGGTCGCCGTCCACGATGGAGGTGGTGAACCAGGCGTCCCCCGCCTCCGGCTGTCCGGTGCCGCTGTCGGCCTGTCCGCCGGTGTCGCGGCTGGGCAGCTGTCCGCCGGAGCCGCCGCCCTTATCCGTAATGTCCTGAAAGTCCTCCAGCCCGGCGGTGATATCGGCCGGGGTCTCCGCCGCCGGTGTGTCCTCCGGGGCCGTGTCCTCCGGCGGAGGATCGGCGGGCTGAGAGGCGGAGGTGTCGCCGGTGAAGGAGATATCCGAGGCGGTGAGCGCCGCGCCGTCGTACAGCAGCTCGCCCTCCGTGATGAGGGTGCGGGAGGCGGGCTGTACCTCCGGCTGGGGCGGGGCGGCAGGCTCCAGCCCCGCGGCCAGCCATACGGCGGTCAGCACCAGCGCCAGCGCCGCGATACTGCGCAGCATATGCGGTATCCATTTTTTCACGAGTACCACTCCTTACTGTTGTCCGTCCGCCGGCGGGCGGCGCGGCGGGCACCGGCAAACCATGTGCCGGTAAAGAGGATGACGCAGAGGCAGCCCGCCACACCCAGCGACATCCACACAAGGCTCCAGTCAAAGGGGCGCGGCGCAGGCTCCGGCGCCGGGGACGGCACAGCCGCCGGCACCTCCGGTGCGGGAGGCGTCTCCGCCGGCTGGGAGGCCAGCTCCTGCCAGCGGGTCCAGGCTGTCTGCAGCAGTGTCAGCATGGCGGGCGACACCAGGATCCTCTGGGCGGGGGTCAGGGCATCATAGGCCGTCTGTGCCCGCTGGATGGCGGCAAGGCTGTCCGCCGTCACGGTGCCGATGGCGGCAATAAGGCTCTCCACCCGGCGGGCGGCGGCAAGATCCAGCTGGAACTGAACGTAGCGCTCCTGTGCCGCCTCCAGCTCCTCCAGATTGGGCACCAGCTCTTTCTGCACATCGGTCAGGCGGTCATAGGCCGCCTGCGCCCGGAGGATGTTCTTCTGGTACAGGGCCGCCTGCTCCAGCGTCAGCAGCTCCGGAACGGGACCGATGGCGGTGATGAGCCGCTCCACCACGCCGGCGCAGTAGGCGTCCAGCGCGGCGGTCATGCCCACGGCGTCCACGGCGTCATCCAGCGCCTGACGGGCCGCGGCGGCCAGCTCGGTGAGCGCCGCCTTCAGGTCGGTGTAGGACTTTCTGTCCGCCTTGCTCCACTGGTCAAGCTTTTCCAGGTTCTGCTGGTACAGCGTCAGCATGGCTTTCCGCTCCGGGAGCCGCCCGTAGTACAGCAGCATGCCCCGCTGCGCATCGGTCAGCGCCGCGGCAGCGGTCTCCGCCTCCGGGAGCCGTGCCGCCAGCTCCTTCATGGCGATGCCGTCCAGCTTCAGCAGCAGCGTGTCCACCACGCCGGCGGCAAAGCCGTCCAGCACCGTGTCCGTTTCGATGGCGGCGGTGCAGGCGTCCAGCGCCGCGCGCTGCTTTTCGTACAGAGCGCGAAGCTCGTCGGTGATATGGGGATACGCCTTGCAGGCGTTCTGATACAGCTGCGTCAGCTGCTCCTTTGCGGCGGCAACGGCCTGCGCCAGCAGCTCCGGCGAGGTCAGGCGGGCCATGGCCGCGTCGAAGGCGGTCAGGATGGCGTCCGCCGACGCTGCGCCGCGGATGGCGGCGGCGGTATCGGTCAGCAGCGCCGTCAGCTCCTGCCGCTGGGCGGCGGAGACATAGGGCGCGGCGCAGCGGGCGTAATAGTCCTCCAGATACGCAATGGCCGCTTCGCGGCTGCGGGACTCCAGCAGCTGCCAGTCAAACAGCGGAAAACCGCCGTTGAGGCCGCCGATGCTGCGCACAAGACCGGGGAACACGTCCGGTGCCAGTGTCTCACGCTCCGTGACGCTGTCGCCCTGGTTGCTGCGCCAGCCCAGACGGGACCGGGCGGTGCCGGTCAGCACCGTCAGGCCGTCCCGGTAGCAGCCGTCCAGCGGGTAGCCCGCCAGAGAGCCGATGCGCTCCATGGACGCGGCGGTATCCAGACGGCCCGCGTTATAGCAGTACTGCACCACAAGGGCGCTGTTGCCGGTGTAGGAGGGGATGCTGGCGGCATAGTCGCCGCTCTCGCCGCCCAGGATGCCGCCCACGATGGCGCGGCCGGCGATGGTGCCGGTGTTGTAGCAGCGGTCGATGGTAACGGCGCCGGAGACGGCCAGCCCGGCGATGCCGCCGGTGCCGCCCCGGCGGAGCAGCGAGGCGGCGGTGTCGTTGGACACCGGCCCCTGGTTGGCGCACTGGGTCACGGTGACGGCGCCGCCGTCCAGACGGCCGGCGATGCCGCCCACACCGGCGGCGCGGCCGGCGGTGACGGTGCCCGCGTTGACGCAGCGCGTCAGCACGGCATCGGCGGTGATGCTGCCCACGATGCCGCCCAGACCGCCCTGCCCGCTGCCGCCCAGATAGCGGCTGCCGGGGGCGGATGTGACGGTGAGACGGCCCTCGTTCCGGCAGTCCGTCAGGTGGTGCGTGCCTTCGGCGAGACGGCCCGCAAGGCCGCCCAGCCCGGCGGACTGGTTGTCCGCCGCGTTGGTCAGGGAGACGGTGATGTCCACCTGCGAGACGCAGCGCTCCAGCGTGATGCCGCTGCCGCGGCCCACAAGGCCGCCGACGCTGAGGGCGTCCGCCCCGCCGGTCATATCCACGGCGGCGAGGTCGATGGTGCCGGAAACGGTGAGGTCACGGATCGCGGCGTTCTCCGCCGCGCCGAACAGGCCCAGAGTCGTGCGGCCCGACAGCTCGCTGATGTACAGGCCGGAGACGGTGTGCCCCTGCCCGTCCAGCGTGCCGGTAAAGGGCGCGGAGACGCCGATGACGGGCCAGGGCTGGAAGCCCAGGTCGATGTCCGCCGTCACCACGGCGCAGAGCGTCTCCCCTGCCCCGCTGTTCACCGTCCGGGCCAGCCAGGCCAGCTCCTGCGCGGTGCCGATGCGGTAGGGGTCGGCGGCGGTGCCGCTGCCGCCGGGCTGCCGCACGGAGGTGCCGTCCCAGTCGCCGGTGCTGTCCAGCAGACGCTGGATGCGGGTGCAGGCGGCCTCGTAGGCCATCTCCACATCGGCAGTGGCCGTCTCCAGCGTTTCAGCCACGGCGGCGTGATCGGTCAGGGCGGAAAAGTCCCTGTCCGCCGCGGCGCGGATGGCGGCGGCGGAATATGCCAGCGCCGCTGTCAGCTGCTGGCGGCGGGCGGCGGGATACCGCGTCAGGTCGCCGGCCAGTTCGGCAAGCGCAGCGATGCGGCTGTCCGCCAGCTCTGTCAGGCGCTGCTGCGCCCGGGTGCGGGCCAGCTCCAGCGCCAGCGCGGCGGCCTTGTCCATATCCGGCGGGGTATCGGTCTGGCGGAATGTAAAGACCAGCTGGGACAGGGCCTGACGGGCATCGGCATACAGGGCGTCCACCGCCTGTACCGCGGCGGCGCGCTCCATTTGCAGGCACCAGTCCTCATAGGCGCACAGCAGCGCGGCCATGTCCTCCAGCGCGTAGTTTTTCTGGTAGATGAAGGCGCTGTACAGCGCCTGTCCCATGCGGGCGGGATAGGTGGGCACGCGCTGGAGCAGGCCGTCCAGCTTATCGGTGCCCAGATAGGTCTGGCGCAGCAGCGTCACGTCCCGCAGGGTCACGGCGGCGGACACGTCCTGCGCCGCCTGCTCCAGCAGGCGCTGGATCTCGGCGGCGTCCTCCGGGCCGTAGAGCCGGGCATCGGCATAGGCGCGCATATCCGCCAGCAGCTGGGCCCCGGCGGCAGCGGCGCCGGTGAGCACCGTCCGGAGCTGCGCATCGCAGTCGGCGAGAAGCGTCTCCGTCTCCGCGGCGGAGACGGACTGCTCCACCCGGCGCAGGTACGTCAGCAGGATGCCGTTGTAGACGGCGCTCTGCGCATCGCCGTAGACGGCGCGGCGGGCGTCGGTGGAGGTGATGCGCTGGGCCAGCAGGGTGCGGGAGGCCGTGGTCTTGTCCCAGCGGCTGCCGTCCGGCGCCACATCCGGTGTAAGGGCGGACACCTGGGCCGCGTCCTCGGCGGTGGTGCCCAGCGTCTCGGCCATGCCCCAGAGGCGGTTGGCGGAGGCGTTCTGCCCGTGGGTGACGCGGCCCGTCTTCCAGTTGCCGATAAGGCCGCCGCAGGCGGTGCCTTCGGTGCTGCCGCCGGCGGTGACGGTGCCGCTGTTGTACACATAGGAGAGATCGGCGGCGCCGGTGTAGGCGCCGTTTTCCACGGCACCGATCCAGCCGGCGATGCCGCCGGTGCCGCAGGCGTTGCCGCTGCTGCCGCTGACGGGGCCGTAGTTGGCCGCGTGGGTCACGGTGACATCCAGCTCATCGGAGAAGTGGCTGTCCTTATCCAGACGGCCCGCGATGCCGCCCACGGCGATGGTGCCGGTGACGGCGGCGCGGCTCTCGCACTCCCGGATCTGGGCACCGCCGGTGAGGAATCCGGCGATGCCGCCCACGCTGCGCAGGCCGGTGACGGTGCCCTCGCTGCGGCAGTAGCGCACCACGGCGCTGCCGCGCACGGTGCCGGCGATGCCGCCGGCGCTGGACAGGTCACTGGTGAGGGTGCCGAAGCTGACGCAGCCGTCGATGATGCCGCTGCCGCTGAGCTGGCCCGCGATGCCGCCGGTATGAACGGCGGGACGGGCACCGGCGGCGGTGGTGATATACACCGACGTTTCGCATTGCCAGATCGTGCCGCTGCTGCGGCCCGCGATGCCGCCGGCGGCGCAGTTGAGGATGCGGTTGCCGCCGCTGTCAGGCTGGTCACAGGTGATGTTCCCCGCCAGGCGGATATGGCGGACCACGCCGCTGTCCGACACGGTGCCGAACAGGCCGGTATAGCTGCGCTCTCCGGGGGCGTCGGCGACGGACAGGCCGTGGATGACGAAGCCGCCGCCGTCAAAGGTGCCGCAGTAGCCGCCGTTGGTGTCCACGCCGCCGTCGGTGCCGATGGGCGTCCAGGGCCTATCGCCCAGGTCCAGCGGCTCGGTGACGCGGGCGCACAGGGCGGTGCTGCCCTCGTTGACACGGGCGGCAAGCCATGCCAGCTCCGCGCCGCAGGTGATGCGGAACGGATCGGCGGCGGTGCCGGCACCGGAGGGGCGGGTCAGCGTTACGCCGTCCCAGCGCTTGTCCGCAGAAACGCCATTGCCGCCGATGGCGTTTTCCACGCCGGCGGCGGTCTGCTCCATGGCCGTGCGGCTCTCCGCCGCAAGGCGCTGTATTTCGTTGAGGTCGGCGCTGCCGGTCAGCGCCGCCAGCGCTTCGGCGCGCAGCTGCGCCAGCCGGGCGGCGGCATCCGAGGCCGTCTGCCGCGCCGCATCGTACAGCTCGTACCAGAGGCCGGTGCGGTCCGTTACGCCGGTGAGGAGCTGCTGCACGCGGTCAGTGGCGGCGGCAAAGGCGCTCTCCACCTCCGCTGCCGCGGCCTGCCGGGCGGCGGCCAGCTGCTCCTCCTCCGTCTGGGGCTGCTCCCAGCGGAGCAGGGGCCATCCGGTGTCCGGGGGCAGCAGGAACACGCAGTCCTCCGGCACATCGCCATCGGTATTGAGGGCGGTCAGCAGCGCCTCACGGCGGTCAGAGCCGTACTCCGGGAACAGGCCGGGAGCCGGGAGCCGGACATCCGTGCCGCCGCCCACAGGGACAGCGATGCAGAAGCAGTGCCCTCCGGTGAGGGACGCGCCGTCATCCACCGCGCCGCACAGCGCGCCGGACAGGCCGCCGGTGACCCGGTACTGCGTGCCCCAGGCGGTGAGGGAGGCGGCGTGATCCTCCGGCGAGGCGGCGCTCCAGCAGCTCCGCAGCACGGCGTCGCCGCCCACGGAGCCGATAAGGCCGCCGGCACAGAGGCCGGCCTCCATACTGCCGGTGACATCCGTCGCCTGATAGCAGTTCCGCAGGGTCAGGGAGCTGTACGGCTCCTGCCGGCCCACAAGGCCGCCGGTGAAGGCGGCCTGGGGCGCAGAGACCTCACCGGCGGCGGCGCAGCCCGTCAGTGTCAGGGTGCCGTCCAGCTGGACGGCGGTCAGTCCGCCCACATAGGCGCCGGGGACGGCGATATCCAGCCGCGCCTCGGTTTTGCAGGCGGTGATAGCCGTGTCGCCGGAGGCGGCGCCCACCAGAGCGGCGGCGTAGGCCAGGCCGCTGTCCTCCCCGGCGGATACGGTGCCGGTGAGGGTCAGCGCCCGGATGGACGCGCCGTCCGTCTCGGGAAAGAGAGCCAGCGACACCGTGTCCTCCTGTGCCGTCAGCGACAGGGTGACGGTGTGGCCGCCGCCGTCAAAGCTGCCGGTGAAAACGGCAGGAAACGGCGCGGTGACGGTCACATCCTCCGCCAGACGGTAGCAGCCGGCGGGGTCCATGGCGGCAAATTCCGCCGCCGTGGAGATCGTCTGCACCGTCTCCCCGGCGGGGGCGGCCAGTATGGGCGCCGACAGCAGGCCCAGCGCCAGAGTGCAGGCCAGCAGCAGGGCTGTGATCCTCTTTCTCATACGTTTCTCTCCTGTTTATAAGGGGTCATCGGCCGGTGCCGGCCAGATAGGCGGCGTAGATCTGCGCCGCGTCCGCCGCGTCCACCTGACCGGAGCCGTCCATATCCGCGCGGGACAGCTGCTCCTGTGTGAGGGTCAGCCTGTCGTTGACATAGCCGTAGACCAGGGCGGCGTCCACATCGTCCACCGCGCCGTCGCCGTTGACATCGCCGGCATCGGTGCTGCCGATGGTCAGCGACAGCGTAACGGAGGGCTTCACGCAGGAGACGCCCGTCTTGCCGTCGGCGTTCTGGTACATGGCATAGGGGAACTCCAGACGGAAACGGGTATCCTCCGCCGTCAGGCCCGTGGTCTTCCAGGTGACGTACTTCGTCACGTCACGGGTATAGCCGTTGGCGTAGTGCGCCGTGATCTGCATGCCGGCGGGGTCGAAGCTCTCCCCCTCCCGGTAGGCCGTCCTGTCGGGCGCGGCAGTGACCTCCAGCTTCGTCACGGTGCTGGTCAGCGCCATGAGATAGGCGGAGTCGTTCTTGAAGTAGATGGTGCCGCTCTCGTCGGTGATGGGGCTGCAGATGGCGTACTGCTGCTGGGCGCCGCTGGGTGTGAACAGGACCGGCGCCGTGTCGTAGGAGACGATCTTGCCGCCGGCTGCCACCGTCTCCACGGCAGTGGTCACCGGGGCGGTCTGGCCGGGCTTGTCAAGCAGCATCCGCAGCTTGCCGGGGGTGTAGTTATCGAAGAAGTAGATGCAGACGTATCCCGTCTCCTCCTCGTAGGCGGTGGTCAGCAGCGCGCTGGTCTGGGGATAGCCCTGGGTGCGGACGGTATAGGCGATGCGCCACGCGGCGAGGTCGATGACGGTGATGTTGTGGCCGGAGTAGGCCGTGAACTGCCCCACACCGGACACGCCCACATAGGCCCGGCCGTTGTACACGGTGGGCGTGGAGGTGCTCATGGCGGGGTTGGCGGCATCGCTGGCATAATTATACAGCGGCAGCGCACGCAGGCTGCCGGCGCGGAACGTGCCGCCGGGCAGCAGGTCGACGGCGTAGAGATAGCCGCCCTTGGAGGTGAAATAGCAGGTGCCGTCCTCATACGTCACGGCGCTGCGCAGGTCGCCGGGATAGAGCATGTCCACGCTGTCCAGCAGGAAGCCCGTTTTGGGGTCCAGCGACAGCAGACGGGCATAGCCGGTGGTGTAGCCGTTGTCGCCGTCATCCGTGGGCACCACCACGGCATCGTCGCTGACGTAGGCGCCGGCCCAGTAGAAGCCGCCCCGGGCGGTGTATGTCCAGGAAGCCAGCTTGGCCTCGTCGGAGCGGACAGGGTCCTCATCGGTGACGCTGAGGCAGACATAGTTGGCGTCCAGCGTCTCGCCGTTCCAGAAGCCGGTGTAGATATAGCCGTCACGGTAGACGATGGGGCAGTTGGGCTGGCCCTTCAGGGGGTCGCGGTAGATCCACAGGGAGTTGAGGGTCACGGCGTCAAATGCCTGCACTGTGCCGTCAGACAGGCCCACGAAGATCATGCCCTCGGCATAGGTGGGCGTGTTGATGGCGAAGCTGGACTTGTGGTCCATGGCGCCGGTGGCCAGGATCTGACCGGAGACGGCGTCCACCTTGTACAGTGTGGATCTGGCGTAGGTATACAGGCAGCCGTCCACCAGAATGGGGCAGCCGCAGGCGTCGGCGGAGTAGCCCTCGCCCAGCTGGGTGGCCCAGCTCAGCATGGCCTCGCTGTCCTTTACCGGTACGGGCGCATCCACCACGCCGTTGTTGTTCCCGTCCAGCCGGAAACCGGGCCATGCGGCGTCCAGCTCCTGCAGGCCGCTGGCAGCGGCGGGCGTCAGTGTCACCGGCACGGCAGTGTCCGTCTCCGGAGCGGTGTAGTCCGCCGAGACGCCCACATAGCCGTACCGCGTGGCCGTATAGTGGTATGTCACGCCGGGCATCAGCTGCCAGGTGCTGCCGGAGACCGGGGCCATACGGCGTCCTGTGCGGGTGTCCGTCAGGTACACCGCGGCATCGGCGGGCGTCAGGGACAGGGTGACGTTCACCGGCTCCTGCTTGCGGACGGTGACGGTGTAGACGGTGGAGACGGCGGCATCGCTGCTGCCGATAACGCGGATGGTCACCGTTTCGGCATCCTTTGCGGGATCCAGCGGCGTCTCCGCTCCGGTCAGCGCGTCACGGCGGACGCCGTTGACCTCCGCCGTATAGCCGATGCCCGGGAAGGTGCCGGTGATGGCCAGAGACGCGGCGCTCCGGGGCACGGTGACGGTGTAGGCCGTCACGCCGCTGCGGAAGGTGCAGGCCGCACCGGAAGCATCGCACAGGCGCAGCTCCTCCCCGTCGGCGGCAAGGGCCAGCGTCTTGAGCTGGGCCAGGCGGAGGATGCGCAGGGTATAGCGCTGTTCATAGGTGACGCCGGAGACGGTCCTGTACAGCCGCAGGGTCACGGTCTGGCTGCGGTCCCCCGTCGTCACGCAGTAGGACAGCGTCTGGGCCGCGCCGGTACCCACCGGACGCGCCACAGTAACGGTGTGGGGCCGTCCGTCGGTCTCCGTAGCGGTCTGGCGGGCGTAGCACGCCTGCACCGTGTAGCCGGAGATGGCCGTGGCCTGGGCGAACAGGTACTGTTGGTCGTCCGGGACGGTATAGGTCAGGGTGCGCCGGTCGGACGCGAAGCCCTCGGCGCTCTCATACGGCTGGCGGGCGGCGGCGGACATGCCGTTATACAGTGCCAGCGCCGTCAGGGCGTCCGCCGTCTCCGGTGCAGGCGCCGACAGCGTCAGGCCGTCCGCGGCGGTAAAGGGCAGGATGGCGCGGTAGTCGCCGCGCACGGCGGTGCAGGTATAGGACGCGCCGGGCACCAGACGGTATGCGCCGTTCTGCGGGGCGACCAGCTGGCCGGCGGCGTTGGTCACCTGCACCCCGGTATCCGCGTCGGGCGCGGTGATGGTGACGGAAGCGGCGTCGGCCTTCTGCAGGTGCAGGGTGTAGGCGGTGGTGCGCCCGGCGGACGCGACGGTCACGGTATGGTCCTGCCGGGATGCCGTCAGGGACACCTGACCGGTGCCGGTGACGGCGTAGTCCTCACCGTAGGGCTGTGCCGCCACGGTGACGGTATCGGAAATGACGGACAGCGTATAGTCCGGCGTATTCGGGTCGAAGTCCAGCGGCTGGGCGATGCCGTCCGCCGTGACGGTCAGGCCGCTGAGGGTGGGCGTGCGCTCCAGCGTAACGGTATAGGTCTGGATCCGTGTGCAGCCGTCCGCGTCGTACTGCGCCTCCAGCGGGAAGGTACGGCCCGTCATACCGGTGTCCAGCAGCTGAGCCAGCGACGTGGAGGTGCTGTTCCAGCTGCGGCTGGTATCGGAGCGGTCCACGCCGTCCACGCCTACATAGATCGTGCGCAGGCGGGCGTTGGACGGCGTATCCGTCCCGGTGGCGGCGTACAGGCTGAGGCCGGTGGCACCCACCATATCCGGCACCCGGCACGTCAGTGTGCGGGAGGCGGCATCCTGAGTGCAGGGCAGTTCCGTGGTGCCGTACAGGATACGGATGTCGCCGAACCACTCCCCTGCCGGCAGGACGACAGGCAGGGCGGTGTCGCCGGCAACAGTGAGGGTCCCTTCCGTGCGGTCGCTGCCGTCGGAGACGGAGAAGGTGTAGTCGCCCGCCACCACCTGTACGGCGCCCACGGCGGATGTCACGTTGCCATAGCTGTCCGTCATGGTCAGCAGGGCGCCGGGCACCGCCTTCCCGCTCCGGGTGGCGGCGGCGGTGACGGTGTATCGGGGGCCGCTGAGAATGGTCTCATAGTCCGTGATGGCCGCGTCCAGCGCCGTATACGCGGCGGCCCAGCCATCGCCGCGCAGGGCGGCAAGACCGGCGGCATAGGCATCAGCGGCGGGCTTGTAGTTCTGGACATGGTTCGTCATGGCGCGGCAGCGGCCCATCAGCGCCGCCAGCCGGGTCTGAGAGGCGTCATAGCTGCCGGTGTACTCGGAAAAGACGATGGCGGTCTTTACCTCGGAGGCCGGGGCGTCCAGGGAGTACGCCCCGCCGTCATAGTAAACGGTGTAGTTGCCGCTCTGGCCGCAGATGGCGGTGATGAAGCCGCCGGACAGCTCAAAGGTGTAATCGCTGCTCTGCAGCGCCTCCAGCACGGTCTGGCCCGCCGTGTAGGACACGGGCACCGGCTCGATCAGCGTCCGGTCGGCGGTGGAGGCGGTCAGGTAGAACGTACCGTCCGCCGGTGCGGCGGAGGCCGGCGTCAGACAGGTCAGTGCCGCCGCCAGTGCCAGCAGCCAGGATATGAGACGTTTTTTCATGGGAAATACCTCCTGTGGATCAGCGGAAGCCGTTCTCTGCGCTTTCACAGCGGGAAGCGCACAGAACGGCGCCCGGGAAAAAATGGGGTGCGCTGCCTCCCCCTGTCGTTAGGCAGGGGGAGGCAGCGGCTATGCGTGCTTGTTCGCTTACTTGGCAACAGCAGATCTGCCGGCATCCCAGCTTCTGCTGAGGGTCTTGCCATCGGCGGAAACACCGCGCACCGTGTAGGAGTAGGTGCTGCCGGCCGTGACATTCTTGTCCGTATAGCTGGTGCCGCTCTGCTTGTAGGCCACAGGCTGCCAACTGGTGTCGCCGGGGCCCTTGCGGTAGATGTTATACGTCTTGGCATCCGCCGCGTAGCTCCACGTCACCGTGATGCTGCCCTTGACGGCGGTGACCTTGCCCATTGTCACGTTGGCAGGCGTGGTGGGCGCCTTGGTCACAGCGTCGCTCTTGCCGGCGTTATCCCAGCTTGCGCTGATGGTCTTGCCGTCCGCCGCCACGCCCCGCACCGTGTAGGTGTAGGTCACACCGTTGGTGACGGCGGTATCCTTCCACTCGGTGCCGTTGTACTTGTAGACCACCGTCTTCCAGTGGGTGTCGCCGGGGCCCTTGCGGTAGATGTTGTACGTTGCTGCGCCGGTTGCGGCCTTCCACTTCACCAGAATACCGGCGGAGTCCGCTTCAGCGCTGACCAGCGTCACCTTGGCCGGGGCCGCGGGCATCGTAGCGCTCTTGCCGGTACCGTCAAAGCCCTTGCTGACGGTTTTGCCGTCTGCCGCAACACCTCGCACCGTGTATTTGTAGGTGCCGCCCGCTGTGACGTTCTTATCCGTGTAGCTGG